>Ga0126382_10000093_pt1 | contig 30432 bp, 28 predicted proteins | sample PanSoiMetPlot_30_FD_92548 | JGI IMG/M metagenome (GOLD analysis project Ga0126382, IMG submission 92548) | Tropical forest soil microbial communities from Panama - MetaG Plot_30 | ecosystem: Environmental > Terrestrial > Soil > Tropical forest > Bulk soil | place: Panama | collected 2016-02-17
ATTGCATCTAATCTCGAGCTTCACGATCTTTTCATCTCTATGTCTGCTTGTCTTCGTAACATCCTGCATCACGATTATGCGGACCTTTCGTTCTACGATCCTGAAACGGACCGAATGCGGGTATATGCGATCGATCGAGCCAGCGATATAACGTTTGGAAAGGAAGACGTCTGGGCGTCGTTGGAAAACACGCCGCCTGGTCTTGCCATCCACAGTCGAAAAACGGTGATGCGCAATTACCCCAATTACGACGAATTTCCGTCCGAATCGATGAAACGAGCGCTCGACGACGGTATTAAGTCGGGATGTACCACGCCTCTTATTTCGCGAGACCGAGTGCTTGGCGTGCTGACAGTTGCCAGCCGGCAAGAGGCTGCCTTCACATCGGACGATGTTGAGATGCTGTCGCAAGTGGGGGTCCAGGTTGCCCTCGCGGTTGAAAATGCTCTCAACTTTGAAGCAGTTCGCTCAGCTGAAAAACAAATAGCACGCGACCGCGATCGACTCAATCTATTGCTAAACGTAAACAATGCGATTGTTTCAAATCTTGATTTGCGCAAACTCATGCACGTTATCTCTTCTTATCTCAGAGAAGCGTTGCGTCACGATCTTATTGGTCTTTCGCTTTACGAAGCCGAAACAAACCAGCTCCGGACCTACATCTACGACACCCCCAGTGATCAGCCGTTTGTCGAGGAAGGAAAGCCGGTACCCCTGGAGGGAAGCATGGCGGGTCTGGCTTTCACTTCAGGAAAGCCCGTCTTCGAGAACCAGATTAGCAAAGCTTTTCAGGCCGGGATAAACAAACAGATACGCGAGGCTGGCTTCAAGTCAGGGGGTTGTATTCCGCTGATCGCGCACGGCAAAAAGCTCGGCACCCTGGGCGTTGCGAGTTTTGAAGAAAACGTATTCTCGGAAGATGAAGTTGGATTGCTCTGCCAAATTGCAAATCAAATCGCTCTCGTACTCGAGAACGCAATCGCATTCCGTGAGATTGAAGCACTCAAGAACAAGCTCTCCGAAGAGAGACTTTATCTGGAAGAGGAGATCAACACCGCTTACGATTTTGAACAGATCATTGGTTCCAGCCCGGCTCTAAAGCGCATTCTCAAGCAGGTAGAAACCGTGGCTCCGACTGATTCGACGGTTTTGATTCAAGGCGAGACGGGAACCGGCAAGGAGATGATTGCGCGCGCGATTCACTACCTGAGTTCGAGACGCGAGCGCACCCTCGTAAAGATCAACTGCGCCGCGATCCCGATGGGCCTGATCGAGAGCGAGCTCTTTGGCCATGAAAAAGGAGCGTTCACCGGCGCAATCGCACAGCGCGTGGGCCGCTTTGAACTGGCCAACAAAGCGACGTTGTTTCTGGATGAAGTTGGAGAGATTCCACAGGAGCTTCAGCCTAAACTTCTGCGAGTCCTGCAGGAGAGAGAGTTTGAGCGCCTTGGAAGTACCCGCACGATAAGTGTGGACGTGCGGTTAATTGCCGCAACCAACCGCAACCTGGAACAGATGGTCGGAGAACGCCAGTTTAGAGATGATCTTTATTACCGTTTAAATGTGTTTCCGATCACAATACCGCCGCTCCGCGAGCGCCAGGAAGACATCCCCCTCCTGATTCGGTTCTTCGCAAGCAAATTCGCACGTCGGCTGAAGAAGCGAATCGAGACCCTTCCGGCTCCGGCAGTTGCGGCGCTCCAGCGCTATCATTGGCCAGGAAATATTCGGGAGCTGGAGAATGTAATTGAGCGCGCGGTCATCCTCTCGTCTGGAACGGAGCTTCAGATACCTCTGAATGAAATGAAGCTTCAGACAAAAACGGGTGAGCACGGCATGCCAAGGTTCGAGAGCGCTGTCCCCGAATCTGGCTCCCTCGAATCGGTTGAGCGTGAACATATTCTTCGCGTTCTACGCGAAACAGATTGGGTCGTAAGCGGACCCAACGGCGCGGCCGCCACGCTGGGTTTAAAGCGAACAACTTTGCAAGCCCGTATGAAGAAGCTCGGCATCACACGTAATACTCCCTCCGCTTAAACTCGACCAACTTTCATCTGTGTAATCTGCGTAATCTGTGGATAGATCAGTGTTGAAGCACTTGAAGCGTGGCGGTGCACAGATATCGCAGGAAACAAAACCATTATCCGCAGATTACACAGATAGAAAATAACCAAGGCACACAAACCAGAAACCGCAAACCAGAAATTACAAACCACAATTGACAACATTCCGTTTCTGCCCAAATTTTGGCACTGCCGAAATATCAACATTGGCACTGAAGTGCCAATAACTGGACTGCTCAGGTCAAACATTGTGAATACGGCAATTAGTCGATTGCCCGCTCGTGGCAAGAGGGTTGCACTAACACGGCTGTCACTCGAAAGAAAGGGAGCTGGAACGATGTCTTTCGCTCAGCAAAAAACAGAAGCCGTGAGGCAATGCCATAGTTGCGGCGCATTATTGTTTGATCGCCACAACTTCTGCCGAAGCTGCGGTGCCAGCCAGTTGGATCGTGAGGAACCAACAGACCGCAACACGGCTGCCCAGGTGAGCGCGACTCCCAGGTCGCTTGAGACGAGTCAGTTGCTTTCGGAAATTCTGGTCAGATCGCTGACGAAGAGCCTGTCCATTAGAACCGCGCCATTCCGATCCAACCGGTTCGGGACGAGCGTTGTGGCGGTTCTCTCCATCATCCCGATCTGGCTTCTGATCATATTGCTCTCGCCGCTTGATGCATACACCGCGGCCAGAGCTGCTTCGAGTGAGCTTAATTTTGAGTAGATGAAAAGAGAATGTGAAGATGTTGATGATTACTGAAGAACGAAAGGACGACTCGCTGACTTTAAGGCTCGCTGGCGCAATTGCCGGCGATTGGGCACAGGAGTTCGAACGTTGTTGGAATGACGCCGCGAACTCGTCCCGAGTCATCGTCGAACTTAAAGAAGTCACCTTTGTGGACGACAAAGGCAAAGAGGTTTTGGGCGAGATGATGCGTAAGGGATGTCAGCTGATCGCGTTCGACGTACTAACAAAAGCTATCGTGGAAGAAATCGCCAATGAAACTTCCATTGCATAAGCTCGCAGAGAAAGGCAAGCCATGAATAACTTACGATTCAAAACTTTGTTTTTTGGAATTCTTCTTACAGTTATGACTGGGATCGAAGCGTTCGCACAGCCACCAGAAAGCCGCGTGCCGGAAGCCTGCGACAGCGCCACATTCAAACCGCAATCAGCAGTCACCGATCGTGAGCTTCTAGCGAGAGTCGAACAACGCTCCGAGGCACTATGGGCGAAGCTGTTCGAGATTCAGATGCAGGAAATCGACTTGCAGGCTCGACTGGATGATCTTGATTACCGTTTAACGCCGGACGGCATTCGGCAAGCCCTCGCCTTCGTCGGTTCCGTTCGACCAATGGATGAGCTGCGCGAGTCGTTGCGAATCAGGCTCGAAGGCGAGAGGGTCAGGATAAGCGGCCTGATGGAACAGCTCGAATTGTCGCGCCAGCGCCTGGAGGACTCCATCCGCCGAACCGATGCGGAACTTGAACGGCTTCGACAGCGGCTCAGTTCGGCTGAGTAAGGCCGGCTTCAAACGGAATAGACTGAGGAACAAATCTCTACCACTTTTGCGGGTTAGCGTCTTTGCGTAAATCCTGTGCTGGTCTGTAAAACGCTCAGGTTTCACGCAAAGACGCGAAGCCCGCGAAGCGGCAAAAGAACCAGCTGCCGTTGATTCTCCACTAGCCGATCTTCCATCAACCGCGCTATTATGGCTATACCTCATTCTCGCAACACGATTGAAATCCTGACCCTACCGGAGGTCGTTATGCCAAAGACCGTTCGTGACATCATCAAGGATCGCAAAGAAGTCTACTGCATCTCGAACCAGACAACGGTAGCCGAGGCCGCCCGATACCTGAAAGACCGCCAAATCCGCGCAACCGGCGTTTGCAACCTTTCGGGTAAAATCATCGGCGTCGTATCGCAAAGTGATATATCTGACAAAGTCGTCGCTGAGAACTATCGCCCGTCAGAAGTGAGTGTCCAGTCAATCGCCAGCTCAAATCTGATAAAGGTAACCTGTGAGGCTGAGATCGATGAGGCCTTACGGATCTTGCAAGCAAACGGCGTTTATCACTTGATCGTCGAAGACAACGATGAAAAGTTCCTCGGGATGGTGTCGATGCGCGACTGCGTGGCGATGAAGGGAGAGGAAGAAAAAGAACGCGCCGAGATGTTGAAGGATTACGCGTTTCCAAGCTACTGAACGCTGAACATACGTTTAGCGTTCAGCGTTGGGCGTTACCGGGCGGGCTCTAAAATTTTTCTGTGTAATCTGGTAATCTGCGGATGAACTCAGAAGAACATCCAGAGATCACTGCAGAATAAGGATTAGGAAGATTTAAAAGTGAACCTCAACGCCGAACGCTAAACTCTAAACGTTCAACACTGAACGTTAAACTCCAGGCTATTCATGTCTTAGCGCCGTAATCGGGTCCATCCACGCCGCCTTCAACGCCGGCCACATTCCAAACACCAGGCCTACACTGACAGAACCTAAGAACGACAACACAGCCGCCCATAATGGTATCTTCATCACCAACGCCGGAATCAATGCCGATACCGACCACGATAAAAGCCAGCCAAAGAGAAGTCCCGCCAGACCTCCAACACCCGTAAGCGTCGCCGCTTCAGTCAAGAACTGCCAAACTATATCGGCGCGTCGCGCACCAACCGCTTTACGTATCCCGATCTCCCGAGTGCGCTCGGTAACCGCAACCAGCATGATGTTCATCACTCCCACTCCACCTACCATGAACGCTATCGAAGAGATAATCATCATCACGCCAAAGACCGCGCCGACTATGTCATCGAAAGTGGAGATGAATGAATCCGGCGTTCCGATCTCGAAATCGTTGTCCTTGTCGATTGGAACATTGCGGCGGCGTCGAAGAACCTCTTCCAATCCGGCGATCCCTTCGGACATCCGACCTTCCCGCATCCGCACGATGATAAAGTGGTCGTCCTTCGAAGGAAACATCTTGTGGAAGGTCCAATACGGAATGAAGATATCGTTGTCTTCCTGATTCTCGGACCCGAACGGTCCGGCCTTCTGTTTCTTGACGGTTCCGACAACGGTGAAATCCTGACCGCCAACATTGACTGTTTTGCCGATCGGATCTTCGGCGGGGAAAAGCGCTTCGACAACATTGAACGCGAGAACCGCAACATAGGCGCGATGCAGGTTCTCCGCTTCACTGAAATAACGACCTTCGGCGACGGGAACGTTCATTACAAGCTCGGCCACCGGGAAGTTCCCGATCAGCTGCGTTCGATTCATAACCTTGTCGCGATATCGCACTTCGGGCGGCGCCGGCGGCACCTCGCCAGGCAGCGGGATCGCATAAGGTATCCCGGCGTACACGTACTCCGCCGCATCCACTTCCTTCTGGATCGCCAGTGCATCTTCGAGAGAAAGCGGCTTGCGGTTCAGGATCTCAGCCGACGGCTTGCTTGTCATAATGAACGGATAACGCCAAAGATAGACGTTCCGCGTGCCGAAGCTCTCGGCATTGTCCAAAACAGACTGTCGGAAGCCGTTCAGCACCGCGGCCATCGCAACAATCACCAGCACTCCAATGAACACACCGAGAATCGTCAGCGCCGCACGAAACTTATGCGTCGCCAGCGTCTGCATCGCCAGGACTGTATTTTCTCGGACCCCGGATAAGTTCATTCCGTTCTCAATGCCTCAATCGGATCCAGCTTACCCGCACGCCTTGCAGGATAGATTCCGAAGAAGACTCCGATGACCGTGCACAACACAATAGCCACCGCCGGCGCCCAGAGCGGAAACGATGATGGCAACGGCGTGAATTGCGAGAGCGTCCAGGAGATTAACCATGCGAAGATGATTCCGCCCGCGCCGCCAACACAGCAGAGCACAACCGATTCGACAAGAAACTGGTTGACTAGGTCCTGTTGTCGTGCGCCAACTGCCTTCCGAATTCCGATTTCTTTGGTGCGCTCGACAACAGACACCAGCATAATGTTCATGATGACGATGCCGCCAACAACAAGCGAAATTCCGACAACGAATAACGATACCGAAAAGATCACGCTTGTAAGGCTATTGAACAATTCGTTGACACCCTCTGAGGTGATCAAGCCGAAATCATCTTCCTCATGGTAATCCAGGTGATGCAGCGTCCTCATGACCAGCCTGGATTGGTCCTGGGCATTTTGCATCTGGCCTTCACGACCTCTTATTGAGATGTTGACAGTCCGTCGCGAGCCGTAGATCTTCTGAAAAGTTGATAGCGGTATTCTCGCAAAATTGTCTCGCGAAAATCCGAACACCGAACCTTTTTTCTCGGCAATTCCGACCACCGCGTAGCCGTGGTCGTCGATCTGAATTGTTTTGCCAAGAGGATCGACCCCGAGAAACAGCTTTTCTGCGACATCAGCTCCGATGAACGCGACAAACCGGGAATGCTCTTCATCCCAATCCTGAAGCGCTCGTCCGCTCTCCACCCCGTAGCCCTCGATGTCCACGATGTTCGGAGTAATGCCGGACATATCTATTTCCCTTAACGACTGCCGTCCAAAGCGAATATTGACCTGTTTGTGAGTTTCGACGCCAACAAGTTCACACGAACTGCAAGCTCTTTTGATCGATTCCGCCGCATCCGAGTGAATATCAGGGTTGCGCCGGATCATCTCATACAACTTGTCCAGATTAGTCGTGATGGGATACTGCGTGATCACGAAGGTATTCGGTCCGAAATTCGACACCTTTTCTTTCCAGTAGTGGTTGAGCCCTTGAATTATCGAGATTACCGAAATAATCGAGGTGATACCGATAATGATACCGAGGAGCGTCAAGAACGACCGCAGCTTATTTGCGCGCAGCGAGTCAACGGCTACGCCAGCGTAGTCAATGAAGCCGGCGCGTCCGCCCTTCTCTTCCCACGCTTCTTGATCCGTTCTTTCTATCGTTGGAGCCGTGGTCGTCGACATAAAACCTTATTTTGTTATAACTGGCGTTGTCACACCGGTCAATGTTTCGCGCCCGTAAACCGTTGCCTTTACAACGTCAGCCAGGATGTGCAATTGTACCGAGCACCTTTAAACGGGCATTCGACACACTCAGTCTGTCGAATATTTGTCGAACATCATGACGATGGCGGGTCGCTCTGGGTTCTGCTGAACGAAAGGTTTTTGTACATGAGCGTTGTAAAAGGCTTAAAGCAGAGCTTGGAGAACTATCCTGACAAGGTTGCGGCGATTTGCGGCGACGCACGGCTGAGTTTTCGAGAACTCGACGAGCGAGTTAACCGGCTCTCGAGCGCCCTGGCCGACCTGGGTCTTACAAGAACCGACCGGATCTCAGTACTCTCGTTCAATTGTCACCGATTTCTGGAGCTTTATTACGGCATCCCGCAGCTTGGTGCTGTAGTGGTGCCGATAAACTTCCGTCTCCAGCCGCCAGAAATAAGATACATCGTTAATCATTCCGGCTCTAAAGCGATCGCAGTAGATCCGGCGCTGGTTTCGCTGATCGAACCCATTCGCGCCGAACTCCATTCAATCGAGCGTTTCATTCTCATAAGCGAAGAACAACGGGAAGGCTATCTTAACTATGAAGAGCTTCTCAATGGCGGCACCCCGGATTACGAAGGGCCAGAAATAAGAGAAGACGAGTTGCTTGGATTGTTCTACACGTCCGGCACCACCGCGGAACCGAAAGGCGTGATGCTCTCCCACAAAAACATGCTTTCGAACATCAAGCATTCGGAGGGCGTCTACAACTATTTGCCGGAGGACATTTATCTGCACGCGGCGCCGATGTTTCATCTGGCTGACGGAGCGGCCGTTTTCTCACACACTTCTCGAGGAGCAACGCAGGCGTTCATACCGCGCTTTGATCCTAAGCAGGTGCTCGAGACGATCGCACGAGAGCGCGTGTCGCTTCTCTTACTAGTGCCGACGATGCTCAACTTCGTTTTACAACAACCGAATATCGATTCCTATGACCTTTCCTCGCTGCGACACCTGACGTACGGCGCGTCACCGATTGCGCCCGATCTGTTGAAAAGAGCGATGAGCGTCTTGAACTGTGAGTTTGGGCAGGGATATGGGCTGACCGAAGCTTCTCCGTTGCTGACGGTTCTAACGCACCAGGACCATCTGGTCACCGATGATAACAGCGCGAAGCGTCTAACCTCGTGCGGGAAACCAGTCAACGGCGTTGACGTTAGGGTTATCAAAGAAGACGGAATCGACGTGCACCCTGGAGAAGTTGGAGAAATCATAGCCCGCGGTCCAAACATTATGCTCGGTTACTGGAAGCGGCCGGAAGAAACGGGAGATACGTTACGCGATGGCTGGCTTCATACCGGCGACCTGGCAACAGTTGATGACGACGGCTACATCTACCTGGTAGATCGTAAGAAGGACATGATCGTCACCGGCGGTGAGAACGTTTACTCAACCGAAGTCGAGGCCGTTCTGTACGCACATCCGGCAATCAAAGAAGCAGCAGTGATTCCTATTCCCGACTCTGACTGGGGAGAAGCGGTTCACGCATGTGTAACTGTGCGCGATGGAAAACAAGTCGAGGCCGAAGAACTGCAGGACTTCTGCCGTGAACGCCTCGCGAATTACAAAGTGCCGCGCTCGATTGAGTTCATCGAAGGAGAGTTGCCCAAGGGTGGCACTGGGAAGATATTGAAGAAACTGCTGAAAGAACGATATTGGAAAGACCGAGACAGGCGTATTAGTTAAGAGCAATTATATTTTGGTGCGTGCTCTGAGTCTCTGCGGCTTTGCGCCTTTGCGTTTAAGGAGGGCATTTCAATTCTGCCTCCTTGAAATGCCCTCCTTAAACGCAAAGGCGCAAAGCCGCAAAGCCGCAGAGACGCAGATTACGAGCACTGATAGGAGACACTGAATGAACCTGACGCTTACACCAATCAGATTCAAACAGCGCGCTGAAAACTATTTTGGCAAAAAAATCGGAATCGTGGACGGCGACGTGCGATTGACATATCGCGAGTTTGGGCAGCGAGCCAATCAACTCTCGAACGCACTCGTTCGAATGGGCATTAATCGCGGCGAACGTGTTGCCTGGCTAGGCTACAACAGTCACGAATTGCTGGAAGCTTATTATGGCGTAGTGCAAATGGGCGCGGTCCTCTTGCCGCTGAACATTCGTCTGACCCCCGCTGAGATTGCATTCATATTAAACGACTCGGAATCGGTAGCGGTTTTTTACAATCGCGACATGCAACCCATCGTCGATGGGGTTCGAAACTCGGTCGGAGTCAAACACTATGTTCCGCTCGAATCGAAGGGGGATGGCAACGACTACGAGGCTTTGATCTCCGCCGCGGCGGCCGATTTCACGCCTCCGGACATCAAAGACGATGATCTTGCCGAGCTCTTCTACACATCCGGCACCACCGCGAATCCTAAAGGTGTGATGATGACGCATCGTAACCTTTACATGCATGCGTTGCAGGTGATCGCAGGTCTCGGGGTCGACGATACGGTAGTTCAGCTTCATACCATCCCACTGTTCCACGTAAACGGCTGGGGCACTCCGCATACGCTCGCGTGCATGGGCGCACGACATATCATCGTAAAAAAATTCGATCCTACGGAAGTTCTCGAGACGATACAGAAGGAACGCGTAACGAATTTCGCGATGGTACCGACGATGGCCAACGCGATAATCAACCATCCTTCGCTTGGCGAGTACGACTTATCAAGCCTCGACTACGTTGCAATTGGCGGCGCAGCCGCGCCGGTCGATTTGATCCGTCTTGTTGAACAGAAGCTCGGTTGCCGCGCATATGGCGGATACGGTTTGACTGAGACGGTGCCCGTGCTGACCCAATCGTTCATCAAAGACCATTTGAAAGACGAGCCCGATGAAGACCGCTGGAAGCGGCAGGCGATGGCTGGTTTCCCGATGCCAGGCGTTGAAATCGATATCTTCGATCCGGATGACAATCCCGTGCCACACGACGGTGTCAGCGTCGGCGAAGTGGTGGTGCGAGCGGACAATGTAATGGCGGGCTACTGGAAGCTTCCCGAAGAAACGGAAAACGTGATGCGAAGCGGTTGGTTCCATACCGGCGATATGGCTACGGTAGACGAGCACGGCTACTTCCTTATCGTCGATCGTAAGAAAGACATTATTATCTCCGGCGGTGAGAACATCGCTTCGATCGAGGTAGAGAAAGCTGTCTATTCGCACCCTGGGGTTTTTGAATGCGCGGTGGTAGCCGTCCCAGATGATCGGTGGGGTGAAGTTCCAAAGGCCCTGGTGGTGGTCAAACCAGGTGAATCTCTGAGCGAGCAGGAAATAATTGATCATTGCCGCACGAAGCTGCCGGGATTCAAGGTGCCAAAATCGGTGGAGTTTTTCGAGGCGCTTCCCAAAGGCGGCACAGGAAAAATACTGAAGAAGGAGCTTCGCGAGAAGTATTGGGCCGGATACGAGAAGCGGGTGCACTAGATGTACCGTAGACTGTCTAGTCTGCGGTGATCGCCGAGGATATTTAAGCCGGAGAGCAGACCTGCTAATCGAATTTGTGAACTAACAAATCCTGGAACGTTCCACTCGACAAAGCATTCCACACCGCGTAGTATGTCGCGGTCATCGCCAATAATACACAAGCCGCAGACTAGACAGTCTACGGTACTAAGAAAACGGAGGAAAAATGGCTGAGATCAAAGTTATGGTGATGTACCCACGTCCAACCGATCTTGATGCATTCGAGAAAGTATATCTTGAGGAGCACGTTCCGCTCGCGTCTAAAAAGATCAAAGGGGTGATTAAATTCAACGCCTCAAAAGTCGTGGGGACCCCGGACGGCAGCACACCGCAGTTCCATAGAATCGCGGAGCTCTATTTTCCTTCAATGCAGGCGCTGCAGGATTCCGTTGCGTCGCCGGGAACGCAAGAGGCAGTTGCTCACGCGTTTAAGATTTCTAGCGGCGGCCCGCCAGTCGTAATCGTGTGTGAACAGGAAAATGTGCTCTAGGGCGAAAGGGCAGAAGGCAGTAGGCAGAAAGCTTCAGGCAGTAGGCAGAAAGCAGGAGGCAGTAGGCAGATAGCAGGCGACTTACTGTCTGCCTCCTGCTTTCTGCCTACTGCCTTCTGCTTTCTGCCGTCTAATTCCGCCGTCTCCGCCAGAATTCACTTTTCGGCCAACGCTGTTCGAACCGGTAACACTCGACCCTATTCTCGAGATATCCGTCGTAGAGACTCCCTATCTTTAGTTCGTACGATCTTAATGCGTCGAAATCTCCCGACAAGTGTGAGTCCAACGACCGGCCGGCCCTGATCCCCGAATAGGCAGCCGTCAGAACACCCTGCGATGAAAGCGGGTCGAATGAAGCTGCTGCATCTCCGGCGGCTAACCATCCAGCACCGGTCATCCGGTCGAGGCGTGAACTGTTTGAGGGAGTAATCAGAGGCGCACCCTCGACGCCCGAATACACTTCTAGACGACGCCGGATATGTAGCGTTTCAGCTAACAGCTCACCGTACCCCTCTCGACGCCGAGCGATCCGCGCCGATCGCGTTCCGATGTCCGTAAGATAAACAACAACTCGACGGCTGCCGGGAATCCGCGCGGTGTACCACCAGCCCTCTTCAACCGATTCAACTAAGGTCAGCGAATCTTCATCTCTTTGAGCAGCATCCCGATCTTCGCTAAAAAGCATCACGAATGCAGTGAGACTGTCGTAGTCCCTGCGTTTGATCTTTTCGCGTCGTGCAAACCAGCTTCGCCGACCGGTACAGTCGATCAGCCATTCAGCACTTGGCGTCGACGGACCGTCCGGACCAACAAGCGAAAGCCGCCATTTCCGTCCCTCCCGTTCGAAATGCGTTACGCGTGTCGCCTCACGAACAAGTGCGGAAGATTCCTGAGCTACATCTCGGAGCATCGCATCAAACTGCGCTCGATCAACGTGCCATCCCTGGAGGCCCGGTTGGCGAAGCACCGTTGTTTTTTGCAGCGATGTGTCGCCCCACGATGATTCATTTCCGGTTGAAATAAGATGTAGATCAGATTCGAAGCGCTCGAACACACCGAGTTCGCGAAGCAACGGTGTAATCGCAGGCGGGAGAGATTCGCCGACCTTGAATGCGCTGCGATCATTTTTCTCAATTAAGAGCACGCGACGTCCGGCTCTTGAGAGGGTAATCGCTGCCGCCGATCCTGCGGGACCCCCTCCGATGATGGCTACTTCGAAATGGTTTGAAATCATATGCGCGCTTGGCAGTAAGCCGATGATTGAGAAGCTAAGCGTGCGGCGCTGCGTAACGCAAGCCTCCACCCACGCAGGGCGGTTGGAGGCTCGCATCGACGAACTCCGGCGGGTTTCGTGCCCTTCGTTCACGCGCCCGCAGGGTGGGTCGAGCCTTGAGTTGTCTAGGGCCCACTTTAATTCCTCAACCAATTGACCACGACGTCCCCTTCGTCGCACAATCACTCGCGATCGCATCAAAATTCTTCGAAGCCCAGGAGTCTTATGCTAAATAATCCGCTTGCTCGCATGGCATCGCTCACTGTGGTACTCCTGACCGTCGCGCTACTGACCGCACCAACCAAAATGGGCTTCGGAGCTCAAGCACAAAGGCAATCGGTCACCAGCGGTCAACGCTATCCGCGACTCGTCATCCGAAATGCCATGGTAGTCGACGGAAACGGCACGCCTGCTTCCGGTCCAAAAGACATCGTCCTTGAGCGCAACGCAATTGCTGAAATCGTTTCGCTAGATCCAGTCGCTCTACGCGAAGGCCGCGCCCGCCGGCCCTCTGGCGATGTCGAAATTGATGCTACCGGAAAGTACGTTCTACCCGGCTTGATCAATGCCCATGGCCACGTGCAGGACGAAAGGGGCGGCATCCCGCAACCTGTTGATTACTGTCTCAAGCTTTGGCTCGCTTGCGGTATCACAACCGTCCGCGACGTCGGTAGCGACACGACAAAGACTCTTGCCCTGCGAGACCGCAGCGCAAAAGGCGAGATCGCTGCACCAAGGCTGTTCGTCTATCCGATGTTTGGTGCACGGAAGAATTCTGACGAAGCTCGCGCTCGAGTGCGCGAAATAAAACAGATGGGCTGCGACGGAATCAAGATTCTTGGCGTGGATCGCGACATAATGGCGGCTCTGCTCGACGAAGCTCACAAACTCGGGCTGCGCGTAGCCCATCACGCCGGAGTCGAAGAAACAAACGCGTGGGACGATATCAAGTATGGTACGACATCGATTGAACATTGGTATGGAATACCTGACGCGGCAATCGAGAGCGGACGCCAAAACTTTCCTTCGCCATACAACTATTCCAATGAAGTGGATCGCTTTCGTTATGCCGGTCATCTCTGGCGCGAGGCCAATCCCGAGAGATTGACCAAAGTTCTGACCGCGATGGTCGCCGCCAATGTCGCCTGGGATCCGACCCTCGATATTTATGAGGCAAGCCGCGATCTCCAACGCGCGCAGACCCAGCCCTGGTTCGCCGACTATCTCCATCCCACACTCGAAGACTATTTCAGGCCGAATCCTGCGAACCACGGATCGTATTTCATCGGCTGGTCGTCAACAGATGAAACCTTCTGGAAGGAGAATTACCAGATCTGGATGGCGGCGCTGCGAGAGTTCGACCGGTTGGGTGGAACAATCGGAGCGGGCGAAGACTCGGGATTCATCTACCAGATGTACGGCTTTGGTTTGATTCGCACGCTCGAGCTTCATCAGGAGGCGGGCTTCCATCCATTAAAGATCATTCAGCATGCAACCGGTAACAATGCAAAGATACTCGGCCAGGAAGACAGGCTCGGCCGGGTGCGCGCCGGTTACACGGCCGATCTGATCGTGGTTAACGGCAATCCGCTTGAGAATCTGAAGGTGCTATATCCGACCGGTGTGGAGGAGATCAAAGATGGCAAGGCTGTGCATACCGGCGGGATCGAATGGACGATCAAGGATGGGATCCCCTACCACGGGCCGACTTTGATGAAAGAGATCAAAGAGATGGTGGCAAAGGCGAGGGCGGAAAGAGCTGCCAAGGCGGCGCGCCGGTAGTAGGCTGCTGGATGTGAAGATATCATCGATCGTCAGCCGTTGGAGTTTCAATTTCAACTAACAAAAGGAAGAGCCTCCAAAGATACCATCGGGCTTTAAGCGGATGGAGGGTCAGTTTGAACCTAACAACGGGCGCGCACGCAAAGATACCATCGGGCTTTAGCCGATGGAGTTTCAATTTTGACCTAAAGACAATGGAATCAACCTAATCAAAATTCTCGGCGACGTTAGGTCAACCTGAAACTCCATCGGCTAAAGCCCGATGGTATCTTTTAACACGCTCTTCAACCTACTTCTGTGACACAATCAATTGTTGAATCGCCGCGGGGATCTCATGGATCTCGTTTTTCGAGAATCCCGCATTCTTAAACATTCGATCAAACTCAGCAAACGTGTAAGCGTCCCCCGAAGGAGTTCCGGCCAGCATCACCAGACTAAAGCCAGCGACACCCGGAGGAGAGATACGGTCGTCATTCGGGACGAACTCCAGAGTGACTGCGCGTCCTCCGTCCGCAAGGGCCGCGTGGACCTTGCGCAATAACGTTTCGTTGGTCGGAACATCGAAGTGATGCAGGAAATTTGTAAGCAACACGACATCGTAGCCGGTTCCGAAATCGACTTCGAAAGCGCTGCCCGGAATCGTGCTATGACGGTCTGAAACGCCCGCGAGTTTTGCGTTCTCTTTGCTCAACTCCAGCACGTTGGCCCAATCAACGCCAACGATCTCAGCATGCGGATTCCGCGTGGCGAAAGCCAAGCCAAATAAGCCGTGGCTCGCGGCAATGTCCAGAACTTTTATCTTGCGATTGGCATCCGGATCAATCAATTGAGCTATGGCCCCGGCGACCGGCCGCATCATAGGAGCCATTGCTCGCGCGAAATTGGCCCAAATAGGGTTCTCGACGGCAAGCGTTCCTTCTTCAGGTACTGCGGTGCCGCCTTTCCGAACTGAATCTGCCAATATTCTGAATTCATCGATAAGCGGATCAGACAAGAGGAATTCTGTGACGCTACCCATGTAAGCCGGGGAGCGGCGATCTAGAAATACAGCAGAGTCCTGGGTCAGCCCATAACCATTTTCGTCTTTGGTGAGAAAGCCGACCATTGTCACAAAGTCGCATAGAATGCGGATGCCTCGCTCCGAAGCCTTGCAGCGCGACGCGATCTGCGCGACGGTGCGATTTCCTTCACCGATCGCAGTGAATAAATCGAGTTCGACAGCGGCCTTAACGGCTTCGCTTCGCTGATACGCCATAACGGTATCAAAGAAGAGCGCTGGTGAGGGTTGCTGTGCATGAGCAGTCATTTAGTGATGTCCTTTCTGAAACAAAATATGAGCCGTGTCAGCTTATCGCTACTATTGCGGTGATTCAAATCGTTAGCGCATTACTTAGTTGGGTACATGAATCCTAATGGCTATAATCACCAGTGAACTCTTCATGGCAGGCCACGAAAGAAGGCACCGAATGAAAGTTTTTTGTCACATCGTACTAATAATCACACTCGCGCTTTGCGAGGTGCTTGGTCAGAGTCCTTCAGCCGGTCAATCGAAAGATCCACTCAAAGTTGCACCGAACGCTTATAAGATGGAGTTCGAGAATGATTGGGTCAGAGTAATGCGCGTTCACTACGGGCCACGCGTTAAGATACGAGAGCATTACCATACCGAGCGTCCGGCGGCGTATGTCTACCTTAGTGATTCTGGACCTGTCATCTTTAAACATGTCGATCTGCCTTACGGAGCGATTACGCGTCCCGCGTTAAAGGCCGGTACCTTCCGGCTTTATCATGCGGTCAAAGAAGTGCACGCTGTCGAGAATACTACCGATGTTCCAAGCGACTTCCTGCGCGTCGAGTTTAAGACTCAACCAGTCAATCAGAATTCATTAAGGGGTAAGTTCCCCAGAGAGACCGTCGCGCCCGGCGAGAACCTTCGCAAGGTTCAATTTGAAAACGAACAGATCGTTATTGAGCGACTGGTTATTGCGCCCAAGAAATCAATGGATGTTTCGACGAATGATTCGCAACCCGCTTTGGTAATTGCTCTCACGGCGTCAGCACCTCTCACAAGCCCAGAAATAAGCTCGATTGGAGGAAAACGCACAGACACATTAGGTAAGCTGGACCCCGGGAAGACGATTTGGATTGCGCAAGGTCAGCAGCGGCAATTTGAGAACTCTTCTGACGCGGCAATCGAGCTGTTGCGCTTCGGGTTCAAGACGAAGCCGTTTAACGATCCGACCGATCGGACGAGGTAGGGTTGGTATGGGGGTTAGGTGTTGGGGACGGGTTAGGTTGGAAAATTTGTTTTAATTCATTGACTGCACCAATCGACAAAGCCAATCCCCAACGCCTATCTAAGTTTTCTTCGCAACCGCCACATTGCCCGCGTCATCGTGATCCACGATGATCTGGGTAGTCGCGACAGAGAGCCGGATAACAATTGTCTCTCAGGCTTCTCGAGTTTTATGTCGCACGTCCATTGAGCCAATCTCTCTTTGACCAGCTGAAGCTTCCCTGTGTCTTCAATTGGCACCGCCTGAGTCGCGCCCGGTTGCGCAGTCGCCATCAACTCGAACATCCCGCAGTCAATCATCGCTTCTCGAAGATGGTTGTTCAGGTGGCGCACCAGTTGTTGGTGAGAGTCTATAGTGCCGCCGCAAAGCAGCTCTTCGACACTCTCTATTATTGGACACGCCTCTTCGCAGGTGTCTGCGTTGGGCACCGGCGCTGCCGTACCACCCGCCAGAGCAAACAGCAGCAGGCTGATTTCGTTGTAGGTTAGTGTTATCGCCTCGCTACTCATCTATTACATTCTATTTCGACCGAGCATCGGGGGCTAATCCTCAATTGCTGGTCGATTATTTCATCCCCGAAAATATCCGCTGGTGACCCGCGATTATCCTCTTCTCTGCTTCCCGGTTCACTTCCATCGTCTCAACTCCGTGCTCAAACGTTCCACCTAATATGATCCCATCTCGCCGCGGAAACATGTAGAGCCCATCGGCCACCATCGCGTAATTCACTTCCGGCTGCGGCAGAAGCACGGCTAATTGCCCCTTGACTGGCTCCAGCTCGCGATCGCCAAACAACTCGCGAGCACCCAACCCCGTGCAGTTAATGATCACCGGCTCGGCCAAACTCGCTAGCTGACGAGGTTCTGCGAACGTGACGCGACGCACCCGGCCCCCCGCAATATAGAAATCTCTCAACAACGCGTTCAGGTAAATTGAAGGCTCGATGAACATCATGTTATCGACATAGGCGTGCTTTGACGGGAACGGGTTTTCCGATGGCTGGAGGTTCCGCGGCGCCGGGAATAGATCTCGAAGGATCGCGCGGTCCCACGGCTCACTCCCGTCACCACCATCATCCGCGTCACTCAAGGCGTACTGCTCACGCCAGTGAACGCCGTACTCCTCTCCTATCAATAACTGATATTGTCGATGAGCATAATGAGCCGCTCGATCGAACTGTGCGGTGAAGGCCGGCGTTCTTCGCGCGTCCTGCACGACGCTGGATGGAAACCAGCTCGCTCCTGCGATGTTCGATGTCGTTTCCGGTGGCAGGTCTTTGGCGTAGATGGTCACATCGAAACCGCGGCGTTGAAGTATTCTGGAAGTAGCCAGGCCGACAACGCCGCAGCCGATCACTGCGGCAGCTCCTGTCTTTGCTGATTCGCGCACAAGCTCTGCCGCGAGATACGCGGTCCCCCACGACAGCGTCACGCCACCACCACCATGGCCATAGTTGTGGACCAGCAGTTTGTCCCCGAATGGTTCCGCCCGCACGACGAAACCGGAGGGTCTGTATGGACGAAGCCCGACTACGGTTCGAATCACTCTCTCAGGAGATACGTTGACCGGTGTGAAATGCCGGACGTTGCGTCCGACTCCAACGGGAGGGTCTATGACGTAAGGTCGGACGCGCCGCGCGCAGGCAGAATTGAGCGCAAGTCCTCCAGTAATCACTCCGAAGGCTCGCAGCGCCTCACGACGGCTCAGTCGATTCTTCTCCACCCGATTCTCCCAGGTTCCTGACGCTCGGCTGATGAAGGTACCGTAGACTGTCTAGTCTGTGGCACCTTACGAATTCATCTACACTGAGGATCCCGCAGACTAGACAGTCTACGGTACTCCGAGGCTCGAATCTAACCCAAACTAAACAAACGCCTGAAGTTGCCAGAAGTCTCACGGCCTATTTCTGCAACGGTAATTCCGCGTAATTCTGCGAGTGACTTCGCAGTCTCGATCACATAAGCCGGTTCGTTGCGACGTCCGCGATAAGGGACCGGAGCCAGAAAAGGGCTATCCGTTTCTATCAGGATTCTATCCAAAGGCAATGAGCGAGCTGTTTCTCGAAGCTCCCCAGAGTTCTTGAAAGTGACTACGCCTGAAAACGAAATCAGAAAACCTCGCTCAACCGCTGCTTCTGCAAATTTGGGTGTGCCCGTGAAACAATGAATGACCCCGCCAAGCCCCGCGCCGATCCATTCTTCATCGAGAATTGTAAGCGTATCAGCTTCCGCCTCGCGAGTATGAATCGAAATAGGCAAGCCTCGCTCGCGAGCCATTCTTAGCTGTATCCGGAACGCTTCGCGCTGAATCTCACGAGGCGAATTGTCGTAATGATAATCCAAACCGATTTCACCCCACGCAATCACCTTCGGATGCTGCGAGAGATCTTTGAGTTTGTCGCTTAGTTCTTCGTCGAACAATCGCGCTTCGTGCGGGTGAACGCCGACAGTTGTATAGATGAAGTCATTTTGCTCCGCGATCCGGAATGCGGCTGTGTGGGAATCTTTCGAGACATCACCGTTGCCTACGCAAACTATGACTTCAACGCCGGCTTCAAGCGCGCGTTGGATAACTTCACTTCGATCGGCGTCAAATTCCGGGCCTTCAATGTGTGAATGTGAATCAACGAACATAACGTGTGTCGTGCGTCGAGAATCTCGAGTTTCCAATGCCAAAGCTCAGCCTAATTGGGCTCAGGGATGTGGTCAAGCATGCAATGAAGGAGGCGACGCGACTGTTCTCAAAGCGTCGGTATTGAATCCAAAGCCGTTTCGTGTATGATTTCGACGCTATGAAACCTGTCAAACTCGCGATCGCATTAACCATGGGTGTTCCGACCATCATTTGCGCCTTTTCTATTTCACAAGATGCACAGTTTGCCTCGATCAGCGCGAACACGATCGGCGCCAATGGCACACCCCGCGTTTATGTAACCAACTCTAAAGGTGACGATGTCACGATAATCGATCCTGCAACGAAGAAAGCGATCGGCTCGATCAAAGTCGGCGACAACCCGCACGGAATCATCGCTTCGCCTGACCGTCGTACTCTGTACATCAGCGTCGAAGGAACCGATGAGCTTGTATCTGTCGATATCGCGACTAATAAAATCACGTCGCGAGTAAAAGTGGGGCGCGCCCCCAATGAAGTCTCGATCACCAAAGATGGACGGAAGGTATTCGTACCGTTGCGAAACGACAACGCCATCGATGTCGTGGATACCACAACGATGAAGGTGATTGATCGGCTCAAGGCTCCAACGATGCCGCACAACACCTATGTATCAGCGAACGGTAAACACCTTTATCTGGGGACGATGTCCGGATCGCGAATCACTATCTACGATACCGCTTCGCACAAACAGCTGAATGAGATCGCGCCGGGCGACTGGGTAAGGCCGATCGCGCTTCTGAGGGACGAGTCGCTGGCATACGTCGCGCTTTCCAAGCTACACGGGTTCGCGATAGTCGATCTCAAGCAGGGAAAAACGATTCGCAGGGTGGAGATGCCCACTCTACCGCCCGGAACCGAAATTCCTCCTTATGACACTCTCACGCACGGCCTGGCATTGACGCCCGATGAACGCGAGCTTTACGTGACAAGCATGGCTGGAAAGGCGATTTACGCTTTTTCAGTTCCCGATATAAAGCAACTTGCAAAGATTGATGTTGGCCGGTTCCCCAACTGGATCACCATCAGCTCGGACGGACGTCTGGTGTGGGTTAGCAATCAATTGGACGACACCGTTTCGGCGATCGATACGCGAACCAAGAAAGTTGTGGCCACGATTCCTGTGGGACATGAACCGAAGCGATTGCTTGCCGTGGATGCAGGGTTATAGGACGAATAGGACTGATAGGACCTATCAGCATTCAAAACACCCACCAATCAGTTACCAAAAATTTCCTTGACTCTATACTCCGGTACAGGGTTCATAATCTCACTTCACCTGGAGGCTTCCGATGCGAATCGGGGAAGTAGCGGCGCAGGCGCAGGTCAATGTTCAAACCGTTCGGCTTTATGAAAGGCTGGAGCTGCTGGCGAAACCGGCGCGCCGCGCATCCGGTTATCGCGAGTACACCGATGAAGCTGTGCTGTCGATCAGGTTCATCCGGCAGGCTAAGAACCTTGGATTCACTCTCAATGAGATCAAGTCCTTACTTGATATGCGTAAACAAGGCTCTCACTCGATCGCAGATATGCGAGCGGTAGCAACGGCACGGATGAATGCGATAGATGAGAAAATCCGTCAGCTACAAAAAATGCGCAACGCAATCGATAAGGGGCTTCGCAATTGCAAATGCCCGGAACAGTTCCCGGCTTGCGTTTTTGTTGAGCTGTTCGAGAAGTTCGAGAAGCTCTAATTTCTTAATGGTAAGTGCCGGGATCGACAAACCAGTTATGGTAGAGGAAAAAGAACAGGAGATATTATGAACACATTCAATAGTATGGTCTTAAGGACTGCGTCGATCTGTTTGATATTACTGACCATAGGCTCCGCTTTGGCGCAACAGAAAAAAGCAGCCGTGCCGGCAAGCCAAAACGCCGAAAGGAATTCGATGAAGGATCAACCGATCGCCTGCAATCTCTTCGGGCTGACCGCAGCGGAGCGTCACAGGCAACAGGAATTGCGAAACCAGATTTTCTCAGGCACACCAACTGTCCGAGAATTGAAGGATGGCTATGCGGTCGGCCTGCCGTCGACCAAAGAAAACATCCTCGCTGTAGCCGAGTTCATCAGCCTGGAACGCGTTTGTTGCTCCTTTTTCCACTTTGATCTTGAGGTTGGGCAGTCGGATGAGCCTCTATGGCTTCGGATTACCGGTGGAAACGGCGTGAAGGAGTTTCTAAAAACTGAGCTAATGAATAAGTAACTTGTGTCAATCGGTTGCTTCAGGAGATACCAACTCCGGTGAGGCACTTTGATCACTTTGAGGTGCAATCCCCCAGCCGAAAAGGCTCGCGACCAGCGGCAGCCATCGGTGGCCGCTGACAACATTCAGGAAATACTCCTCGTGTTGCTTTTCGACATCGGCCATTATAAGAAGGTCAGATTCGAACTCTCGTAACTCGAGCGCGGCTGCATGCATTGCTGCATTTTGATACTCGATCACGTTTCCGCTTTCGAGCCGGCCCGCAAAATACATCGGCAGAAACCATCCGATCATGTGACAGGCAATTCCGATTGTGCGTCCGACGATCCACAACCTTGCCTCTCGGAATTTGAGCGGCCCGGCGTCCAGGTGCGCGAGCATCTCACCCACGCGGGTTCGATGAACCCATTCCTCATGCTCGATCTTCTGAATGGCTGCGCGTTCGTCAACGTTCTTTAATGATTTCCAGTGTCCGCGATACGCAAACCCTGCCGCAAGCTCCCCTGAGTACGCGCTCTGGAGAATTTCAATCAGGTGCTGTCGATGGAGCTCAGGATTCATCTGCCCTCAGTGTAACCGCCGGAGTTCGTCCACGCGATACTTATCAGAATTATTTGTAAAGGAAGTCCCAAGAACGTTGAATAGAAGTAGCGTAGACTGTCGAGTCTGCGCATGTGAGAAAGTGGGTAGACTGTCCGGTCTGCGCATTGTAAGAAAGTAGCGTAGACTGTCGAGTCTGCGCATTCCGACGCTTTTAACTGAATCTCGCTGTTGCTGTAAACTCGTTCTCAGCGATGCGCAGACTGAACAGTCTACGCTACATCTACGGGAGGCTAACCATGCAAACGAATGTGATCAGACGTGGGAGACCAGCTGACATTCTACGATCGCGAGCGGCTACGCTGGCTGCAGCACTCATTCTCATTTCTTCAATGGGCGCTGCGTCCAACAGCTATCAGGCCAATGCCCAGGAACCCAAATACGAAATGGGAACGTTCTACATGTGTCTATTGATCAGACCCCCAAACTTTTCGGCCGCAAATCTCAGCCAGGATCTGGTCAAAGAACATCTCAAACATATACAAGGCCTGTTAGCCAGCGGCAAAGGCGTAATCGCAGGTCCTTTCGCCGACAACACGCGAGTGGCTGGGGTGTTCGTTCTAAATGCTTCATCGGCCGAAGAGGCAAGGGCGATTGAAGAGGCCGATCCGTTCGTAAAGACAGCTGGTCTCTCCGTCGAGGTTCTAAAATGGTGGGCGGCGAAAGGAATAATGAAGCCTCCCCCGCAACCACTCAAGCAAAAGGTATACTACCTTACTTTCCTCCGCCGCGGACCGAAGTGGACACCCGAAAAGACTCCCGAAACCGAAAAGCTGCAAGCCGAACACATGGCAAACATCAACGCAATGGCCAAGACCGGCAAGCTGGTCATCGCCGGTCCGTTCGAAAACGCCGGGGAATACGCGGGAATATTCGTGTTCAAAGTTGATACGCTTGATGAAGCGAAGCAGCTTGCGCAATCGGATCCGGCAGTGAAAGCAGGACGCCTGGTGGCTGATGTCCATCCGTGGCTGTTGGGCGAAGGTTCGTTGCCTTAATCAATGGCTGGGAAACAACAGTAGCCATAAACTCATCAGGACAGGATCAAATCGCGATCACGATTCAGGTTGTTTTTCGCCGTCGAGAGTGCCTCATCGCCGCTGTCCAACGCCGACGCAATGATCCTCGGCGATTTTTCAGCCAGGCTTTTAGCGATCTCTTAAAACGCAGCAAGCTAACGTGCGTGACCCTGTAGAGGCGCGTCGCCTTTATCACTCCGTAGACTCGAGCCTTGAATGTTATGAATTTTTCATGTAGCCACGCGAACCATTTAATGCGCATCAGTTTCGGCCTAGTTAAAATGAAGATGCGCGCAACCAGGGCCGTCCCAATAATCTTGGCGCCAATCACCGTTAACAGACCCAGCGTCGCCTTGCCGTGAGTTATGAAGTAAAACGCCGCAATCTTGACAGGAACAAGAAGAAGTGTCGGCAGTCCGAAGCAGGCAAGAGCCAAATACGGAGGGAGACTTGCTATGAGAACCTCGATCGAACGGAAAACCGGAAGCCGGCCGATCGCCGCCGCAAGTCTTGCGAGATCATCCCAAAGCCAATCTTCAATGAGGATGATCGCTGCTGCCAACACCACTAACGGTGCAGTCAGCAGCTTCCTCAAAAGCCGGGCGGGCGACTGTGGTTTTCTATCTCGGCTCTTCATCGCCAACTGCGGAGACCAGGAAAATCAACCTGAGTTCTCCTGGCTAATTCTCAAGCCTCCCAGCAGCCAGGTCAATGATCAATTGAGTGAACCGAACGCGCCGTCGAGCGCGACAACAAGCTGATCGATGTCGCCCTTTGACGCAATCAGCGGCGGCCCAACTCGAATGACATTGCTGTACAAACCGCCCTTGCCAATCAGCACGCCTCGACGCCGTGTTTCCTCAAATACTCGAAGAACCGATTGGGGGTCCGGTTCTTTCGTGGTCCGATCCTTGACGCATTCGATTGCCTGCATCAATCCCATACCGCGAACATCTCCGATTACCAGATGCTTGTCCTTCAACTCTTCGAGCCTTGAGCGCAGATATTCGCCAACGATCCTCGCATTCTTCGGCAGCTCGTTTTCTTCGATCACCCGAATCGTCGCAACCGCCGCCGCGCACGTAACCGGATTTCCGCCAAAAGTCGAGAAGGTTAGTCCGGGATATTTGTCCGCAATTTCCGGCGTCGCAGTCGTGCAGCCGATAGGCGCGCCGTTCGCCATTCCCTTTGCGAACGTCATCACTTCAGGCTGGACGTCCCAATGCTCTATTCCGCACCAGTGATCACCCGTACGGCCCCAACCGGTTTGAACCTCGTCGCAGATGAAGATTCCACCATATCGGCGGACAATATCGGTTACTACTTTAAAGTACTCTTTGGGAGGGGTGATGAACCCGCCCACACCCATGATCGGTTCGGCGATAAATGCCGCAATCCTCCCGGTGGTGGATGTCTGAATCAACTCCTCGACGTCACGCGCGCATTCCATCGCGCAGGACTCAGGCTTGAGATTGAATGGGCAGCGATAACAATAAGGCGCGTGAGCGTGAACGATGCCCGGGACCATCGAAGGCCCGTGCTTCCAGGGCGCGTGCCCACTGGCGGTCATGTTTGTTACTGAGCGTCCGTGATAGGCGTGCCGGAGGGCGATGATCTCGGTCTGGCCAGTATAGATCCTGGCTAGCACCATAGCGGTCTCGTCAGCCTCGGTTCCGCTGTTGGTGAAGTAGCTCTTCTTCAAATCTCCGGGTGTTATGCTCGCAACTTTTTCAGCGAGATCGGCCTGCGGCTGATTGATGTACAGCGTGGAGGTGTGCGCAATCTTACCGACCTGGTCGCTGACGGCCTTCACTACCTCAGGCCGGGCGTGACCTACTGAAGTTGTGAGGACCCCGCCGAAACAATCGAGATAGCGATTCCCCTCCGAGTCCCAAACATGCATACCTTCGCCGCGTTCCAGCGCGAGTGGGTGTTCGTAATAAGCTGTCGCGCACGGCCAGATGTACTCTTTCTGCTTGGCAATTAACTGCGCTGTAGAACTTTGTGCGCTTGGGTTTTGAGCAGCCATATTGGGACCTCCAGAAGATTCGATTTTTCGATAGATGTGCTATTAGAACAATAGACTGAATGGGACGTCAATATTATTAGGTTAGGCGTGAAGCATTCAGGCTACATTCAGGGTTTGGGGTTCAGGGCTTTGGTCGCGGTGTCTTCTGCGTAATCTGCGTCATCTGCGGATGAGTTCAACTGATCCACAGATTACGCAGATTATGCAGAAGATACAAAGGAAACGGCAAACGCTGAACGTTAAACGATCAATCATTTCGAGCGTGCTTTGGGCGGAAAAATATCGGAGGGTACTCCGGGATATAGTTTTTGCACCGCCTTGATGAACTTTGGATATGGATCATCTATTCCCATCGGGTTGTCCGGGTCATCCGGAAGCTTCGATAGATCCTGAATCTTCCACGCGCCGTTCTCTTTGTGCATTAAAGACGCCCCACCTTCGGCAACCGGCTTACCTTTGTCATCCAGCGGCGTCACGTCCACAAAGGCCCAGTCGCCGTGGATTTTCAAATAGTGCACTTTGAACACGACCTTTTGATCGCCGCGAAGACCATCCATTACTTCCTTTCGTTCCTGGCTTCCCGCGGCCGGCGTGTGAGCGGTGTTGGTGGATTTTGGAGTAGCCTGCGGGAAAACCGCAGCGTTTGCTAATTGGCTAGCCGTGATACAAAGGTAGAACAACGTTACCATGATCTTGAGTCTGTTAATCACGTTCTCTCCTTCGCGGGCTTTGCGGTACTTGGCGTCTCCTTAGGAACACCCCCGAGGCTGTTGAATGAAATCAACAACTTACGGGGATGGGTTTCAAGGGCGCATTCGCCCGGCAAAACGGGCATGGTTACTTTTCGCGAATCCATTCGCAGAGCAAAAAAATCGCAAAGCTCTTTCCTTCGTTTCCCCTACATCTAATCGTTTACACCTATTTCGGTAAACTTATAAGCGCCGTTCACCTTGTCAAAAAGAAAGATTTGCTTACCGCAAAACACCTCAAAACCTTCACCCTCTTTTACGAGTTTCGCCTTTTCAAAACATCTCTTCGCTTTCGCATCAAACAGCACTGCGAACTTCTGAATAAACGCTTGCTTCGTAAGCTCGCGTCCCTGGAACAGGAACGGTAGTCGAGTCATCGACGCAACGGCTTCCTTGTCATTAGCTGCAACGGCGGCCTTAAACTTCGTCCAGAACTCTACGCCGGCAGCATCTACCTTGTTACCACCCTGAGCAAAGACGAAAGCAATTGAAAACACCAACAGGGATACCGCAAGAATAAGCCTTTTCATTAGTCCTCTCCTCCAAAAGGATTTCGCACGAAGAAGTCACATCTGTTTAGGGACGTCCCTTCGTGCGGACTTTACATCGTAAGACTTACGTCGCGTCTGCGGAGCACTCCGGGTTAGTCGCTCACTCTCTCATAATCCCTGCAAGGGGCACCAGAGAGGACCACGCCGAGCGGTGTCGTTATTTGTAATTCACATAAACAACTTTCGTCTCAGTATAGAAGCTCATCACTTCATCGCCGACCTCGCGCCCGCCATAACCGCTGTCCTTTATTCCCCCAAAAGGAACGTGCGAGAAGCCTCCTACCCCCGGACGATTCACGTGTATGATTCCCGCTTGTGCCCGCTCTGCAAAGCGAAACACCCTGGACACATCGCGCGTGAAGATAGTCGAGGTCAAACCATAGCGCACGGAGTTAGCGACTTTAATTCCTTCCTCGACATCGCGGACCCGAATAACGGCAACCAATGGGCCGAATACCTCTTCTCTGGTTATTTCCATGCCTTGTTGGGCTTCGATCACCGTCGGCGCAAAAAAATAACCGCGATCGAGCCCGCCATCATTCACCGCAGCGCCGCCCGCCAACAGCTTTCCTCCTTCATTGACTCCCACCCCGACGTAGTGAGCTACGCCGTTCAGCGCCCGTGAATCAACCAACGGCCCCATTTCCACGCCGGATTCTACGCCCGGTCCAAGCCGAATCTTTGAGGCGCGCGTGATAAGCCGGCTTAGAAAGTCGTCGTAGACTTTCTCCGTCACTATCGCTCGGCTCGTCGCAGTGCAGCGTTGACCGGTAGATCCGAAGCCTCCGGCAATGACGCCATTCACCGCCTGGTCTAGGTCGGCATCATCCAAAACGATTTGTGGGTTCTTTCCGCCAAGCTCCAACTGCAGTTTCAACATCCGTTCGCCGCCGTCGCGAGCTATCATTTTTCCAACTTTGGTCGATCCGGTGAAAGAGACGCCTTTTACTCTCTCGTTTGAGACAAGCTCCGCCCCGGGGGCGCTATCGCCATGGACAAGATTCACGACACCCGGCGGCACACCAGCTTCCTCGAGCCCTCGAACAAGCGCAGTGGCGGTTAGCGGTGTAAGAGGAGAGGGCTTCAGCACAGCGGTGTTTCCGGCAATCAGAGCGGGCGCAAGCTTCCAAACAGGAATCGCAACCGGAAAATTCCAGGGGCTTATCAAACCGACTACCCCGAGCGGTTGAGAGCTCGAGTAACAAAACACGCCGTCCTCTTCTGCGGGAAACACACGTCCCGCGAGCCGCCGGCCCATCCCAGCGGTGTACTCCAGAATGTCAATCGAGCGTTTCAGTTCTCCTGCGGATTCCGCCAGGATCTTGCCTTCCTCACGAGTAAGCAGGTTCGCAATCTGATCCTTATTTGCATCCATCCAGTTGAGCCACTCGAAGAGAATCCGGCCGCGTTTTGGTGCATTGATCGCGTTCCAATTTTCCGCCGCATCGGCAGCTGCAGCGATAGCGTGTTGTGCATCGGTGGCCGAAGAATCCGGGGCCCGCGCGACCAGGACGGATCGATCGGCGGGATCGTGGCGATCGGTCCATTTATCTGATTCTGAAGGCTGCCACTTTCCGTTAATAAAGTTAAGAACGGTTTGGCCTATTTCCGGGATGCTCATCGCGTTTGGACACCTTCTTTACGAAAGAAAATTTCGACTTCGTCATATAAAGACCATCTAGCGAGCGAATTATACGTGGAACGCGATCTTGCTACAAAGAAGCGAGGTCATCAAGATACGCAAAGCCTTTCTCGTCTACTTCGTGTTTTGAAATCTTTGCCGCAGAATTTCTGTCCAAGTCAAACAGAACGTTCCGATAATGCCTTATGTTTTGTTGCGCGCCGATAGAAACAAGCTGCTGTGAACCTCTCTTACTCTCGACTGGCCTCCGATTCTATACTATGATTCCTCGCACTAAGAGGGTTGGGCAAGCATTTATGTTAGAGGACATAAAGGTGTGGTTTATACCCTTGGATTTGCTGATGCGCAGGAGCTGTCGGAACATTACGAAAAGCACTGTATCATTGGAAGGGAGTTCCCAACTGTGGCATCTGAAGCTGAATATCAGGACTTAGCCGACTTATTTCTTGGATCTCCATTAGGTGCGCACATTCATGAATGTCAGCGCCGTCGCAAGGACGGCACCAGCGACAGGATTAGATACAATAGTGTAACCCAATAATACGGTATATTAAGTTCAGCAAATATTATTCGTTCGTATTATATTGCTAGTCCCCTTGAGCATGGCTTCGCGTCGAATTATCTTTATTGGCAGTGGGATTGTAGGCGGTTAAAAGGATAGAAAATGTACACTTGACCAGTTTGTGGCTACGATAGGCTGCGTCGCCCTCCAGATGATGACTTGATCTGCCCGTCGTGTGGGACCCAATTTGGTTACAGTGATGCGGGCACCACTCATGACATACTGCGTCGTCAATGGATCGATAGAGGAATGTTGTGGTTCAGTCACGTCACTCCGATGCCGCAAGCATGGAATTCCATCTTGCAACTTCAACGGGCGGGGTACGCTGACGAGGTATAACAATTAACGGGCGCGTCTACGCAGCGTCGCAATATGGCTACTCAGCACGAAGCCGTTGCGGGGCCTGAGCCCAAGTTATCACGCACCGTCTCACAAGGTTCGGCCATTGGGACGGATCTGCGCGCCGCGTAAGGCCCAGATGCCAAAACTGCTTTTTTTCGTAGCTTGTGAAAGAGTGATCGTAAGCCGAGAGGGGCCAATCTCTTTGATTACGCTCCTTGAAGGTCTGACTACAAGCCTACCATCAGATACGTATGATAAGTTACCAGACGACGCGATTGCACCGATTATCTGGCATGTTGTTACGAAGTGGTCACGCGAGGAAATCCAAAACGAGGAACCTGCACGTTGGCAGCAGCGCATAACGGTCTCGGCGCACGATGGTAGGGTAGCGACGGATGCAACGACTGAATTCGAGCTTGCGACGAGTTTGGCAATGCGCAATATCGTTCAAGTAAATGGACTTCCGATAAAACCAGTTGGGCACGACAAAATAACGCTCTTCCTACGGAAGGCCGACGACACTGATTCCTACTGGCAGGAAATAGCAACCTATATATTGAAGGTGGAAAATATCCCACCACCAGCAGACCAGCCAGCTTAGCCTCATTCTGACTCCGGTTAAAAACGCATTCGTAAGTAAAGCTTTAAGTGGCCAATCATGATCCCCCCTTCCATCGTAGGTGTTACCTGTAGAGGCAATTCCCCCTTCCTTGTCGCGGTTCAACGCTTCTGATATTCTCCGCGCCATCCATTGCGCTTCGAAATCGGGTCAAGAACGGCGCGAGACCCCTCGCCGCCGCTGCGTCCCGTCACCAGGAGGATTTATGCAAATCAACATTCGTGGGATTCGAAGATTGTTTTTGTGTGCGGCAGTCTTGTCTTCAGCGCTCACGTTTCTGCCTAATCGCGTTGGCGCAAACGGTGTCGACATAAACGACACTCGAATGCTCGGGCAACCGGCGATCAGCAAGGATCACATTGCATTCATCTACGCAGGTGACCTGTGGGTAGCCGGTATTGACGGCAAAAACGTCAAGCGACTCACCGGCGACGAAGGCGAGCAGACCAATCCTTTTTTCTCTCCCGACGGCTCCTTGATAGCATTCACGGCGCAATATGAGGGCAATCCCGATGTCTACGTAGTGCCGGTTGCCGGCGGCGTGCCTACGCGCCTGACCTGGCACCCCGGCCCGGATATCGTTCAGGGTTTCACGCCCGATGGATCAGCGGTTCTCTTTACATCCAGACGCGCGGCATTCAACAACCGGTACGCGCAATTGTTCACAGTTCCAGTGAAAGGCGGCATCGAACAGCCTCTTAAATTGCCAAACGCATTCAAGGCATCATATTCACCCGACGGCTCGCGGCTCGCTTATAACCCACTTTCCGAGGCGTTCACTCAATGGAAGCATTACCGCGGCGGACTTAACTCGACAATCTGGCTTTACAAATTTAATGACACCTCTGCCGCAAAACTTCCCCAAGCGGAAGGTCGTGCCAATGACGTTGACCCGATGTGGATCGGCGATAACATCTATTTCCGCTCGGATCGCAACGGAGAGTTCAACCTATTCGCCTACAACCTCAAGTCTAAGGCAATCAAACAGCTCACCGATCACAAGGACTTTCCGGTAACCGGTGCTTCGTGTGGCGCCGGA
>Ga0126382_10000094_pt1 | contig 30327 bp, 17 predicted proteins | sample PanSoiMetPlot_30_FD_92548 | JGI IMG/M metagenome (GOLD analysis project Ga0126382, IMG submission 92548) | Tropical forest soil microbial communities from Panama - MetaG Plot_30 | ecosystem: Environmental > Terrestrial > Soil > Tropical forest > Bulk soil | place: Panama | collected 2016-02-17
CACTGGCCCGAATAGTCGCGTGGCTTCGCTCTGCCAGAGAAGAGCGCGCCGAGACTGACCAGGCTAAGCCGACGATGTTCAGCCGGATCTCGACGTGGTGGATATCGCGATCCGAACAGCGTCAACAGATCGCTGCACAAAAGCGCGCCGAAAAAGAGCTTGAACAGAGACGCAAGGAAGAAGAGCGCGCTGAGCGCGAGCACCTCAAGGAAATCGAGGAGGAACGCCTACGGGAAGAGCGAAAGCTTCGGATGGAAGAAGCGCGACGGCTGAAGGAAGAGATACCAGGCGTGCGCCGGCCTGGTATCGAGACTTCTACTCCCAGTCAACCCGAGATAGCAGTCGCAGCCGGCGGAGTGTCAGGCGGCGCGTCCGTCCGGCTGGCGTCCAGCGAAAGCGCCGAGGCTGTCCCATCCATACCGTCGACCCGCCTGCAGATGCGCGAAGTCGTGCAGGAGCGTGCGGTTCGAGTCGAGCAGATCAAGGCCGGCCTCTCGCCTGTCGCCGCAGAAGTAACGATGGATCCAAAGGTGGCGGAAATGATTTCCACTGCTTCGATCGTGCGCACGCCGGCTACCGAGAAAGCAGAACCGGATCCGAAGAGCTCAAAACAGGCGACCCGCCGAAAGGCGGCAGTTGAGACGCTCGCCGGGTATGTTTACAAGCTGCCCACTATCGATCTCATCGAACCTCCAATCGGTCACTTTGAGCAAGCTGAAGAGGTGCTGCGCGAGCGAGCCACCATCCTGGCGGAAAAATGTAAAGAATTTGCCGTAACTGGCCATATCCACCGCATAAATCCCGGGCCGGTGGTTACCACTTTTGAATTCAAACCCGACCCCGGTATCAAATACAGCCGGGTGGTTGGACTTGCGGATGATCTTTGCCTTGCCTTGAAGGCCGAATCGATTCGGATCGATCGGATTGCCGGAAAATCCACCGTCGGAATCGAAGCGCCAAACGCGGAGCGCGAAAAAATATTTCTTCGCGACGTTATCGAGTCCGCTAAGTTTCAGCAGTCTTCTTCCAAGCTGACTGTTGCGCTTGGCAAAACGATCAACGGTGAAGAGTACATTGCGGACCTCACCAAGATGCCGCATCTTCTCATCGCGGGCGCTACCGGAGCTGGTAAATCCGTAACGCTCAACGCCATCATCTGCTCGGTTCTCTACAAAGCGTCACCGGAAGAAGTGAAGCTCATAATGGTCGATCCGAAGCGAGTGGAGCTTGGACTCTATGAGGGAATCCCACATCTGCTGACGCCGATAGTGACGGACCCCAAGCGCGCATCGAACGCCTTGAAGTGGGCGGTCAATGAAATGGAAGCGCGATATCGCAAGCTGGCGTCGCTCGGGGTGCGCAACATAGAGCAGTTCAACCGTCAGGTATATGAGACGACGTCTCCGACCCTGTTCGATGACCCGGGTGAGCCGCTGAAACCGCTTCCGTACATCGTTATTGCTATTGATGAACTTGCCGATCTGATGATGATCGCCCGGAGTGAGGTTGAAACCTCGATTGCCCGGCTGGCTCAGATGGCACGGGCGGTCGGAATTCATCTGGTCCTTGCGACCCAACGGCCTTCCGTTGACATTATCACCGGGGTGATCAAAGCGAACATCCCCTGCCGGATGGCTTTCAGGGTATCTTCCAAAGTCGACTCACGCACGATTATCGATTCCAACGGTGCGGAGGCGTTATTGGGGCAAGGCGATATGCTCTTCCTTCCTCCCGCCTCTTCTCGTTTGGTCCGGGTACACGGCTCGTATGCCAGTGAAGCCGAGATCAAGCGAATTACGGATTTCATCAAGCAACAAGCGCAGCCTGATTACAATGAAGAGGTCACGCTCAGCGAGCAGGAAGCGCTTGAATCTGATGGGTTCGAGGGGGAACAGGATGAGCTGTTTGACGAGGCCCTGATGATTGTTACCGACATGGCACGAGCATCCACATCGGTCTTGCAACGCAGGCTGTCGATTGGATACGGCCGGGCTGCGAAGATTCTTGATTCGATGGAGCGCAAGGGATTTATTGGACCGGCCGAAGGGTCGAAGCCCAGAAAGGTTTTGCAGGCCGCGTATGAGTTTCGGGAAAGGGTCGCGCAAAGGCTGGAAGAGGACTCTGACTAACCCAAATAGGACCCTTACGACCGATTTGAATCTATCCGACCTTGAGATTAACTCCCAGAGTTTTGCACAGGTTTTCAGCAATTCCCCGGCTCGACTTGAAATCATATTAAAAAATCCCAAGAAATTGTGGGTGACACAGGCAACTGAACAAATAATTGGGTTTCGTCTGGCTTAACAAGTTTGAACAAAATGTGTGCAAAGCGCTAAAAGTCCGCGAATCTCAGAAGTTTGCGTTCAAAAGAGAGGAGTTTTCAACAGGGTTTTCCACAGATTATGTTGAAAACCTAATTTGATAGGTCGAACGGGTCACATAGGTCTTACTATTACAATTCAAAATATGTCCAAAACCCCATGCATCGCCGCTTCAAGTTATCTCAACGCTGCGCCGCTTTGTTACAGCTTTATCTACGGATCACAAAAAGATCGCTGTACCTTTTTGTCTGACGAAGCGCCAGTACGCTGTTCGGAGCTGCTTGCTGAAGGCTACGCCCACGCGGCGTTGATTCCGGTTATCGAGTATCAGCGAATTCCGAATCTTAAAATTGCACCCGGGGCCTGCGTTGCATCGAAGCGGAGCGTGAGAAGCGTCCTCCTCGCATCAAAAACTCCTATTCGCGACGTGCGGACCGTTGCCCTGGATACCTCTTCGAGAACGTCGGCGGCGCTTATCCAAATAATCCTCGGTCACTTCTATAAGATCGAAGCATCCTTCGCTACATTCCCGCCGAAACTGGAAGATATGCTCGAGTCGAATGATGCCGCGCTGATAATTGGGGATCCAGCGATGTTGATCGACCGAACGGGTCTCCAGGTTTACGATCTGGCGGAAGAATGGCTGAAGCACACGGAGCTTCCTTTTGTTTTTGCTTTCTGGGCGATTCGAAGTGATGCGACCACCTGGTTTCGTGGTGCCGGAGACGAGGCTATCGATTTCCTTAAAGCGAAGGTGGAAGGACAATCGCACGCAAATGACCTGGCCAGGTTGTACTCGGAGCGTCTCGGACTATCTCGCGACAGCTTGTTCAGCTATTTGACCGAGGCCATTTGCTACGACCTTGATGAGGAGAGTCTGCGTGGATTGGAGCTTTATTATCAGCTAGCGGCTGAGCTTGGGCTGATTGAGGAACCGCGCAGTTTGCTCTTTTTGGACTAAGCCGAAGGTGGGTTGGGCCAGTCAATTCCTGAGTGCCGTTAAACGTTACTGTTGAGAGTCGCCCTGTTGGGCTGCCTGGGCGGCGGTATCGGATTGAGCGTGCTCGGCAGCATGTTCGGCGGCATCATCGATCGTATAGGAACCTAGAATCCTTCGTCCTTCCTCGCTGCGCGGATCAATTGTGCGAAGGTGCTTTCGTCCCTGCATCTCCCAAATAGCGGTAACCACGCCGTCCTTCTCAACAGCGTGAAACGTTGTTTCTGTCTCTGACATCAATTCCTCCTGAAAGTTTTGATTGGAAAAAAAGCGAGGTATGAATTCTAACGGTCGTAATTTGTCCCTGTCAAAGCGAGCTCCTCTTCGAGTTCATTTCTATTAGTTAAAACAATCGATTGGGCATACAGAAATGTTGCTACAACGTTCTGGAATCAGTTGGTTTTGATTGTTGACATCCAATTCGACACGATGGCGCTCCAAAAGCGAAGATGTCAGTACGCGAGTCCGCACTTTGGCCGTCGAGCTGCTTGGGCGCCATATACTGAAAAGTGCCGAGGATGGACCCCTCACCAGTTAGACTGACTCGCTCGGTAGCAACATTTGATAAGCCGGAAGCCGAGCAACCGTTGCCATCTTCTAGTTTGGCAAGTCCAAAGTCGAGCAGCTTCGCGCCCGATTTGGTGATCATTATATTGCCGGGCTTTAAGTCTCTATGAACTATTCCGTTGCGGTGCGCCTTGTCCAATGCATCGGCGATTTGGATTGCGTATTTAAGAACCTGATCCAAAGGTAACGGCCCTTTTGATAGTCGATCCGCAAGCGACTCACCGTCGAACTACATTACCAGATAATCGATCCCGTCTTCATGACCCACGTCATAGAGAGCACAGATGTTTGAATGAGATAGACTCGAGACTGCTCGGGCTTCTCTCTCGAAACGCTGCCGCATTTCGTGATTCTGAGAAAGGTGCGCTGACAAAATCTTCACTGCAACGATGCGATCGAGTCTTGAGTCCCTGGCGCGATAGACTTCACTCATGCCTCCCGCGCCTAAGGGAGCGATTATTTCGTACGGCCCAAGCCGTTTACCGATATTCAATGCCATTTGTGTTTGAGGAGCGCCTTAAGAGTAGGAGTTATCGTAGACTGTAGTCTGAGAATCCGATCACCACAAAACCTGCGAATCTCATTGAACCGCAGACTGGACAGTCTACGTTACAGCACGCGGATAGTGCCAAAGCCTGAGACACTTGGCAAGGCAATAACTTGATTGTTGACGTTTTGAAGTTCCGATCCTCAGATGACGCAGATAGGATTTAGGAGCCAGTTTTGCGAAGATCGGTCATCTTTCCGGCTATCAGCTTCCGCTCGCGGGAGACTGCTAGCTGAACAATATCGCGCTCGAAAAACAGATCGAGCGTCCAATCCATCATTACTCTCAAGCGCTTTTCCAGGAGCGGAACACGCATCAGATAGTACGTTCGCCATAGGAACCAGGCTAAGAACCCAGAGAACTGGTGACCCATAAGATCAGCCACACCGGTGCGCTCTCCCACCAGGGCGAGCTGACCCATAGTTCGATAGCGAAATGGATGACGCGCGCCAAATCCGAGGCTCGCGGCAACGTTGCGGCCGGCACGTTTCCCTTCGCGAATTGCGTGTTGCGCCGTTGGCGGAAAGGGCTCGTCGCTTTCTTGATCGAATATATACGCGCTGTCGCCTACCGCCCATAGTCCCTCAAAACCTTCAACCTCGAGATACTCGTTCACCCGCGCACGTCCCCGTTCCTTTGGGACAGCGAGTTTAGCTAAGAGCGGACTTGGAGAAACACCTGCACTCCAGATGATGGTTCCGCTTTCGATCCGCTCTCCCGTTGACAGTTCAAACGAATTTGGACCCACCCGAGTAACTGCCGTCTTGGTCCGCACTTCGACACCGCGTTTTGTGAGAATCCGCTCAGAGAATGACGCAAGCTCTTTGGACATTTCGGGTATAAGCCGAGGGCCCGCCTCGATCAGCATCACCCGAACGTGTTCCCTCTTAATTTCCGGGTAGAACTTTAGAGCCTCACGTACAAAGTCATTCAAGGCTCCGGAGACCTCGAGGCCGGTCAAACCGCCGCCTACAATTGCGAATGTTAAGAGCTCTGATGCCCGCTCGGGCTCAACCGCAGCTTCTTCAAGTTTGTCGATAACGTGATTCCGGACGTAGATCGCATCCCCGAGCGTTTTGAATGCAATGGAATACTCTGCGGCGCCGGGAATGTTGAAATAGTTGATCACTCCGCCGAGGGCGAGAATGAGACGATCGTAGGAAAATTTGACAGGGGCTCCGGTCAGACTATGGCGGGCAGAGACGACTCGCAAGACAGGATCTATGTTTTCAATGTTGACTTCGGCGAAACGACAGCGTCGGAGAAGTTTTCGAAGCGGACTAACGATGTGACGCGTTCCAATGCTGCTCGATGCTATCTCGGCAAGCATCGGAGTGAACAAAAAGAAATTCTCATTATTTAGCAGGGTTAGTGATATGTCATCTTGCCGTTTTAGTATCTTCTCGAGCTCCAGCGCGGCGTATAAGCCGCCAAAACCACCGCCTGCGATAACTATTCGACTCTCGGGCAAAACCAACCTCTAATCATCTGGAGATTTCCGCGGTTGCCTCGTGAAGGAGTGCTGCATTTTTCTCGAGTGCGCCCTCTAGAATTTTGCTCTGTTGCAATGCAACTTGCCAGTCACCTTTTTCTAGCGCCTCAGTCAGACCGGGGAGCTCCAGGTGAGCGTATGTGTATCTTGCCGCGTAGAGAATGTGCTTGAACCACGGCCTGCCGGGAATGCCCTCTGAATTCAACCAGTTAGCCTCAACGCGCATGATTTGTTGATTCAATCGGCTCAAAGCTCGACTGTCTGAATTTTCTGACTGCAGCTTCCGCTCGATCGCGCGATTCATGGTTTGAGCTTCGCTCTCAAATTGAGCGATACGGGAAATCAGCGGCTTGAAGTCGAAATGTTTTTGCGGATCCGACTTCTTTTGGAGCTCATCGACAAACTGGCTGATATTGTCAGCATAGAAAGCAAAATCGAATGGAAGAATGTCAGCGTTTGCCAGTCTCAAAGCCAGTACACCCCACAGCTTTGACATCAAGGTGTGATAACGATAACCAGGATCGCCAAACTGATTCATCCAGTAAAAGTTGTCATACATTGAATGATAAACACCGTACGGCCCATTAAAAGTGAGTCCAATTGTTGGTCGTCCCAGGAAATTTAAGAAGACGGTGTGATCAGAACCGCTCCCAATTCTGGTGTCTACCAGGCTGGAGTCCCGTGTATCTTTTTTCTGGCGTGCCAACGACGCTTTCCATTCTTCGTACAGAGACTTCCCCGAAGGCGCATCTAGCGATCGGCTCACTTCAACTATCAACGGAGCCAGCGATGCTACCGCGACGGGCCGGAAATTCGGCCCCGACGCCGACGAATCAACGTTGATGTAAGCGACGGCCTTACTGGTCAAGTCCTCGGCGAATTGTTCGCCCCACTCCGTCGATCCGGTGAGCCCGACTTCTTCGCCGTCCCAACTGCAAATCACCAGCGTTCGCTTTGGCCGGCTTCCTTGCTTCTTCAATGCGCCAAAAGCCCTGGACATCTCAAGCATCGTAGCCGTCCCGCTTGATGGATCAACAGCGCCAAATTCCCAGGCATCGCGATGATTGCCGAGGACGATCCACTCGTCCGGAAATTCCGATCCGCGAATGCGCGCCTCAACGACATAGTTTGGCCGAACACTGTTATCCATATCTGCTTTGACGTGAGCACGCGCAGTCCCTCCTAATCGATACTTGATCGCCAAACCGCCCTGCCAATCTTTTGGAGCCTCGGGTCCGCCCATGTTTTCGAGAAACGGTTTGGCATCATGCCAGGACATGGGAAGAGCGATTATTTTCGGGATTGATTTCGCCTGTTCGATAGGGATCCTCTTCGCGCCTTCGACGGAAGCCCAGCCGGGAGTCAGTGGATCGCCGGGCACCATGAAGTCGTAGGTTATCGCGCCTCGTTGAATATGACTCTCGGGTCCCCAGGGACCATCGGGGAACACTTTACCGCGTTTGAAACCGTCTTCCTGCGGATCGGAATAGATGATCATTGCCACGGCGCCTTCTCGTTCGGCTGTAAGCGCCTTAAAGCCTCGATAGCTGTACGGGTTCGAGTATCGAACCATCACGATCTTGCCCTTTACGTCTATTCCGTTTTTGCGGAGGAGATCGTAATCCTCGGGATTTCCGCTGTGAGCGTAAACTATAGGAGCCGTGACTTCGCCTGAAGCCGACAGACCCGTGTAGGCGGATTGCACGCGAGGATTTTTGGTATCTGGATCGATGTCGTAGGGTTCCTCACGAAGCGATGCTTTGTAACGGACAGGGCTGATAAGCTCACAGGACACTTCGCGCGGAAGCGTATTAAGGACATCGTAACGACGAATGGTCACATCTTCCCATCCTTGCTGCTTCCAGAGATCGGCGATGTATCGAGCTAGCTCATTGTTACGTTCGGATCCTGCCGGGTGCGGTTCCAAGGTGAGGAAACGATGATGCTTTTTCACTTCACCGGACGAAGGGATCGACTTGAATTTTGCTTCGATCTGAATCTGAGATCTGGCCGACTCTGCTGAGAAACCTCGAAGATGTTGCGGGTTCGCGCCAAAAGCGTTGAGAAGCAGCGTCACTAACAATGCTGTTCGCCAAAAGAAACGCAATTTCGATTCCTTTTCAGCCGAATACGTGTTGGCCGGTGAAGCTAATTGTTCTTTGCAAGGACGAATATCGGTTCTATGTCAACTGGAACATCGATAAGTTTGTCGAGTGCCTTTTGCATCTCCGGTCTTATCACTCCATACTTGTCGATCATTGCCTTAGCCTTGTCGTAAGAGCCTTCGGCCTCAATTGTCAGGATTTCGGAAGCCAGTTTGCGAACGGCATCCTTGATCTTTCCAGCGTCAACGCCGAAGGTGCCAGTCGACGGATCAATCTTGATTGCGCCTTCATCGAACAGATAGTTGAATTGAATCGCCTGCCCCTTACCGTGTGCTTCATTTACACCGAACCGGACCGAGCGAAACGAACTTGCAAGGTAGGTGGTGTACAGATCGCGTTCCATTGCTTTGTCGATCAGGCTATGGTCCATCAAATATTGGAGCGCCCACAGCCCGGTGATGTCAGCTTTCGCCTCTTCTATTGTCGAGTAGAGCTCTTTCAACTGTTGTCTGACGCTGGTGTCCGTGCCCGCGACTTTGATGTTGTGCGGTCCGAGACCGTGCATCAGTTCGTGAGCCAGTATATGGGTGAAGAATGCATCAAAAGATATTTGCGATTGCTGCGACGGATCCATCACCACTTTGGAAATTGGTACCAGAACTTGATTGAATTTGGCCTCCTGTACGTTCTTGAGCATTACCCGCTTTGAGCCCTTTTCCTTTACAACCTGTTCATCGTTGGGAAGGTTGTAGGCCGCGGTTTGAACGCCGCGATTACCGTCACCCGAACTAAAGACATTGTCGACGACGCGGATGGGAGATGCGGCGCCCAGCCTTGGATTGCGATACTTTGGGTCTATCGGAAGATTGTTTTCTAGCTCCTGCAGGTGTTGGCTGAACTTTGTGAGCTTTGCGGACTCTGCTTCGTCGCGGAGGGTAATGAACGCTTCAAATGCTGCTTTGTACCCGAAGAGCTCGTCCTCGTAGGTTTCATACGGTCCGATGGTGACATCGATCGGGGCGTCCAAATCCATCCAGGCGACATCGCTGGCATAATAATCATCCGACAAGAAAGCATCTGCTCGCTTCGTCAGGAATGTTTTTAGAGTGGCATTTGTTGTCAGTTCCGCTGCCTCTTTTAGAAGCCTGGCTGCGGGTTCCAGGAACTCGCGATATTCTTCGTGGTATGGAACGATCGCGAGCTTGCGGTCTTGACCTCGTTTGATGACGGTGAAGAAGCCGGTCGCACGCTTCTTGTCCTGTTCCGAGAGGGTGCTCACCCAGGAATTGAATTCATCCTTGGTGATATCATCGGGATAAAAGCCGGCTTGCGGTGGTTTTTCGTGAGGGACGCCGTCGATGAAGGGTTGATTCTTTTCATTCCGAGACCATGGGCCCTTGTTGATCACAAAGTAGTGCAATCTCTCGCGGCCCTCCGGGGTTGTGTCGCTTTCAAGTTTTTTCTTTAGCGCTTCGTTCCCGCTCCAAACCTGTCGAAGGAACAACGGATCAAATAGCTTTGCAGCTTCGATAAGTTTTGCGATCGCTTTACGATCGTTTTCGGTCAGATGTGACTTATCAGCGTTCAATTCGGTAGTAGCAAACTGTCGGATCTTTGCCGCCAGCGAATTTGCAGAGGCTTTTGGTTCAGACACTTTCACTTCCTCCTTCTGCGAAGTGCACGCCACAAGCGCGGAGGCAATTGCTATTACGAGTAAGAATGGCTTGATCAATGATTTCATGGGTCACCGTCCGATAAAGGTATACGCTCAGGTAAAGCAGTCTGAGGCGTCTTCGTTCTAATGCTGCGTGGAGATGTTTGTCAACCAAGAGACCTTTGACGGACATCAGCAGCAGCAAAGATACCATCGGCTTAAAGCGCGATGGTATCTCGGATAGCGCGGCCAATTGTTAGGCTGAAGCTGAAACTCCATCGGCTAAAGCCCGATGGTATCTCGGATAACGCGACCAACTGTTAGGCTGAAACTGAAACTCCATCGGCTTAAAGCGCGATGGTATCTTTGGAACCGCCTAAATGCGAGAGGCCTAAATGAGACGCTCGACTCCTCACCAGGGTGTCTGGTAGCATTGTTTCGTAGTTTAGCAGAACGAACCCTGCTATTGATGTTTGTTTTTTTGGAGCCTCCCGTTGACTGTTTGGAGAGTGTTTGACTGACTCTACTATCTCGTCCTCTTTCCCGCCAAGCCTCGGAAGTTCCTTTTAACCACTTTTAGGAGAAAAATGTCTAAGAGAATTTATGTTGGAAATCTGTCGTATCAAACGACAGAGGTTGATCTTTCTAACCTGTTTGAGCAGGTTGGTCAGGTTGATTCGGTGAGCGTAATTACTGACCGCGATACTGGTCGGTCCAAGGGATTTGCTTTTGTCGAAATGAGCGCCGAAGACGCTGAGAAGGCAATTGTCCAGTTGAACGGAGCAGAAATTGACGGTCGCACGCTGACAGTCAATGAGGCGCGTCCGCGCGAAGAACGATCCGGTAATCGAGGCGGTCGTGGTGGTTACGGCGGAAGCCGTGGCGGCTACGGCGGTCGTGGTGGCGGGCGCTACTAACGAATTTTATTCGTTCTGATTTCAATAGGACCTATATAACCTATAGGTCCTATTGTTGTTTTCATTCACTGTTCGTTAATGGTGAGTGCATCTCCCTGAGCAACAGGGACCTCAACCTCGGGCGCAGCTGCCCGATTGGCAATAGTCTTGACCTTTTTGAGCTCGGTCCCCTTGATCCCAAAAAAGGTAGCCATCTGGATAATCTGGTTCGGACTTACAAAGTCACTAGGGTCAGCGCAAAACTTATCGATTCCTGGATCAAATTCACGACATCCCATCCGCTTCGGTATTCTAAGTCCGTACGAGCACTCCCCACTTTGTGTGTATTGCACACAGAACTCACAAATGATCATTGTCTAAATTCTCCGTCTCTCCACTACATTGCTTATAGAATTAAGTGACAATCCTAGCAAACGAAGAGCGGTTCTCGCCAGCAGCGCTATGTTGGGAGTTGGTGATTCCGTGTTGGATTGGAGCTTCGAAGCGCGCGCGATTGACTAACCTAAGTCCCATCCCTAAACCCCCAACCCCCAACCCCCATCGTTTTTTATTACTCATTTGACAATACTTTGAGCTTTGCGATAGTCTGGAAGCCCGTGAAGGGAGAAGCGGTCGCGATCATCCCTGCGCGGTATTGCTCGACTAGATTGCCGGGTAAGCCCCTCCTCCCCTTGGCAAAAAAGCCAATGATAATGCACGTAGTCGAAAGGGCGTCACGAGCGCGATTCGTTTCGCGAGTGATAGTCGCAACTGACGACGAACGGATCGTAAATGCAGTTCAGGAGTACGGCGCCGAAGTGCGACTGACATCCCCTAAGCTAACTTCGGGCACCGATCGCGTCGCGGAAGTTGCCACCAGTCTTGACTCCGAGCTGTTCGTAAACGTCCAGGGAGATGAGCCGCTAATTGAACCCTCGACAATAGACGCCGCCATCGCCCCGCTCATTGAAGATCCCACAATTCAGATAAGTACTACGTCAGAGCCGATCACCGAGATCGAAGATGTGTTCAATCCTAGCGTCGTAAAAGTTGTCACCGACAAACACGGATTCGCTCTTTGCTTCTCTCGCTCTGCGATCCCATATGTCAGACCCGCAGCGGGTTTGTCGCTTGACGAATCGCTGCGCGCCAACCATGCATTGCTGTCAAACTATCGCAAGCATTCGGGACTATATGCCTATCGCGCGGGATTCCTCAGAGAATTTGCTCGAATGAAGCCCTCGACGCTGGAACGGCTCGAGGCGCTGGAGCAACTTCGAGCCCTCGAGAACGGATTCAAAATACGCGTCGTGAATGTGGAACACCGATCGATAGGCGTTGATACTTTGGAGGATTACGAACGGGTGAAACGGTTAATTGAGGAGATCCAAAAATGACCAAGTTCATATTCGTCACCGGCGGAGTGGTTTCGAGCCTTGGGAAGGGACTGGCAGCGGCGTCTATTGGGTGCCTGCTGGAAGCGCGCGGTTTGAAAGTAACTCTCCAAAAACTTGACCCGTACATCAATGTCGATCCGGGTACTATGTCGCCATTCCAGCATGGAGAAGTGTTTGTCACCGACGATGGAGCTGAAACAGATCTGGACCTCGGTCATTACGAACGATTCACGCACGCCGACCTGTCGCAGGCAAATAACTGGACGACGGGCAGGATCTATCTTTCAGTTATCAACAAGGAGCGGCGAGGCGACTATTTAGGAAAGACAATTCAGGTCATCCCACATATAACCAATGAGATCAAGGACGCCATTCGGTCGGTCGTCGATTCTACCGACGTCGTGATAGTGGAAGTCGGTGGTACAGTCGGCGATATCGAATCGCTACCGTTTCTCGAGAGCATTCGTCAAATGGGCAACGAAGTTGCTCGAGAAAATGCGCTCTTCATCCATCTGACTCTCGTGCCGTTCATCGCCGCTTCTGGAGAGCTCAAGTCCAAACCCACGCAGCACTCAGTGAAAGAGCTGCGTGAAATCGGTATTCAACCCGATATTCTGCTGTGTCGCTGCGATCGGCCGCTGCCGAAGGATATGAAGGAGAAGATTGCGCTGTTTTGTAATGTCCGCGAGGAGGAGGTCATCACTGCTCAGGACGTTGCGACTATATACGAGGTTCCATTGATGTTCGCCCGCCAGGGACTCGATGACATGATCATCAAGAAGTTAGGTCTGCCGGCCTCCGAACGTGATCTACGAAGATGGTCCGAGCTGGTCGAGACAATCAAGAAACCTGACGCCACAGTGAGCATCGGCATAGTCGGCAAGTATGTTGAGCTGGAGGACTCCTACAAGAGCCTTCACGAAGCCCTGATCCATGGAGGGATTGCGAACCGGCTTGGGGTACAGATTCGATGGCTCGAGTCGGAAGATCTGATGGACGATCCGAATTGGGAGGATCGTCTTCGTGATTTCGATGCGATCCTGGTGCCCGGAGGATTTGGCAAACGAGGTGTTGCCGGCATGCTGCGAGCAATAAATTATGCTCGTCGAGAAGGAACGCCTTACTTCGGTATCTGTTTGGGAATGCAGTGTGCGACGGTCGAATTCGCTCGCAATGTGTGTGGCCTCGAGGGCGCTGACTCGACCGAGTTCGATGATGACGCCACGCACCCTGTAATCTTCAAGTTGCGCGACTTGATCGGAGTAGAAGCGATGGGCGGGACTATGCGACTCGGCGCGTACCCCTGCAAGCTTCAGGAAGGCTCGCTGGCAGAAAGGATTTATGGGGCGCCAGCAATTAACGAACGCCATCGACACCGTTACGAATTCAATCCGCGTTACGAGGACGAACTTGGGGGACATGGGCTGGTATTCTCGGGGAAATCGCCGGATGGAAAGTTCATTGAGATAGTTGAGCTTTCCGACCATCCATGGTTCCTTGGTTGTCAGTTTCACCCCGAGTTCAAATCCAAACCGCTTGATCCACATCCATTGTTCGTATCGTTTGTCCGTGCCGCGTACGAGCACCGCGTTCGCGACGAAGCTGCAGCGGAGCGCGATAACACCAGCACCACTCGCGAAGGTATGGAAGAACATGAGTGGAAAATTGGCGCCTCGAGTGACTAGCTTCCGGATTAACTGAATTCTGTCGCTGAATCTGTAAAGACATAGCTGCGGCAGCCTTTTGCCTGGCATCTATACATCGACTTCCTGGCGGAGGGAAGTGTCCAAACTCAATCCACCAACTGCCCGAGAGTGTGAAAAATTCTAAATATCACCAACTGCCGTCGGTGGAATTTAGGATTTTCGAACCGGCTCATAACAAAGGATACGACCTCATGAATCGACCACTAAGATGGCGTAGCGTTTTTCTGATATCAGTGCTTCTTGCTACGGATAGCATTGCTCGCGCGACTGGATCGGAATTAACTCAGGGAGAATCCCAGTCAGATAAGGTCGATAAGGTGTTCGCCCAATGGAATAAGCCAGATTCTCCTGGTTGTGGGCTGGCGGTAATAAAGGACGGTCAAATCCTATATAAGCGCGGCTATGGGATGGCGAACCTCGAGCATAATATTCCTATGTCTCCCGCGTCGATAATGGATACAGGTTCAGTTTCGAAGCAATTCACCGCTATGGCCATCGCCCTTCTCGCGGAGCAGGGAAAGCTCTCGCTGGACGATGACATAAGGAAATATCTTCCAGAGATTCCAAAATACGAAAGCACGATAACTATCCGGCATCTGATTCATCACACCAGTGGGATACGAGACTATCTTACTCTGATGGCCATCGCGGGGATGCGAGACGACGACTATTACGTAGACGGAGAGGTACTGAACCTTCTGGCGCGGCAAAAGGAGTTGAATTTTAAGCCGGGCAGCGAGTTTCTATACAGCAACTCGGGTTACTTTCTCCTGTCGCAGATCGTCAAGCGCGCTTCGGGAAAGACGCTTCGCGAGTATGCGGACGAGAATATGTTTAAGCCTCTCGGTATGACTCGCACCAAATTCTACGATGACCATAATGAGATCGTTAAGAATCGTGCAGCCAGTTACGTTCCAAGAAAAGGGGGCGGGTTTCAAATCGCAGCGACCACGCTCGATATGGTTGGCGACGGAAACGTATTTACCTGCGTCGAAGACTTGTTTTTGTGGGACCAGAACTTTTATCACAATAAACTAGGGAAGGGCGGCCAGGCATTAATCGATCAGGTGCTGACGACGGGCACTTTAAACAACGGCGAGAAGATTGATTACGCTTTCGGTCTTGTGATCGGGGAGTACCGCGGACTCAGGATTGTCGAGCATGGGGGCGCGTTTATCGGATACCGGGCTATGACATTGCGGTTTCCTGATCAACGCTTCGCAGTTTATATCCAATGTAATTTAGGTACGATGAACCCAAGCAACCTCGCAAGGCGTGTTGCCGATATCTATCTTGCGGACCAACTCAATCCCGAGGTCGCCAGGACCGGCTCAGCGGAGACGAAATTCATCGAATTGAAGGAAGAAGAATTACGAAGTAAGATCGGGGCTTTTCGTAATCCGGTCAACGGAGCTATTTGGAAGCTGTATGTGAAAGACCGCAGCCTTTTTGCGGATCTGCCCAACAACAACAGCATTAGATTTGGAGCGATCAGCGCTAATGAGTTTCGTTCGATTGGGACGCCGGCGCCGATCACTCTTAGGTTTGAAGATGGACGGAAGTCGACAATGTTTCTGCAGCGCGGAACCGACAAATCGGTTGCGCTCGAATCAGTGGAGTTGGTTACTCCAACGGCAACTCAGTTGGCGGATTACATCGGCGAATATCGGAGCGATGAGGTACAAGCTTCATACAAGATAGTCCTGGAGGACGGCAGGCTTTACCTGAAGCACGAAAACGAATACAAAGATTACCCAAAGAATCCTCTGCAGCCGACGACAAGCGACTCGTTTGTGATCCAGGGGCTTAACATCAAGTTTCTGCGGGATACGAATCGACAGATATCGGCATTTAGCTTGAATGCCGGACGCGTCAAAAACATCAAATTTGTTAAGAAGAGCGGCTGACGATCCTCAGATTACTCTACTCGATTCTCCCGGTTTTGCTATACTGCCTCCTGTATGGTCACTTGTTGCCGATGCAAGCAAACTTCTAACGTATTAAGAACGTTGAAGTGCGTTTTGTGCTTCAAGCCTGTTTGTGAGCGGTGTGCCGTCAGGCAGTACGGTCAGAAATTCTGCTCGCAGGGTTGTGCCAACTCGTTTTTCGTCGATGAAAGCGGTAACCTGAATATCGAACCATAAATCAGGAGTGGCTTTAATGAATCTGATTGAACGGCCGCGCAGGCTTCGCCGTACACAAACGATTCGTGCACTGGTTCGTGAAACAACTCTCTCGCCCGACGATTTGGTCTATCCACTGTTTGTTTGCGAAGGCGAAGGGGTCCGCCGCGAAATTGGCTCAATGCCGGGTGTCTTCAATTTATCAATCGACGAGTTAATAAAGGAAGTCGCAGCGGCGCGTAGTGTCGGTATTCAATCAGTGATTCTTTTCGGGGTGCCCGACGAAAAGGACGCAGTTGGAACTCAGGCTTACGCAGAGGACGGGATTACTCAGCGAGCGATCCGTGCGCTCAAGCGCGAAGTCAAGGATATGCTGGTAATTGCTGATAACTGTTTGTGTGAGTACACGGAGCATGGACACTGTGGAGTAATTGAAGGCGGTGAAGTCCTGAACGACCCAACTCTCGATCTGTTGGCTAGCACCGCAGTCACACAAGCCGAAGCTGGCGCGGACATTATCGCCCCTTCCAATATGATGGATGGGTTTGTTGCTGCGATCCGCGAAGCGCTGGATGAGTCGGGATTCGAGCACATCCCGATTATGTCGTATGCAGTCAAATATGCATCGGGGTTTTACGGTCCGTTTCGCGAGGCGGCGCAATCGGCGCCTCAGTTCGGCGACCGGCGAGGTTATCAGATGGACCCGGCGAACTCGCGTGAGGCAATGCGCGAGGCTGAGCTCGACTACCAGCAGGGCGCAGATATGTTGATGGTCAAACCGGCTCTTCCATATTTGGACATCATTCGTGCGGTGAGAGAACGATTTGACTTGCCTATTGCTGCTTACCAGGTCTCCGGCGAATACGCGATGATCAAAGCCGCGGGGAGGTTGGGTTGGATTGATGAGGAACGCGTCGCTTTGGAGGCATTGACATCGATTAAACGCGCCGGGGCCGACATTATTTTGACGTATTTTGCTCGCGAGTTAGCCGATCACCTGTAATGAACACTTGAACCCCTTTGTCATTACCCCCCCGAATCTGCATTAAGAAAATGGACTTCACCCCGCTGGAAACCTACCTCCGTCGCGTACCTTCCGTAACTGGTCCCATCGGCAACGGCGCCGAAGGTGCAACGTGGTGGGTTAAGTTTGCTATAGATATCGAGCATGAGCTTGCGTGGCGAGTTGTTCAGGAATTCGCACACGTACTCAATTACCTCTCCCTGGATGAACGCCTTCCGACGGTATTCAAACCCGTTTCACCACCACCTTACTTGAATGGCGGTCCGCACGGATTTTTGTCCTGGGTAATTGAGTGCGACCGTTTTGATTTTCCTCCACTCGCGTGTGCTGAATGGTTGGAAGGGCGACTCCCGAGACCAGTTGATGATTTGACAACCTGGAAGAATGAAGATCTTGATTCATGAATGAGGCAATGGAGAAAAAAAGGGCTTGCCATTTCTGGCAAGCCCTTTGAGCGTTGGATATCAGCTATCTTCTACGGCCAAACTTTCTGCTCGACAACCATTTCGATCTCCTGACTTGCTGCCAGCTGCAGCTGATCGCCGTTACGTGTTACCCTCAGGATCGTCAATCCACAGCCAGGTCTGGTTATGCGAATGATCCGCGTTTGCCCATTCGGGAAAAACACGCCAAGCTCCTGTCCATTGATTAAACCCTTGCTCAGGTACTTCATTCCGCCCTTCTTTATCTTGCCGTTCGGTTTGGAGAAGCTGAAGAACTGAGTTCCAGCGGCGTCCGAGGATACTTCAACCAGGGTACCATCAATGAATAGCACTTCCGTTCCGCCAGCCGGTGGAGCCGTGAGCAGGAATAACTGGAAGTTATCATTGATGCGCATCTGTGTGGTGTCAATCGTCGGCCCTCTGTCCGAGATTATGATGTCACCATCGCTGCTATCCGAGCTCCTCAGATTCGATACGGTGGTCGTTATAACAGCGACTCTTGCCTTAGTCGTACAGATATTCGGAACTGTCCACGGGAAGGTGCGTATGGCCGCGTCCAGTGCCGGTTCAGCGGGGTTTCCGCTCGGGGCGATCTTAAACGGGAATGTCTGCCCGCTGTCTGTTGACAAAGACAAATCAAAGCCTTTGACTGTAGCCGCCAATTCAAGCGGAACCGTCCAGGTAATGTTGAACTGTTGTCCAAATCTCAGTGCCCCGCCATTGGGATTAGTAAGAGTGGCTACCACCGTGACATCCGCAATGGTGAAGTTTGCATTGCTATCGTCCTGAGCTGTTCCGTTGCTGTTGTCAGTTGCAATTACACGAATTCTCCCTTGCGTGGTATTGAAACCAATTGGAACAGTCCAGGTGAATTTGCGAGCGGTACCCGCTACGTTAGGCCCGATGGTGAAGTTGAAGTTAGTTCCGCCATTGGTAGAAAGCTGTACGTCGAACTTCTGGATTGTAGCGTCTCCATTGGGATCCGATGCGGTCCAGGTAATGTCGAACGCCTGTCCTACCAGAAGCGTCTCGCCACCGTTAGGCGCAGTTACCGTAACCGTAGGCGCCTGATTGATCACCGTGGTGGAAGGCAGGATGTAAACAACTCCGGCCTGGTTGCGACCGCCCCCGGCGGATTGCGCGTTGGCGAACGGTGCGCCGAGAATCAAGTCTCCACCCTGGTTGTTGTTGACATCAGCAGTCGCGATTGCCCATCCGAGTTCATCACCAACACCCAGGCTGGGGAGACCGCCACCATTTACCGCCGTTTGGAACGTCGCACCGTTATCGAGACTCGTCTCGATCTTCACGGAAGTTCCGGCCGCTGCTGTCTGGACCCACGAGATATTAGACGTGTTTGCGGTGGTTGAAGCTGGGAAAGTGAATGAGCTTACTCGATTCCCAGTAAAGAATAATCGATCGGTCGGATTTACGATCGCAGCGCTGCCGCCCAGCGTTCCATTGTTCCCCTTTGCGGTTAAGTCATTCGCGTTTCCCGCATTGAAGTTCCAATAAGCTTGAAGGTTTGTTTCAGTACCCAGCAGTTCACTCTTGAAATTGTCGGCGATTTGCTGAGCCGTGCGCGCGTTGCTCCAGACGCGGATGTCGTCGACGTTTGCTTGCAGCACTCTTGTCAGGCCCGGATCTTTCCCGACCAGAACGTCATCAGTCTGATCAACCGCACCAGAAGGGTAGTTGACATTGACGATGGAGTCCTGAACTCCGTTTCGGTAAAACACCACCCTGTTTTGTGTGCGGTCAAACACTACTGCCCAATGCTGCCAGACGCCTTGTGAAACGCCGGCCGTGCTTTGCGCACTAGTTGAGTCGAAACCTCCAGTGCCGTCCGCGAAATGAGCGGAAACCTTGAATGAGCTTGCCGATGCGAGCGAAACGGACCAGCCCTTGTCAAGAGGGGCAGTCCAGGGACGTGAACTGATCACTACCGGAAAGTCCCCAAGCCCAGCTCCATTTCGCTGGATCCAGAATTCAACCGTCCAGCCACCAAGACCCGGCTTCAATGAAGCACTGTTGGGCACAGACATAAATGCCGTTGTTCCATTGAGACCCAGGGAAGGATTTGGAGCCAACTCCAGATCACCCGCTGCTGTCGTGTCGCCGGTGATGGCTGTACTCGCGGCGATGGCCTGTGTCAGTGTTCCTACGCCAAACTGTGCAGCAGTATCATCGTTTACCACAGGCGGGTTGCCGTTGATGCTTACGATAAGCTGTTGCAGGAAAGGTGTTACAGCTGCGTCAGAGGTTGTAAGCGTCTGTCGTATCCGCAGTTGTTTCCCGGATAAGTCATTGTTTGTGCCAGCCTGACCGATAATGCGCAGATTATCCTGACCGAGGAACACGTCACGAGTGGGAACGACCAATAAGTTGGCGCCGCCAAAAACTATCGAGACGGAACCGGCTCGGGAATTCGCTCCGGGCGCTGCGGCAATTACGTCGAGGATGTTATCTGTGTTGTCTGAATTGTTGTAGTTGCCAGCAGCTACCGTCGAGCCAAGACGGTCTCCAGGCTGTGCTCCGTAAATCGTGACTGTAGCGCCGAGGTTGAATAAATCTATTCTCTTCTCGGATCCGACATCAGGATTGAGATTGGGACCTCCCTGAATGACGTAAGCTTCGCCGGCGTTTAAACGCAACTCAGTCGGACCGTTTGCGTCGGGGGCGCCAGCCAGCAAGTCCGCGATACCGTCACCGGTCACGTCACCCACAGCAACAGAAACTCCGAGGTGGTCTGCGTCATTGGTGCCGGGGCTTGCTATGTTACCGGCGCCGTAGACCGAAACATTCTGCTCGGTGGCGTTGACATCAAAAGTCTTGGATGTACCCGTTGCCGGTTGCAGATTGGTTCCGCCGAAAACTGCGAATACGGCGCCGGTATCGGTAGCTGCCGGAACACCGGTTACTGCGGGTCTATCGGAGAGAGGTGCTCCGACTACTATGTCAGCCGCTCCGCCCCCGTTTATGTCTCCGGTTGCGACCGATGCGCCAAGGGCGTCGCCGGTTTTACCCAGGATCACAACGTTTGCCGGAGTAGCCACAAGATCAATGATGGTTGTTGCTCCGCCGACAGGGTTTAAAACTTGTCCGCCGAATTGCGCGTACGCCGCGCCTGCTCCGGCTCTGGCAGCGCCTGGGCCGTTGCTTGCGGGCGCCCCGACGATTATATCTCGGACCGCTTGTTCTGTTGGAGTTTGAGATGTGAGACCGCCAACATTCCCAACAGCGACTGCTGCGCCGAATTTATCGCCTGATGCCACTCCATACAACGCGACTTTTGCGGCATTGGGAGTTGCGAGGTCGATAGTGCTTGGTGTTCCAAGAGTAGCCGCGCCGAATATCACGAATACGGCTCCTGTGTCATTGCGGGGCGCTGCCGGCGGCGTTGTAGTGCCGGGAAAGTCGGCGCCAGGAGATCCCATGACGATGTCGGCTATTCCATCACCATTCACATCTCCGACTGAAACGCCGAAACCCAGTTTGTCTCCGGACTTCGAGCCCAGAATCTGTAGGCTCGCCTGACCTGCGTTTGTGTCGATCGCGCCTGAGAGCCCGTTCCTTCCGAAAACAACATATACGACGCCTGCTTCGGTGCGAGTCTCGGGCGGACCGGAGGCCGGAGTGACGGTAAATGTCGCCTCCGGAGCACCCACCACGACGTCGGGGATGTTGTCGCCATTTATGTCTCCGACGGCAACAGCTCGCGCCCTTATGTTGTTGAGACTGACATCGAAGTTTCCACCCGTGCCGCTCCCGCTAAGATTTTGATTCGGCGCAGCGCCAAGGATCGTCGTTGTCGCTTCGGTGCCGACGTTGATGATCCGAAGTACTTGAATCTCCTGGTCGGCGCGCGCCTTAAAAAAGATTGCCAAAATAAGTATAGATGTAAGAAATACTACCGAGAGGACTACTCTTCGGTTAGGCCTGGGCCCATGATTGTTAGAGTTCATTTGGACTCTACCCTCCTCGGAAAAAGATTGGTTCGTTTTCTTTACCCACTGTCACGTCAACGGTTGACGTGGTTTAAGCGTCCGATCGAGACCATCGTGTGAGCGCTTTTTGAATTACTTGGGCCGGGGATGCTCCACGAATCCACTGGGGCCAGTGTAACACCTTTGGTGCTTTTCCTGGGCAATCGCGGGACCTTACTACGAACGAAACGTTATTAGACGAGTCGCTACTCAAGTCTCAGTCTTAATAGGTTAAAGAGCAATTTCACTCATCCTCGTTGCGAAAACAGAATTTCAAGGTGATTAAGGCGGTAGGGGCTGCAACTCCTATGCCTGAGATCTTTGAGGAAAATTGCGCTTTCTAAGACAGAAAAAGGACCTCTCGTTTCCATTGCTTCAGTGGCGAGAGTCGATAGGTATACTAAGTTTCCCAACAAAGTATCCATTCGATACTCAATACCCAATACACATAACCCGATATTCTATACTCGTTCAGGCATTCACCTTAGCAGCATGTACTACATTGTCACAAGTTTTCCGCATTGAAATTTTCCGCGCTAATCCAACGATTAGGTCAGTCCCTTCAGTTGCAGAGGCCACCCTGCGAGTTGTAATTTCTCAAGAAGCTGAATGGCTTTCAACAGGGGTTAATTAATGATATCTGTGCCACGGCGCTTCGTTAGAAACCGGACAATATTTTTCGCAATTTTCTTTTCCTGTCAGCTGGTTGTCGATCCGGCTTCGGCACATCCCGCAACCAGAACTCGCCAGCGCGCTGAGCAGCATAAAATTGAGCAGAGTGCTGAGACTCTCGAAGCTCTTCGGGCCAGGCTTGCTGCTCATTTGTCGCAACCGCGGTTCGCGCCCGCTTCGTGGGGCGTGAAAATAGCTTCACTTGATACCGGCCGGACGATTTTCGAGCATAATCCGGAAAAGTATTTCAACCCCGCATCCAACGCTAAGCTCTACACCACCGCCTTGGCGCTTGAGCGACTTGGAGCCGATTATCGGATCAAAACATCGGTTTATTCTTCGAGAAGGCCCGACGCATCCGGGACGCTCAAGGGTGACCTGCTGGTTTACGGTCGCGGTGACCCCACAATGACTGCAAGGCTTAATGGCGGCGATTACTTTAAAGGGATCGAGCCGTTGATAAATCAGTTGGTGAACGCCGGAATAAGACGCATTGAAGGAGACATTATCGCCGATGAGAGCCACTTTGCCGGCCCTCCCTTCGGAGCAGGCTGGGAATGGGATGATCTTCAGGCGTACTACGGTGCGGAAGTGTCAGCGTTGACGGTCAACGATAATGCGATCGACCTGTTTGTAAAGCCAGCCGAACGGACTGGTCTCCCTTGCCGGATAACTACCGGTCCAGCGACCTCGTTTGTCTCTTTGATTAATCGCACTCAGACTTCACAAAAAGGCAGCGAACAAAGAATTGTTGTGTACCGCCCGGTTGGTGAAAACGTTATCTATGTATCGGGCCGGCTGCCAATTGACAGCACCGGGTTTTATAACTCAGTGGCTGTTCACGATCCTGCAGGGCTGTTCGCCAGTTTGTTCAAAGACGCGCTCTCGCAACGTGGGATCACTGTAACCGGTCGCTCGCGGTTTCTTGACTGGAAATACAGGGAAGTGACACCCGTCGATTTAACCAAACTCGTGGAGCTTGCTTCCGTTCAGTCAATGCCGCTTTCGGACATCGTCAGGGAGACTTTAAAACCCTCGCAGAATCTCTATGCCCAGTTGCTTTTGCTGCAGGTCGGAGCAAATGCCGGGTCAACGCCTGCGAATGCAATTCCCCTCGCTTCTAGTCAGAAACCGCAAGGAGTGAACGGCAAATCGAGCGCTCAGAACATTAATGATCGCTCACCGTCCTCCGAGGACAATTTGAACGAAGAAAAAACAACTGAAGAAATTGGCATCGAGTTGATGAATGAATTTCTATCTAAAGTCGGTGTGAAGAAGGGTGACGTTTTATTAGAGGAAGGTTCTGGGCTGTCACGCAGAGATGTGATTACCCCTGAAGCTACGGTTGCGCTGCTTCGATACATGAGCCACAGCAAGTGGGCAGAAATCTATCGCAACGCGCTGCCGATTGCCGGCGTTGACGGCACTTTGCAGAATCGGATGAAGGGAAGTCCTGCTAGTGGAAATGTCCGCGCGAAAACCGGGTCGCTTCGTTACGTCTATACCCTCTCAGGATACGTGACAACTGCAGCGGGCGAACATCTGGCTTTTTCAATCATGCTTAACAACTACTACAGTGTCGAGCGAGCCGCGGCCTTGCGTGATCCTGCTTCGGCGGCGGGACGTCCAGCGCCGCCCTCTCCCCGCGACGACATTGATGCTATCCCAATTATGCTTGCGAGCTTCACAGGGAGAAGCAAGTAGCCTTAGATCAGGGCGTTACTACTATTCGAAGCGGGCTCGATGAAACTGTAGTAGGTGTTGAGTCGGTAACAGAAACAGTAAACGTAAACGAACCAGTTGCTGTAGGCCTGCCCGAAATTACCCCTGTATTCGCGTTCAGTTGTAATCCGTTTGGCAGCGCTCCGCTTCCGGGCACAACCACCCAGTTGCCGTACGGAGGTCTCCCTCCAGTGGCCACGATCTGGAACGAATAGTCCGTGTTTAGACGGCCAGAAGTCAGATCGCCAGTGGTTGTAATCACAAGCGGCGCCGGATCGATTATTATCCTCAGTGTGCCGGACGTGACACTCACCGGTGGTTGTTGTGAATCCGTTAACCTCACCTTAAATAAGAACGTGCCGAACTGAGTGGGTATTCCGGAGATCAGCCCAGTGGCCGGATTCAATGATAAGCCGTTGGGCAGTGGGGGGCTGTCGGCCGCGACGACCCAGTTATAGGGCGGAGCACCACCAAGCAATTGAAGGGTAAAACTATACGACGAACCTACCATGCCCCGCGTAAGGTCGCCCGTCGTAACAATTACAAGCGGACCTGGAATAACGGTTATTTGTAGCGGCTGAGACGTCACCGAAGTCTGCGGCTGCGCTGAGTCGGTCAATCGAACAGTAAAGTTAAAAGTCCCGACTTGCGTGGGCCTGCCGGAGATAATCCCTGAGTCGGTCCCCAGAGTCAGTCCTCCCGGGAGAGCACCGGTAGCCATACTCCACGTGCGCGGCGGCACTCCACCAGCGAACAACAATTGGTAGAAATAATCGACGCCGGTGCTTCCTTGATTCAGAGCGCCGTTGGATATGATTCGAAGCTGCTCGATATCTGAGATGACAGTCAATGTCAAACTTGCAACTGCGACAGCTCCGGTCGAGTCGGTCGCGCGCACGACGAACGGGAACGTCCCAAAGACCGTAGGCGTGCCAGAGATTAGACCCGATGCGCTGAGCGAAAGCCCCGCAGGCAGCGAACCGGAGACCAGCGACCACGAATACGGAGGCCTGCCGTTTGCAGTCGATAGCTGCATTGAATACGGCTGGTTTCTCGTTCCTCTCAGTAGATCGGTGGTAGTAATCGAAAATACAAGATTCTGGAAGATTACGCTGCGAGTACCAGCAATCGTAGCGTTACCCGCCGCATCAAGTATTCGCACTGCTAGGGTGTGGTCACCATTTGCAAATTTGGTCGTATCGATAGCAAAACTGAACCCGGAGTGGGCGGCATTCGGGAAGCTGCTCCAAACTGAGGCGATATCGGGACGACTCAGACCATAAATTGCGTCTGCGACTTTCTGTCCATCCAGAAGAACGTCTATTTGAGTGACCGCGACATTGTCGAGTGCCCAGCCGCTGCCGTTTGCAGTATTGTTCAGCGTCGCCAGGAAGCCCGGTGCTTCAATGGTTCCAAAAGGCGCAAGCCGGTCGGCAGGACGCACCGTTATCGCAAGCGTGCGAGTAACTGTCTGTTGAGCTGCATCGGTCAGTCGCACAACGAATACACTGGTTCCCGCCGTAGCAGGTGTTCCTGAGATCACACCGCTCGCCGACAAATTCAATCCTGCGCCGAGGCTGCCGCTTGCGATGCTCCAACTATAAGGCGGCACTCCTCCTCCAGCTTGCAGCGTTTGGGAGTAAGGTCGCTCCGCCGTCGTGTCGGGTAACGAAATTGTCTGAATTAACAGCGGAGGTGGAGGTGGTGAGACTATTAAGAATAGCGATTTGGTGCTGGAGGTTCCGAGGGAGTCTTTAACGCGAAGTACGAACGAAGTCGCTCCCGAGGTCGTTGCCCGACCGGAGATTACTCCGGCATTGCTCATTGTCAATCCATCAGGCAATGCGCCAGTTTCGATGTTCCAGCTATACGGCCCTACGCCGCCCGACGCTTCAAGGCTGGCGCTGTAAGGAAGCCCCTGCAACGCCTGTGGAAGCGACTCAGTGCGAATCGAAAGCGGTGGCGGAGGTGGACCGACTTCAATAGCCAAAGGTTTTCGAGCTTGCCTGCCAGCGTTGTCGTTTACGATTACGGTGAAATTCGCTGTTCCTTGTGTCGTTGGAGTTCCAGACAGGAGACCGTCTGACGAAAGCGTTATCCCATCTGGCAGCGCCCCGAATTTGAGTTTCTTTTTCTTGGCCCAGGAGTATGGCGCGGTGCCGGCGGCTGCTTTTAGTTCGAATTTGTAAGGAATCCCCACCGCGGCCACAGGGAGCGAGCCTGGGCTCAAAATTGTCAACTCCCCTGGTGGGTCTATATCGATCGACAAAGAGCTGGCTATCGATTGTCCGCTTTGATCAGTCGCGCGTATCTCGAACGAGACCTCACCCGGAGTTTGCGGCGTTCCGGAAATAACTCCCGCCTCCGAGAGGGTCAGACCGTCAGGAAGTTTGCCGGACTTCAAGTCCCAGCGATAAGGAGAGCTGCCACCGGCGGCCCTGAGCGTCTGCGAATACTCCTGACCGACCAGCCCGTCTGCAAGCGAAAGCGTTTCGATCGACAGAAGCGTTACTGAGGGGTTGATTGTTAGGGAGAGCGTAGCGGTAACGCTTGTGTTCACCGCATCAATCAATCTCAATACAAAGCTCGTCGATACCGCGCGTTCGGGAGTGCCGAATATTATGCCGGTTTGATTGAGGGTCAAGCCATCGGGAAGGTTTCCTGACGAAATAGTCCACGTATACGGAGTTTGGCCGCCGCTTGCACCCATGTTTTGGCTGTAGGGTGTACCTACAGATCCCCGCGGCAACTGACTGACTGTGATTGTAAGCGGCGCCGCTGACCTGACTATGAGTGTCAGCGCTTTGGTTGCGGAGTTACCAACAGCGTCGATGACCTTCGCGACAAAATTGAACGTGCCGGCACTTGAGGGCGTGCCTGAAATTGATCCGGTTTGTGAAAGCGAAAGCCCCGGCGGCAGAGCTCCGTTGTCAATGAACCACGTAAACTCCGGTCTTCCTCCGATTGCTGCTAATGTTCGACTATACGCGACTCCCGTGGTTGCATCGGGTAGTTCCGTCGTTCCGATTGAAAGCACCGAAGGAGTGGTTGGCGTGATGACCGGCGCTTCATTGGTGTAATTGGAGATGCCTGAGGCATTGAACGCCCGAACACGATAAGCGTAAGCAGTGTTAGCCAGGACGTTGGCGTCTGTATAAGTGCTAGAGTTTGCGGCGACGACTCCTATTTGACTGAAGTCCGCACTGGTACCGCCGCGGCGTTCGATTTGAAACCCGTCCTCGACGTTTGACGTATCCTGCCAGACAAGGTTCACCTGAGTAGGCAACGAAGCACTGGCCACAAGCCCGACGGGCGCTGTGGGTGGTGGCTTGGGTACTGCGGAAGTCCAACCGATTTGTGCGACAGTGTATGGACAAAGCGCCAGCTCATTGAGTCGCATCATGCAATCAGTTGAATTCCGATTGCACGAAATCTCCTGACAATTACCATTTATCGCGTCAGGTCTGACCTCCGGAGCGCACGTACAGCTGCAGGTCTGATGACCAAGTTGAGAATATTCGTCGCAGGCATAAAAGATGTGTCCGGTTTCGTGGCTGGTTATTCGTGAAAGCGACCAGCCAAAGCTGTGAAATAGAGACACGACGTATGGGCCTCCGATGTACGCCCACGATGCCTGTCCGTCAGAAAAAGAAGTTCGAGCACCTGTCGGGTTATAACCGATGAACATTGAGTAAGCCCAATTCGTGTGATTCTGATCTCGAATCACACGATCGAAGGCAGCCACTCGCTCGAAAACGTTACCGCCTGATGCCCCTAAGTTGACCATTATCTGGTTGACCCACGCTGCTGCATCAGTTCCAGGGCGCAACGCAGGTTCCCAGGGAACCTGACTCGCCGGATGGCTGGCATCGAAAAACACAGGTGTGAACTGTAACGGTCTGCCGAGATTAAACGCGCGAGATTGGTCAACCCACCAGTTCAGACCGTCTATAACCTGTGAACGAGCTAAATCCTGATCGGCTTGGCTCCAACTATAAACATTGGGGTCAATAGCGCCGTTGCTTTCAACCAGGAAAACAGCCACCGCGACGGTCCCGTCCATCACATCGCTGTTACTAAAATATTGCGGTGTCACTGATGACTGTAGGCCCATGATCGAATCTTCCGCGCCAAGTAAGCGAAGATTCTTAATGAACTCATCCTTATTTATCGACGGATGGGGTCGTGAGCAGTCAATCATTCCTGGACGTCCGGCTTCGGCGCCAGCCTTCTGCGCAGACTCTCGAGCTCGTCGTCTGGCACTGCGTCCGCTGGCAATGTCGTTGAATGCACTGATCGCTACCTGGCTTTCGCGATCGCGAAACTTTGGTGGTGGGGAAGCAAGAGGGCTGCGATGTATTGAGCGTATTCCGTAGCGACCCAGGATTTTGGCATCGGTTTCGAGAGGTATCCATCCCATTATCGCGTGTGGTGGAAGCACAATCGCGACTCGACCACCCTGAGACATAATAAAATCTCGCGCCCGCGCCAGATCAGCCTTTGAATCGGAATCAACCAAAACAAGCGTATACGGAGCGTCGGCTGGGAGACCGGCTTGGTTTTGTGAATGTGCGCTCGCGGCGGAGATACAAAGTGCCAGAGCGAGAAGTGCCACAGAAGTGCGGAACACCCAACGAGCCATCTAAACAGACCTCAGTGCTGATAACCACGACCGTACAACCTGCTTTCAGCCGTGGAGGGCTAGATCAAGAGCGAGTACTCCCCATCAGGTAAGTCAACCTTTGTTACCGGTCAACTATGCTTCTGATCTCGGAGAGGTCCGGGGAAGTTAGGCGGGCTACCTATTGATATGAGTGCACAACTCATCACGAATCCTTAATGAATTTGTTTTTCTTGGTGTTCTTTTTTGCTACTTCCTGTTGATCACGGACAGCGTCAAATGCGCTGTAACTCATTCCTTTTGTTATAACAAGGCCGCGAGTATACCTTAAGCCCTATTTTGGTCGCAAGCAGAAAAAAGTCCTAAATGAAGATGCTCCTATAAGATTAGTATCTTTTTTGCAGCTTTATGCCGGTGTAGTACTTTTTCAGGATGTCAGAATAAGAATAACCCTCTTTAGCCAACCCGTACGCCCCGACCTGACACATCCCGACTCCGTGGCCCCATCCGCGGCCGGTGAAAACGAATGCGATGAGCTTGCCGCGCGTATCCACCTCGCGATCCACCACGAACAAGTACTCCTTGAGGCCGAGGACACCTCGAATGTTCGGACGTCGCAGTATGTAGCTGCCTCCATCGCCGGACACCTCAACCTCGGTCACCCGGCTTGAGGAGCTGAAGGAGACCGGTTCAATTCTATCGAGATGGCCTACCTTTATGTTCGCCCGCGCCAAACGTTGCTGTATTTCATCTATCGTGATTCGCTCTTGCCATTGAGCAACGCTCGAGAATCTATCGCTCGAAGCGCTGCGATCCGATATTGATGTTTCCAGGAAGTCCACTTGTCCCTTCGAATTGAGATGATATGTGACGCGCTCGCCCCCAATGATCATCAACCGTTCGACTTGCTGACTCTCAGCTCCAAAAGTGCGAAAAAGCCAGGCGCCCTCTGAGATTTCAAGTCCGGCGGTTTTATTGACGCTTCGCAATCCATCAGCTGCCACACGGTCTTCCGTGGATGGTTCCTTTTTAGGGAGTCCAGCTTGTTGGTTCCGTCCGACGCGGGTTGTGCTGGTTGTGTTCACGCTTGTGAAGCGGGGACTGCGCACAGGATCGCGTACTGGGCTTGCAGATGCCAGGATGAGACGGCCGTTTTCGAATAACACCGACGTATCCGATTTGAAGACCAGGCTTGTTGAATTGAGACCGGTATTTGCTTTGGGGTCCGAGGATTGAACACTTGCGTTATTTGGTCTGGACACCTTCCAGATTGCCCGCGCAACACACTCCAGCACTTGCCCGCGGCTGATCTGAGACCGTCCGTCCAGGCCGTCCGCTGGTAACCGAAGTATGCCGTCCTTCAACAGCAGCGCAGTCTCTGCGCGAGCTGCGCCTGGCAACTGCACGATTTGAAATCCGCTAAGCAGATAATCAATATCGGCCGGGGCCAGAAGTGTACTGGCGCGACCCTTACCATAGATTGCCATCGCGAGGATTTGAATAAACTCAGCGAGTCGAACGGCGTCCTTTTGTGTAATTACTGGCGCATCCTTCTGACTGAGCTGCGCAAGCCTTTCAAGCCAGCTCTTCATTTCATCAATATCTGGAGGATGACCCAGGTAGCTGTTTGGCACTCGACTCGGAAGTGAGAAGCCGGATACAGAGAGCAGAGCGATCTCGCGGTTTATCGACCGGCCATCGATGCCAACTTGAGGCTCCCTCGTTCGACTGGTAACGATATCGCTTCCGCCAAACGTTTTTCGATCAGGAGCGCACGCGACTGCGCGTAGATAAGAAACCGGTTTTCCTCCAAAAACTTCTTCGTTGTTCTCGGTTCGCCCTCCGCAGTTTGCCGTATACAGCGCCTCGATTGGCACAAGCTCACCACGGTCATTCTGAAAAACGGCCGCGATTCCCCTGGTTTCGTCAATCGCGCGATTGGTCATTTCGCGCTCCGCTGAGAGTCCGCCATAGACCTGGTCTCGCGTGTCATCAACGAGATCAAATCCGTCAGCACTGTGACGTCCCAAATGTGCGAGCGCGTAGGAGCGCGC
>Ga0126382_10000095_pt1 | contig 30084 bp, 24 predicted proteins | sample PanSoiMetPlot_30_FD_92548 | JGI IMG/M metagenome (GOLD analysis project Ga0126382, IMG submission 92548) | Tropical forest soil microbial communities from Panama - MetaG Plot_30 | ecosystem: Environmental > Terrestrial > Soil > Tropical forest > Bulk soil | place: Panama | collected 2016-02-17
CGTGGAGATAGAGGATGACCGGCTTGTCGGCGGCGCGCGGCGGCACGTGCCACACGATCACGCGCTCGCCGTCGGCGGTGTCGAGGGTCACCTCTTCCACCTCGGGCAGGCCGACGGCGGCTGGTTCGGTGCGGTAGCTCTCCGGGAAATACTGGATCGCGCGCTGGGCGACGTACAGGAGCGCGACGAAACCGAGATAGAACACGACCGCAAAGATCAGGAGCCATTTGAGGGTTGCCATGGTCCCTTGATAGCACAGTCTGCTTTACACGCGCTTTACACACATCTGTCATAGCCTACACTTGCGCGCTCGGCGGCAATTGATTCGCGCAAGTCGAGCAATTCGTGCCCGCACGGGAGGGACAAAATGAGACGTTTTGTCATCGCCTTGACGATCATTGGCGCCGCGACCACGTCGGCATTGGCGCAGGGCGCCGCTCCCGATCTCAAGGGCACCTGGACGGGCAAGGGCAAGGTGGTTGTCCTCGGCAGCGGTGACCATCATCCCGGCTCGCAAGCCCCCACCGATCCGGCACGAGTGCGCGAACTCGAGACGACGCACGTCGTGGAAGGCCAGGACGGCCGGGTAGCCTGGGGCCGCTCGTCATCGAACGTCGCCGACAAGAAGGAGCCGTTCGCCTGGGCGATCGCCAGCGACAACAAGACGATCGTCGGCGCCGACCTCGACGGCTATTTCCGGATCACGTTGCTTGGGCGCGACCGCATCGAGAAATGCTACGTCCACAACAGCCTGGGCCCCACCAAATCGGTCGTCGCCTCCTGCGTCACGATGACCCGAGCGAAGCGGTAGCGACCAGCCCCACCGGCCACCAGATGGACAGCAGCCAGACACACCGAGTGGTTGCCGCGGGCATGATCGGCAACGTGCTCGAATGGTACGATTTCGCGATCTACGGCTACTTCGCGACCGCGATCGGCAAGCACTTCTTCCCGCATGAGGATGCGGTTGCCCAACTGCTCTCCGCGTTCGGCGTGTTCGCCGTCGGCTACATGATGCGGCCGGTCGGCGGGGTGATCATCGGCCATATCGGCGACAAGTTCGGGCGGCGCGCCGCGCTGACCTTCTCGGTCGCCGCCATGGCGGTGCCGACCTTCCTGATCGGGCTCCTGCCGGGCTACGAAACGCTCGGCCTGCTTGCTCCCATCGCGCTCACGCTGCTGCGCATGGTGCAGGGGCTCTCGGTGGGCGGTGAATATACCAGCTCCATGGTGTTCCTGATCGAGCACGCGCCGCACGGCCGCCGCGGCCTGATGGGCGCCCTGATCTCATGCGGGGCCTGCGGCGGCATCCTGCTGGGCTCGGCGGTCGGCGCCAGCTTTGCTTCGGTCATGTCGACCGCGGCGCTCGAAGCCTGGGGCTGGCGCATCCCGTTCCTGCTTGGGCTGGTGGTGGGGATCGCCGGCTACCTGCTGCGCCGGCACGTGCAGGAGACGGTACCGACGGTCAAGCGCCAACGCGCTCCGATCGTCGAGACGCTGCAGGAGCACTGGCGGCTGGTGCTCGGGCTGGCCGGCCTCTCCGTGTTCAACGCGGTCGGCTTCTACGTCAGCTTCGTCTATCTCGTGAGCTGGCTGCAGATGGCTGACGGCATCGCGCCGGCGCGCGCGCTCGAGATCAATTCGATCAGCATGGCGATCCTGCTGCCGGTCATGATCGTGGCCGGACTGTTGAACGACCGCTTCGGGCGCAAGCCCTTCATGATGCTCGCCTGCGTGCTGGGCTTCGTGGGCGCGGTGCCGCTGTTCTGGCTGCTGCACGATCCCTCGCCGCTCTCCGCACAGATCGGACAGCTCGGCCTGGTGGTGATCATCGGGCTCTATTGCGGCACGCAGCCCACCATCATGGTGGAGTCGACCCCGCTGGCGGTGCGCTGCACGGCGGTCTCGCTCGGCTACAATATCTGCCTCGGGATCATCGGCGGGCTCACGCCGCTGGCCGCGACCTGGCTGGTGGAGCGCACCGAGAACCAGATCGCCCCCGCGTTCCTGATCATGGCGGCGGCAACCATCACGTTCGTGACCCTGCTCGGTTTTCGCGAGACCTACCGCGCGACGTTCGTGTCAGCACATACCGTCCCGACCGCGGCGCAAGCGTAGAGGATCAGCCGAGCGTGCGGAGCTCGGCGCCTTCCGTCACGTAGCGCGCAAAGTAAAAGTCCCGGATGCTCACGAGCGTGCCGCCCGTCCACTGCAGCAGAACGAAATAGGCCGGCTTCTCTCCCGGAGCGCCGGATTCGCGCACGAGCACGGCCGGGCGGCCCTCCACCAGACCTGGAGCAAAGTGCCAATCCGACATCCGGGAATAATTGTGGAAGTATCTTCCGACCTCGGTGCGCCCCTTCAACCGGCTCTTGTTGACGAGCTCGAGCCGCACCTCGTCGGCCAGCATGTCGCGAACGGCGTCGAAGTCGCGCGCGTTGAACCGCTCGACGTAAGCCGCCAGCAGGGAGCGCTCGGGCTCGGCCAGCACCGGCACGGGAAGATCGTCAGGCTCCTCGACGAGCTCGCGCAGGCGCGCGCGACCGCGACGCAGCGCCGCCTTCACCGCCGGAAGACTGGTTTCCATGATGCCGGCGATCTCGTCCAAAGAGTAGCCCAGCACGTCCATCAGGACAGTGCTGCTGCGCTGTGCCACCGGCAGGCGCATGAAGGTACGCAGGCTGACGGCGGCGATCTCGCGATTTTCCGCGACGGTGACGGGATCGACGATCATGTCCGGATCCTCATCGGAACGGGCGGCGTCCTGGCGGGCGCGCCGCCGGAGGAAATCCAGCGCCGCGTTGTGCGCGATGCGAAACACCCAGCCTTCCGGATTGGAGATCGAGCCGTCCGCGGGAAACGCCTCGATCGCCTTCACCAAGGCGTCTTGCAGCACGTCCTCGCCATCGACGACCGAGCCGGTCATGCGCGCGCAATAGCGATGCAGCTTGGGCCGCAGCTCGCCGAGCATGCGGTCGAAGTCCGCACGGGTCTCAGCTATGCCGGCAGTGGATGTGCTCATCTCAATCCCGCGGTCGCATTGTTTCACAACTCCCCGAGCATTCGATAGTTGCCGACGATGGTCACGTCACCGGACCGCGGCGGCTCGCTGCAGCGCTCGTTGATGCCGGATCGGAATGCCTGGAATGCGGCAAGGCCGGGGACCGGGCTGGTGCCATCGGCGGTCTCGACAAAATGGAGGAAGGTGCCGTCATCGAGCTTCAAGGCCAGATAGCGAACGCCATCCGGAGCTTTCTGCTGCAGCTCCTGGAACACCTTGCCGATCAGGCGTTCGTTCTCCTCCGCCCGTTCGGGCTTGGTCCGATATCGCACGAGTGTCCGTTTCATAGGCAATCTCCGATGAACCCGGGCCTGCCGGGGTTTCGTCACGTCGCGATTTTGCCGGAAGCGGGCAAGCCCGCCGCCGGCGTCGAGATTTTGCCGGAAGCGGGCAAGCCCGCCGCCGGCGTCGCGATTTTGCCGGACGCGGGCAGGCCCACCGCCGGCTTGAGGGCAGCTCCACCTGCAAGACGTTCTTCCTCGGCCAAAGGATTCGGCGGAGAAAAAAATATTTTCTGCGAATCTTCGGCCCCTTCCCGCTCGTCTCGGAGTCGTGCGGCCGGCAGCGATGTCGGCCGCGATCGCACCCCTGGACACTGTGTGGAGGACTGTTCATGACGGACGCGCACGCACCATCGGCAAGGACGCCGGACGCGAAGACGCCAGGCACGAAGCCGCCAGGCACGAAGATTTGGGTCCTCGTGCTCACCTCGATCGCCTCATTCATGGTCTCGCTCGATTCCCAGGTGGTCGCGACCGCCTTGAGCACCATCCGGCTCGACCTCGATGCGTCCATCGAGCAGCTCGAATGGACGGTGAACGCCTATGTCCTGAGCTTCGCGGTGCTGCTGATGACCGGCGCGGCGCTCGGGGACCGCCTGGGCCGACGACGCATGTTCGCGATCGGCCTGGGCCTGTTCGTGGCGGCGTCGGTGGCCTGCGCGCTGGCGCCCACGATCGGCTGGCTGATCGCCGCGCGCGCGATGCAGGGAATCGGCGGTGCATTGGTGATGCCGCTCGCGATGGCGCTGCTGAGCGCGGCGTTCCCGCCGCAAGAGCGCGCCAAGGCGCTCGGCATCTTCAGCGGCCTGACCGGCCTCGCGCTCATTGCCGGCCCGGTCCTGGGTGGCGCGATCGCCGAAGGTGTCGCCTGGCAATGGATTTTCTGGGTCAACGTCCCGATCGGCGCGATCGTCATCCCGCTCGTTCTCGGCCGCGTCCCGGAGAGCTCCGGAGCCGACACCGCTCTCGACTTTCCGGGGCTCGCGCTGGTGACGGGCGCCACCTTCGCAGGGGTGTGGGGGTTGATGCGCGGCAACGGCGCCGGGTGGGACAGCTTCGAGGTCGTCGCGGCACTGGCCGCGGGAGTGATGCTGGCGGCGGCGTTCGTCGCCTGGGAGCTGCGCGCAGGCGCGCCGATGGTGCCGATGCGGCTCTTTCGCTCGCGCGCCTTCTCGGCGGGCAACGCCGCGAGCTTCTTCATGTTCGGGACCCTCTATGGCGCGCTATTCTTCATGGCGCAGTTCCTGCAGACCGGCCAGGGTCAAGGACCGCTCGGCGCCGCGCTGCGGCTGCTGCCCTGGACCGCCACGCTGTTCGTCGTTGCGCCGATCGCGGGCGCCCTCGTCAACCGGATCGGCGAGCGGCCGCTCATCGTTGGCGGGCTGTTCCTGCAAGCCGTCGGCATGGCCTGGATCGCCCTGATCGCCGCGCCCGATCTCGCCTACGCCATGCTCCTGGCGCCGCTGATCGTCGCCGGCGCCGGCGCATCGATGGCGATGCCCGCCTGCCAGAACGCCGTCGTGAACGCCGTCGCCAGGGTCGAGATCGGCAAGGCGTCCGGCACCTTCAACATGTTGCGCTTTCTCGGCGGCGTGTTCGGGATCGCGATTCTGGTGGCGGCATTCGCCGGACGTGGGAGTGTCGCATCCCCGGCGGCCTTTAGCGCCGGATTCGCCGCGGCGATCGGCGTCGCCGCCATTCTGTCGCTCGTGGGCGCGGTTGCCGGGCTGTGGCTGCCCTCCCGAGAGGGGCTCAAAGTCGCAGCGCCGCCTCGGCCGGCGTGAACTTGAGCTTCAGCGCGGCCGCCACCTCGCGATAGGTGACCTTGCCTTCGTAGACGTTGAGCCCATTACGCAGGTGGGGGTCCTCTCCGAGCGCCCGGCGGTAGCCCTTGTCCGCCAGCGCCAGCACGAACGGCAGGGTCACGTTGCTGAGCGCAAAGGTCGAGGTGCGGGCGACCGCGCCCGGCATGTTGGTGACGCAGTAGTGCACCACCTCGTCGACGACATACGTCGGGTGGGAATGAGTGGTCGGCCGCGAGGTCTCGGAGCAGCCGCCCTGGTCGATGGCGACGTCGACGATGACCGAGCCGGGTTTCATCGCCTTGACGGTGGCGGCGGTGATCAGCTTGGGCGCGGCGGCGCCGGGGATCAGCACCGACGCGATCACGAGATCGGCCCGGCGGCAGGTGGTCTCGACGGCGTCGGTGGTGGAGAAGACGGTGCGCACGTGCGTCCCGAGCTGATTGGCGATCCGCCGCAGCACCTCCGGGTTGCGATCGATGACTGTCACGGTGGCGCCCATGCCGGCGCTGATCAGCGCCGCATTGCTGCCGGCGACGCCGCCACCCAGGATCACGACGTCCGCGGGCGGCACGCCGGGAACGCCGCCGAGCAGCACGCCGCGGCCGCCGTTTTCCTTTTCGAGGCAACGCGCCCCCGCCTGCGGCGCCATGCGGCCCGCCACCTCCGACATCGGCGTCAGCAGCGGCAGCGTGCCCTGGGCGGACGTTACGGTTTCGTACGCGATGCAGATCGCGCCGGAAGCGACGAGATCTTCGGTCTGCGCGCGATCGGCCGCCAGATGCAGATAGGTGAACAGGACCTGTCCCGGCCTGAGCTTCTTGCGCTCGACCGCGAGCGGTTCCTTGACCTTTACCACGAGCTCGGCGCGCCCGAAGATCTGATCGGCGCCGGGAACGATCTCGGCTCCGACCGCCTGGTAGTCGGCATCGGAAATGCCGGCCCCCACTCCGGCATTGCGTTCGACGAGGACCTGATGACCTTTCGCGGTCAGCTCCCGCACGGTCGACGGCACCAGGCCGACCCGAAACTCGTTGTCCTTGATCTCCTTGGGTACACCGACCAGCATGTTTCGACCTCGATGTGATCCGCCGTTCCCGGCCGGATTCTATGTCTTCATGGTTTCCGTCGCCATGACAAGTGTAGCGGACCGGAGTGCTGGCTGCAGCTTGCTTTCCGCCATCGCCTCGCGTTCCCTACATATATGAATCAGTCGAACAGGAGTGGCCCGTGAGCGAGGATCCCTATGCCGTGCTGGGGGTGAAGCCGGAGGCGACGCAGGACGAGATCCGCAAGGCCTACCGCGCGCTGGCCAAGAAGCTGCACCCGGACCTCAATCCCGGCGACAAGAAGGCTGAGGAGAAGTTCAAGCAGGTCTCCGCCGCCTACGATCTCGTGGGCGACGCCGACAAGCGGACGCGCTTCGACCGCGGCGAGATCGACGCCTCCGGCAATGAACGGCCGCGCGAGCGTTACTACCGCGACTTCCACGGCGCCGGCGCCGAGCAGCACGCCTACAGCAGCGGCGGCGGCTACGCCGATTTTGCCGACTCGGAGGACATCTTGCGGGAGATGTTCGGCCGCGGCGCGGGCGGCGAGCGGCGGTTCCGCATGCGCGGGCAGGACGCCCTCTACCGCCTGCCCGTCGAATTCCTCGAGGCCGTGAACGGCGCCACCAAGCGCATCACCATGCCCGACGGCGGCACCATCGACGTCGTGATCCCCCCTGGCACGCGGGACGAGCAGGTGCTGCGGTTGCGCGGCAAGGGCGGCCAAGGGCTGGGCGGCGGCGAGCCGGGCGACGCGTTGGTCGAGATCGAGGTGCGGCCGCATCCGTTCTTCACCCGCAAGGGCGACGACATCCACCTCGAGCTGCCGATCAGTCTTCCGGAAGCGGTGCTGGGGGCGAAGCTCGACGTCCCCACCCCCACCGGGGCGGTCCGCATGACCGTCCCCAAGGCCGCGAATACCGGCACCGTGCTGCGGCTCAAGGGCAAGGGCGCCGCGCGCGCCGACAAGAGCCATGGCGACGAATACGTCACGCTTAAGATCGTGCTGCCGGAGAAGCTCGATCCGGAGATCGAGGAATTTGCGCAACGCTGGCAGGCCGGCAAGGAGCAGAATCCCCGCCGGCATCTGGAGGCCTGACATGATCAAGGTCCAAGAATTCCTGATCCGCGCCCGCCTGGAGCAAAACTCGCTGGAAGCCTGGATCGCAGCCGGCTGGATCGTTCCGCCGCAGACCGAGCCGGAGCTCATGTTCTCCGACATCGACGTCGCGCGCGCGCAACTGATCCGCGACCTGCGCGACGATCTCGGCGTCAACGACGAGGGCGTCTCGGTGATCCTGCATCTCGTCGATCAGATGCACGGCCTGCGCCGGACCATGCAGGACTTGCTCGACGAGATGCGTGGCAGCCGCGCTGGCGAGTGAAGCGAGCGGCCAGCGCGGAAACATCATAAAGTAGGCGCGCCGGATACTCGCCTTGAACCGGGCTCGTCGGCGCGCCGCGCGGTGGACGCGACGGATAGAAAAGCGCGTCGCGCGCCTCAGAATTCCTTCCAATCCGGATCCGCGTTGATCGCGGTGGCAAGCGCCGCCTGCATGCGGCCGACCGGACCGCCGCGGCGGCCCGCGATCGCGGTCGCGACCGGCGGGCGCTTCGGAACCTCCACCGGTTGTCGGCGGACGGCTTCGGCGGCCGGCCGCGGCGCCGCCGCCTTGGGCGTTGGTGCCTTGGACGGTGCTGCTTTGGCGGCGGAGTGCCCGTCATCCACCTGGAACACGCTGACCCCTTCCGCCATGCTCTGGAACTGCTGCTCCAGCGATTTGGCGGCGGCCGCGTTCTGCTCGACCAGCGCCGAGTTCTGCTGCGTCATCTGGTCCATCTGGGAGAGCGCGGCCTTGACCTGGTCGATGCCGGTCGCCTGCTCGCCGCTGGCGGAGGCGATCTCCGACACGATGTCCGCCACCTTCTTGATCGATTCCACGATCTCGGTGAGCGACGCGCCGGCCTTGTTGACCAGCTCCACGCCTTCCTGCACCTGGCTGGAGCTGTTGGTGATCAGATCCTTGATGTCCTTGGCGGCCTGCGATGAGCGCTGCGCGAGGCTGCGGACCTCGGAGGCCACCACCGCAAAGCCGCGGCCGGCATCGCCGGCGCGCGCGGCCTCGACCGCCGCGTTGAGCGCCAGCAGGTTGGTCTGCCGCGCGATCTCGTCGATCACGCCGATGATGTCGGAAATCTTGCGCGAGCTCTCCTCGATCCGCGACATCGCCTTGACCGCCTCGGCCACCACCTCGCCGCCGCGATTGCCGACCTCGCGCGTGCCATTGGTGAACATGTTGGCCTGCTGGGCGTTCTCCGCGTTCTTCTTCACGGTCGCGGAAATCTCTTCCATCGAGGCCGACGTCTGCTCCAGGCTCGCCGCCTGCTCCTCGGTGCGCTGCGACAGGTTGGTGGTGCTCGACGATATCTCAGTGGCGGTGCCGGCGACCTCGCGGGTGGAGTTGGCGATCGACTGGATGGTCGCCCGCAGCCGCTCGATCATGGCGTTGAAGTCGTCGCGGATCTGCCGATAGGTATCGGTGAAGCCTTCATTCAGGTGAACCGTCAGGTCGCCGTTGGCGACCTTGGCCAGCCCGGCGGCCAAAGACTCGATGGCGGCGGCCTGCTCCTCGGCGGCCTTGGCCTGGGCTTGCGCGTTGCGGCGGCGCTCCTCCTCCACCTCGCGGCGCTGCTCATCGGTCTGGCCTTCGAGCCGCTGCTTTTCCACCGCGGCATCCCGGAACACCACGACCGAGTTCGCCATGGCGCCGATCTCGTCCTTGCGCTCGAGCCCGGGCACTTCGACGCTGAGGTCCCCGTCGGCGAGCTTCACCATGGCGCCCTGCATCTGTTGCAGCGGGCGCACCACGCGGACGATCATCGACCAGCAGCAGCCGATTGCGATGGCGATGCCGATTGCCATCAACCCGAAGATGAATACCATCTCGCGCGTCGAGCGTTCGATCGCCGCCGTCGTGTGCGCTTCGCTGGCCGTGCCTGCGGCGTAGAGAACACCGAGCAGTGTCCCGAGCTGCGGCGTTGTGGTGTCAACGAACTGCACCGCCGTGACGGGGTATTTCGCGCCGGCCTCGCCGAGCTTCTTCATCTCGTCGTTGAGCGTGCGGAAGTTCCTGAAATATTGCTCCTCGGCCTGGCGCATCGCCTCGCGAATGGCGGGGTGGGTGTCGACGTCCTGGGTCAGATTCTGCAGCTGTTGCCACAGCAGGTCGACGCGCGAGCGGATCTCCGCGTTGGCGGCCACCTTGTCGGCGGCAAGCGGCGCGCCGGCCGCGATCGTGGAAGCGACATTGGAGCGTTCGAAGCCGGCGGTATCCCGCATGCGCCAGCCGATCTCCTTGATCGACGCGAGCCGCGCCAGCTGCGCGTCGGCCTTGGCGGTGCTGTAGAGCGCGGAGAACCACACCTTCAACGCGGCGTTCACGGAATCGGTGATCACCGGAATGAACGTCTTGCGCAGGTTTTCGTCACGCTGGTCGCGCACGACCTTGAGCGCGCCATCCGCGCGATTGCGGTAGTCATTAGCCTTCTGCAGGGCCGTATCGAGGTCCTGCATCAGCTTGTTCTTGTTCGGGAAGTCGCGCTGCTTGAGGCCAGCGAGGCCGGCGTCGAAGTTGTCCTTGACCGCCTTGCGGCGTTTCTCGATCTCGGCCAGCACCGACGAGCCTGCCGGATCCGGCGCCTGCAAGGCGTTGTTGGTCGCGAGCCGCTCCATCAGCACTTCGAACAAGCCGTTGATGAAGCTGTTGGCGGAGCGATCGAACTCGGCTTGGTCCACGAGCGCCGCGTGTCTGCTCCAGCTGGCGGTCCCCTGCCAGGCCAAGGACGCCACCATTATCGATGCCAGGATCGCGAACGCCGCAAGCAGGAATCCGCGCACGGTCCATTGTGAAAGAAGCTTCATGGTCGCCCCTCAGTTCGTCTGCCGGTAGGGTCTGGAAGGTCTCATGCGCTAGGCGGCGGTCTGCGCCGCGGCGGATCGGATCTCGGCGCCTTCCTCGGCCGACACCGCCAGAATGTTGGACAGATCGATCAATGCGATCATGCCGCTCTCGATGGTCACCAGACCGGACAGGAAGTCGGCCCGCGACGACTTGCTGACATGCGGCACCGGCTGGATCTGCGACGGCTCGAGGGCGACGATGTCGAGCACCCGATCGGCCAAGAGGCCGACGTGGCTCTGACCGATCTGCACCACGATCACGACGTGCAGCGGCGTGGCCTCGGTCAATCCTTCGCCGAACCGGCAGCGCAGGTCGATGATCGGCACCATGATGCCGCGCAGGTTGAGCACGCCGCGCATGTAGTCGGGCTGCCGCGGAAGCGGCGTGATCTGCGACCAACCCTTGATCTCGCGCACCGCCATGATGTCGACGCCGTATTGCTCGTCACCGATGGCGAAGCTGATGAAGTGGCAAAGGCTGGCGCTGCCGGCGTGCGCGCCGCCGCCCGCAGTCGGCGAGCCGGCCTGGTTCGATGCATGGTTGGTGATGCCCGCTCCGTCAGCCATCCTGGCAAGTCCCTTCACGACAATTTTCGCGGGTTGTCATGGCCTTGCAGGACAGACAAGCGGTCGCAAAAATCACACACGTGTTCTGTGAAAGAATAAGGAAAGCTTATTACCAATAAGTTGCCGTTGCCTTTATCGGTTGTATCCCCGGAGGATTGCACGGCCCCCGCTGTAAATCGATCGCTCATCAGAACGCTTTCCAATCCTGATCGGGGTCAACCGCGATGGCGAGCGCGGCCTGCATGCGGCCGACCGGACCGCTGCGACGAGCTGCCGCAACCGGCTGACGCTTCGCCGCCGCCAGCTTGACCGCCGCGGGTGACACCTGCGCGGCGGGCCGGGCTTCGGCGAGCCGGAAGAACGTGACCCGCGCGTCCATCGCCGCCGACTGCTCCTCCAGCGCCCTGGCGGCGGCCGCGTTCTCCTCCACCAGAGCCGAATTCTGCTGCGTCGCCTGATCCATCTGCGACAGCGCACTCTTGACCTGATCGACGCCGGTGGACTGCTCGCCGCTCGCGGCTGCGATCGCGGATACGATGTCCGTCACCTTCTTGATCGACTCCAGAATCTCGCCGAGCGAGCCGCCGGCACGGTTGACCAGCTCCACGCCCTCCCGCACCTGGCCGGAGCTGTTGGTGATGAGGTCCTTGATGTCCTTGGCCGCCTGCGATGCGCGCTGCGCGAGGCTGCGCACCTCCGAGGCGACCACGGCGAAACCGCGGCCGGCTTCGCCCGCGCGCGCGGCCTCCACCGCCGCATTGAGCGCCAGGAGATTGGTCTGCCGCGCGATCTCGTCGATCACCCCGATGATGTCGGAGATCTTGCGCGAGGAGTCCTCGATGCGGGCCATCGCGCCCACCGCCTGCGAGACGACGGCGCCGCCGCGGTTGGCCACCTCCTGCGTGCCGGCCGCGAATTGACTGGCCTGCCGCGCATTCTCGGCGTTCTTCCTCACGGTCGCGGCGATCGACTCCATCGAGGCGGAGATCTCCTCCAGGCTGGCGGTCTGCTCCTCGGTGCGCTGCGACAGGTCGGTGGTGCTCGACGATATCTCGCTCGCGGTGTGAGCGACGTCGTGCGTCGATATCGCGATCGCGACGATGGTGTCGTGCAGATGGCCGATCGTCGTGTTGAAATCATCCTTGATCTGCCGGTAGGCGTCGGTGAAGCCGTCGCCCAGGCGGAATGTGAGGTCGCCGCCGGAGACCGTGCTGAGGCCTTCTGCCAGCAGCCCAACGACCTTGGTCTGCTCCTCCGTGACCTTGGCCTCGGTCTCGACGTTGCGCTGCCGCTCTTCCTCGACCTGCGCCCGCAACATCGCCAGCTGCTCGGCGCGGTCGCGTTCCTTGGCCTCGTGCATCGCCCGCAACGCCGCCTGGGTTCGGTCCAGCGACGACAGCAGCCGCCCGAGCTCGTCGCGGCGCACATTGGCGATCTCGGCGTCGAAATTCCCGCCCGCGATCCGCTCGGAGATCGCCATCGCATACCGGATCGGCCGGGTGAACGAATGGGCCATGCCGAAGGCCAGCAGCACGCCCGCGACCATCGCGGCGACCGCCAGCACGATGAGATTGGTTCGCGACGCGGACGCTTCCGCTTCCGCCTGCGAGCGGAAATCGAAGCCGTGAGCGCTGGCCGCCTCGACGACGAGGTCGATGGCGTTGGTGACCTCGTTGCCCTTGGCGAACACCGCCGACGGCGAAGGCAATTGCAGCAGTCCGCCCGGCGGCGGTTTGAGGTGGCTCATCCCCATCCTGAGCCAGCCTTCCGCGAGCGATCTGGCCTTGTCGATCTCGGCGTCCGAGCCCGCGCCCGCCATGCGCTCGCGCACGATGGCCAAGTCCGCGGCCAGCTGCTTCATCGAGTCGTCGATACGACCCACCTCCGCGGGTGATGTCGCATCCCGCAGGATCAGGGCGCGCTCCATGGCGCGACGGGCCTCGTTGAAGTGCGCCTGCGCCGAACGCGCGTGGCTGACCGCCATCAACGGGCCATCATAGAGCCGCACCACCAGCGTGCTGGCATCGGAAACGACGCGGATCCCGTAGACCGCGACCGCAGTTGCGAGCAGAACGATGACGCTGAAGGCGATCAGCAGCTTGTATTTGATTGACATTGTGTGCCTCGCGGCCGCGCCGCAGGATTTTGGAGTGATTGGCGCATGTCCTTTTCGGAAAAGCGGTTTCCACTTTTCCGGGACGTGCGCTAGTCCGTGACTTTCACCGACATCTTCATGCTGGGGTGAATCGCGCAGAGCACCTGCACATCGCCGGTCTTGTCGAACGTCACCGGCGTCGAATGGCCCGGCGTTATGCTGCCGAGATTGAAGACGTTGCCCGGCGTCGTGGACAGCACGTTGTGCACGACGTTGTCGTCGTTGAGAAACACCAGCGTGTCGCCTTTCTTGAGTTGCACCGCGGTCTCCGAGAACACCTTGCCCTTCTGGCTGATGGTGCGCTCGGCCGCGAGCGCGACGCTCACTCCGGCGACAAACGACAATGCGAGCGCAACTTTCAACGACTTCATCCTCTATTCTCCTCTTTCAGTGCTGGAGTTTCGTTACCTGGGAAGAACCGGAACCGGCGTCGGGTCGACGTCGCTCTTGAGCGTCTGCATGAAAGCGACGAGGTCGGATTTCTCCTGCGCCGAGAGCGGCACCGGCTTCATGAGCTCGGAGCGGCTCGCGCGCGCAATGCCTCCCTCGACGTAGTGCTGGAGCACGCCATCGAGCGTCGCGACCGAGCCGTCGTGCATGTAGGGGCCGCGCCGGGTGATCTCGCGCAGTCCCGGCGTCTTGAACGCCCGCTGCATCTTGATGACGTCGGGCAGGAACTTGCCGCGGCCGACATCCTCGCTCGGCAGCCCGATGTCGTGGAAGCTGTCATCCGTGAAGTTCCACCCGCTGTGACAGTCCGCGCACTTGCCCTTGGTATTGAAGCTGACGAAGCCACGCTTGGCTTCCTCCGGGATCGCCTTCTCGTTACCATCGATCCACTCGTCGAACGGCGCACGCCCCGACACCACCGTGCGCTCATAGGTCGCGATCGCCTTGGCGATCGTTTCCGGTGTCAGGCCTTCCTTGGGGAAGGCAGCCTGGAACAGCGGCGCGTATTCCGGAATGGCCTTCAACCTCGCCAGCAGCTGATCGATCGGCAGATTCATCTCGGCGTCGGCCTGGATCGGCCCCAACGCCTGCTCCTCCAGCGAGCCGGCGCGGCCGTCCCACATGAAGATCAGGCCGAAGGCCGCGTTGATGATCGATGGTGAACGGCGGGCGAGCCGCTTCATATTGTGGCCGACACCGGTCGGCTGTCCGTCGCCCCAGCCGTAGCCGGGATTGTGACAGGAGGCGCAGGAGAGCAGGTTGGCGGCGGACAGGCGCGTATCGAAGTAGAGCTTCTTGCCGAGTGTCGCCTTTTCGGGCGTGTACGGATTCTCCTTCGGGAATGGAATGATCGCCGGCCGCCGGTACTCGACCCGCAATTGATCGATCGACGGATCGACGCGCTGGGCGATGTCCACCTTGCGGGTCTGCCCCACGATGGCAGCGACCCCGGATCTGCTGATCGCGGTCGCCGCGGCGGCGGCGAGCGCCACGACGGCTGCGGAGGTACCCAGGATTTTGATCGACCTTCTGGTCATTGTGTTCCTCAACTTGATTTGAAACCTAACCGTATTGCACCGCTCGCGGGTGAAACCACCCCGTGGGTGAGCGGTCGAGCGCGACGACAGGCGCGTCAGCGACCCTGAAGAAGCTGACCTGCTCGTCCATGCCCTGGGACTGCTGTTCCAGCGCCTTGGCGGCGGCTGCGTTCTGTTCGACCAGCGCCGAATTCTGCTGCGTGACGTGATCCATCTGCGAGAGTGCGGTGGTGACCTGATCGATGCTGCTCGACTGCTCGGCATTCGCAGATGCGATCGTGGCGACGAGGTCGGCCACCCGCTTGATCGAGTCCATGATCCCCGTAAGGGAGGCGCCGGCACGATTGACGAGTTCGACCCCCTCCTGCACCTGACCCGAGCTGCTGGTGATGAGGTCCTTGATGTCCTTCGCCGCCTGAGACGAGCGCTGGGCCAGGCTGCGAACCTCGGATGCAACCACCGCGAAGCCGCGGCCGGCTTCACCCGCGCGCGCCGCCTCGACCGCGGCGTTGAGCGCCAACAGGTTGGTCTGCCGCGCGATCTCGTCGATCACGCTGATGATGTCGAAGATCCGGCGCGAGCTCTGCTCGATACGCGCCATCGCGTCCACGGCCTCGCCGACCACGGCGCCGCCGCGATCGGCGATGTCGCGGGCATCGTTGGCGAACTGATTGGCCTGCCGGGCGTTGTCCGCGTTCCGCTTGACGGTCGCGGCAATTTCTTCCATCGACGCCGAGGTCTCCTCCAGGCTCGCGGCCTGCTCCTCGGTCCGCTGGGAGAGGTTGGTGGTGCTGCTCGATATTTCCTCCGCCGTGCCGGCGACCTCGCGAGTCGAAGCTGCAATCGATCGTATCGTCGCCTGCAGCCGGTCGATCATTGCGTTGAAGTCGTCCCGAACCTGCTTGTAGGTCTCGGTAAATCCGTCGTCGAGGCGAACTCTGAGGTCCCCGTCGGACACCTTGCCGAGGCCGTGGGCCAGCGCCTTGACGACCTGGGCCTGCTCCTCGGCGGACCTGGCCTGGGCTTCCGCGCTCCTGCGGCGCTCCTCCTCGACCTCGCGGCGCTGCTCCGCTGCAATGCCTTCGAGCCTGATCTTCTCCACCGCCGCATCGCGGAACACCAGCACGGCACGCGCCATCTGGCCGATCTCGTCCCCGCGCTCGGTGCCATCCACGTCGATTTCGTTTCGCCCCCGCGCCAGCTCGCCCATCACGTTGGTCAGTGAGGTGATGGGCCGCGATACCGACCGGCCGATCCAATAGGCAATGGCGCACACAGCGATGATGATGAACAGGATCGCAATCTGCATCCGCCGCTTGGTATCGGCGCGCGACGTCTGATCAGCCGCAGCCGCCTTCGCGTAGGTCTCGTCGACCGACGTCCGCAGGGCGTCGATCGATGGTTCGATCGCAGCATAGGTTTCCGATACGATCTTTTGCTCGTTGGCGAGCTCGACCGCGGCGCCCATCCAGGCGAAGAAATCGCGCTGATAGGCGGCAAGCTTCTGCTTGATGTCGTCTTTCGCCCCCGGCGGAATGTCGGTTGCGTCCAGGGCCGTGACGAATTCCGAGGCGCGCTTTTTCATATCCCCGCCGTATTTGGGGTCGCGGCGCAGCATGAAGTCCTTCTCGTGGCGGCGCATCATCAGCATCGTCGCCAGCAACCGCGTTTCCTTGAACTCGTTGAGCTTCGTCTCGATCGCGTGGACCGAGGCGCGCAACGCCCCTTCGAGCCCGGAATTCTCGTTGAGACCGAGGCGGTGCCTGATCTCCGCCAATGTCATGAAATGAGACTCGTACTTCCGGAAACCATCCCGGATGACATCGATCTGTCGGACGAGATCGGCCGCACCCACGGCATTCGCCTGGCGGCGCAACGTCTCGATGCCCTCACTGATCGACTGGCCGAGCGCCTTGTGACGATCGACGTATTTCATGTCGCTGCGGAGCAGGAAATCCTTCTCCGCCCGCCGGCTTTCCAGCAGCTTGATGTAGAGATCGTTGGCTAGCGTCAACGTCGTCTGGGCATCGACCGCCGCCTGCCGATAGCGCTCCTGGACGGCGGCGCCGATCAGATAGATGGCGCCGACAATGACGAGCCCGAGCACACCGACCGCTCCGATGCTTGCGATCTTGTGGCTGAGGAGCAACCTCAGACGGGGAGGAGACATGGCATCGTCCTCCCGAGGTCGTTCAGCCACAGCATTTGCCCGCTCCCTCGAACTGCCACTTTCTCCTCACGCGGCTGCGGCTGCGATGTCGGCGCCTTCGGCGACCGACGCCGACAGGATGTGCGACAGGTCGATCAAGGCGATCATGCCGGTCTCGATGGTCACGAGCCCGGACAGGAAATCGACGCGCGAGCCCTGCGCGATGCGCGGCACCGGCTGCACCTGGGACGCGTCGCAGCCGACGATGTCGAGCACCCGATCCGCCAACAGGCCGACATGGCTGCTACCGATCTGCACCACGATCACGACGTGGAGCGGCGTCGCCTCGGTCATGCCCTGGCCAAAGCGGCAGCGCAGATCGATGATCGGGACCATGACGCCGCGCAGGTTGAGCACGCCGCGCATGTAGTCGGGCTGCCGCGGCAGCCGGGTGATCTGCGACCAGCCCTTGATCTCCCGCACCGCCATGATGTCGACGCCGTACTGGTCGTCGCCGATCGCGAAGCTGATGAACTGGCTGACATTGGCGGTGCCGGAGCCGCCGGTCGCCGGCGCCGTGCCGGCGCCGATCATCGGTGCCGCAGCCTGTGTGCTCATGCCCCGTTCCCTGACGTGCAGTTCGCCAATCTCGACCGATTCAGCGTGGCTTCATTCACGGCCTTTCGGGAACGGAGCCGGATCGCGCGCGGGCGCCTAATTTCCAGAAAAGGTCTGTGGAAGAATAAGAAGCACTAATTACCAATAAGTTTAGTTTATTTCGGCCATGGCTAATTCGCGTATCGGCTTCAATCAGCCGCACGCAAATAGATCGACGCTATTGCAGGATGCGAATGTATTGCCGCACTGCCCGGCGATGCCGAGAAGTGTCGTGGCATGGTCTATGGCAGCGAAGCGTCGCTGCCTATGTCGACCCGCGCAGCACGACGGCTGCGCGAGCGCCGAAAGACTACGGCCTTCAGCTCGCGCGACGAGCGCGCCTGAGTTCGACCACCGGCGCCGCCTGCGCGTCGCCCGCGGATTGCCCATCATCGAGCCGGAAGAAGCTCACCCGCTCGTCCATGGCATGCGACTGCTGCTCCAGTGACTTCGCCGACGCCGCGTTCTGCTCCACCAGCGCGGAGTTCTGCTGCGTCACTTCGTCCATCTGGGTCAGCGCCGCGTTGACCTGATTGATGCCGCTCGACTGCTCGGCGCTGGCCGAAGCGATGTCGGACACGATCTCGGCCACCTTCTTGATCGATGCCACGATTTCATTGAGCGAAGCGCCCGCCTTGTTGACGAGCTCGACGCCCTCCTGCACCTGGACCGAGCTGTTGGTGATGAGATCCTTGATGTCCTTGGCGGCCTGCGATGAACGTTGTGCGAGGCTGCGCACTTCCGAGGCCACCACCGCGAAGCCGCGGCCGGCTTCGCCCGCGCGCGCCGCCTCGACCGCGGCGTTGAGGGCCAAGAGGTTAGTCTGCCGGGCGATCTCGTCGATGACGCTGATGATGTCGGAGATTTTGCGCGAGCTTTCCTCGATCCGCGCCATCGCGCTCACCGCCTGCGCCACCACCGCGCCGCCGCGGTCGGCCACTTCGCGGGTGCCGACGGCGAACGAGTTGGCCTGCTGGGCGTTCTCCGCGTTCTTCTTCACGGTCGCGGAAATCTCTTCCATCGAGGCCGAGGTCTCCTCCAGGCTCGCGGCCTGCTCCTCGGTGCGCTGCGACAGGTCGGTCGAGCCGCCCGAGATCTCGCCGGAGGCGCTGGCGACCTCGCGCGCCGAGGTGGCGATCGCGCTGATCGTCTCCTGCAGCTGCGTCATCGCGGTGTTGAAGTCATCCCTGATCTGCAGGTAGGTGTCGGTGAAGCCGTCGGTTAGGCGGAACGTCAGGTCGCCCTCCGACAGGCTCTTGAGCCCCTCGGCAAGGTGCTGGACAACGGCCGCCTGCTCCTCGGCGGCCTTGGCCTGGGCTTCCGCGTTCTTGCGGCGCTCCTCCTCGGCCTCCCGGCGCTGCTCGGCGGCCTCCGCCTCCAGGCGGATCTTCTCCAATCCGGCGTCGCGGAAGACCAGAACGGCCTTCGCCATCTGGCCGAGCTCGTCGCCGCGGTCGAGCCCCGACACCTCGGTCTTGAGGTTGCCGTTGGCGAGCTCATCCATGGTGGAGGTCAGCGACACCACCGGGCGGGAAATGCCGCGACCGATGAACCAGGCGAGGAACAGGCCAAGCGCGAGCGCGACAGTGCTCGCGAGCAACGCAATCGTGATCGACGAACCGATCCGCCCTTCGATCGACGACTTGATTCCGTTCAGCGTCGCCGTCTGCGACGTGCGCAGCGTCGTCATGGCCTGGGCGATCTCGGTCGACAGCTTGCCGTTCACCTCGGTGGAAACCCGGTCGGCTTCCTTGATCATCTTGGCGGCTTCGCGGAACGCGGCGAGATATTCCGGCACGTCCTTCATTGCCTGACGCACCTTGGCCCGCTGCTGGGGCGATTGCACGGCCTCGTGCAGGCGCTGCAACAGGCCCGGCAGTTTCTGGAAGTACTGCTCGGCCGCTTCCAGCAGCTTCGGATCCTGCTCTATCAGGAAGCGGTAGGCGTTCAGGCGGACCTGCATGAGTCCCTCCTGCGCCAGGCCCCCGTAGGCGGCCACGTCCATGTCGTAGTTCTTGATCCCGCCGTCGACCAACTCGGCGATGTCGGCGCGAAGCTTCTCGCCCAGCGGATGCATCACGTCGTTCACGGCGCGGTCGCGCTGCATGCGCGCCTCGACGATCAGCTCCAGATTGGTCATGAACTGCTGCACCAGCCCGGCGATCTTCTTGATCGAGTCGCGATCCGCCGCGGTCGTGGCGGCGGCCTCCATCCCCGCGAGTTCGTCGCGGACCGTCTTGCCCATGCTGCGAACACGCTGCAGCGCCTGCTCGTCCCCGCTCTGGACATAGACCAGTGTATCGCGCCGCATGCCGGTGAGGTTGCGATCGGTCTCCACGACCTTCAGCGCCCCATCGGAGATCTGTTCATAGTCCTGGAGCGCCGTCCGCGAGCCGTGCAGGCCGAAATAGCCGACCGCCGCCACCGCCACGAGCAGCGTGAGGACGGTCACGAATCCGAAATTGATGCGGGTCCCGATCTTGTACCGCGAATTCAAGCTGGCCAAGTTGATCATTTGCAAAATCTCTCTCTAGATCTCGGGATTGCGGCGCGCTCACGCCGCAGCGTTTCCGATCTCGGCGCCCTCGCCCATCGACACGGTGAGAATGTGGGATAGATCGATCAACGCAATCATGCCGCTCTCGATGGTCACGAGCCCGGACAGGAAGTCGACGCGCGAAGCCTGCGCGATGCGCGGCACCGGCTGCACCTGTGACGCGTTGCAGCCGACGATGTCGAGCACCCGATCGGCCAGCAGGCCGACATGCCGCGTGCCGATCTGCGCCACGATCACGACATGGAGCGGCGTCGCCTCCGTCATGCCCTGGCCGAAGCGGCAGCGCAGATCGATGATCGGGACCATGATGCCCCGCAGATTGAGCACGCCGCGCATGTAGTCGGGCTGTCGCGGCAGCCGGGTGATGTGCGACCAACCCTTGATCTCCCGCACCGCCATGATGTCGACGCCGTACTGGTCGTCGCCGATCGCGAAGCTGATGAACTGGCTGAGGCCGGCAATGCCCGAGCTGCCGTCGGGGCTGCCGGCCATCGGGCTGCCGGCGGTCGGCGATGCGCCTTGGGTCATCACCTGATTGATCATGACGCGACCTCAGGCTGCGCCATTCCGCCGCAGTGGGGTCGCGAGCCGGATCGAGAGGGAGCGCGGGCAGCGACGTTGATGATGGCGCACCTGGCGCTGGGCACCCGGCCGACCTTCGACGTCGGCGCTGCGCCGTGTCTGCTCACATCCCGCCCCTTCTGTGGGCACACCCGATTGCGACGCTCGGGCGGCGTTCAAGCCATGGCTTTTCGGAACGGCCGGCAGAGCCAAAATCACAGGCAGCGCCCGTGATACTCGGGACGCCCCGGATCCCGCAAAGCTCGGCGGATCGTAGGTATAACTGCTTACTAAAAAGTTTAGTGACGCTCTTTCAACGAGATGGGACGGCGCAAAAGCAAGCGGCGGTCACAATGCCTTGACGATTTCTTCAGTCATCTTCTTGGCGTCGCCGAACAGCATCATCGTGTTGTCGCGATAGAACAGCGTGTTGTCGATGCCGGCATAGCCCGACGACAGCGAGCGCTTGGAGAACATCACGGTGCCGGCCTTCCACACTTCCAGCACCGGCATGCCGAAGATCGGCGATTGCGGATCTTCCTTCGCCGCCGGATTGGTCACGTCGTTGGCGCCGATCACGAACGCAACGTCGGCCTGCGCGAACTCCGAGTTGATGTCCTCGAGCTCGAACACCTCGTCGTAGGGCACATTCGCCTCGGCCAGCAGCACGTTCATGTGGCCGGGCATGCGGCCGGCGACGGGATGAATGGCGTATTTGACCTCGACGCCTTCCTTCTTCAGCCGGTCGGCCATCTCGCGCAAGGCATGCTGCGCCTGCGCCACAGCCATACCGTAACCGGGCACGATGATCACCTTGCCGGCGTTCTTCATCACGAAGCCGGCGTCCTCGGCGGAGCCCTGCTTCACCGGCCGCTGCTCCTTGCCGGCCGCCGGTCCCGCCACCTCGCCGCCGAAGCCGCCGAGAATGACCGAGATGAAGCTGCGGTTCATCCCCTTGCACATGATGTAGGAGAGGATCGCGCCGGAGGAGCCAACCAGCGCGCCGGTGATGATGAGGGCGGAATTGCCGAGCGTGAACCCGATGCCCGCCGCCGCCCAGCCCGAATACGAGTTGAGCATCGAGATCACGACCGGCATGTCGGCGCCGCCGATCGGGATGATGATCAGCACGCCGAACAGGAACGCGGCCAGCACCAGGAGCCAGAAGGCGAGATAGCTTTCGGCCCGCACGAACCAGACGATCAGCACGACGATGGCGAGCGCCAGCGCGATGTTGATGAGATGGCGCGCGGGCAGGATGATCGGCGCGCCGCTCATGCGGCCGGACAGCTTGAGGAACGCGATCACCGAGCCGGTGAAGGTGATGGCGCCGATAGCGACGCCGAGCGACATCTCGACCAGGTTCGACTTGTGGATCGCGCCGACGACGCCGATGTCGAAGGCCGCAGGCGCGTAGAGCGCGGCGGCCGCCACCAGCACCGCCGCCATGCCGACCAGCGAATGGAAGGCCGCGACCAGTTCCGGCATCGCCGTCATCGGCACCCGGCGGGCGATCACCGCGCCGACGCCACCGCCGATCGCCATGCCTGCGATGACGAGCGCCCAGGCCCCGAAGCCGGCGGGCGGATGAGAGGCGAGCGTGGTAGCGATGGCGATCGCCATGCCGACCATGCCGAACAGATTGCCCCGCCGGCTGGTCTCCGGGCTCGACAGTCCGCGCAGCGCCAGGATGAAAAGCACTCCGGCGACGAGATAGAGCAGCGCGACGAGATCGGTGTTCATCGGTTAGTGTCCCGATTTCCGAAGTTCGTAAGCTCTCGCAGCACCCCCTGATACGAACTTCGGAATCAAGGGACACTAACAACTCTATGATTCTAGCGCCCCTTTTGAACCCGAAGCTCGCAACCGTCCTTGCAGCCCATGTGCGCGAACTTCGGGTTCGGGCGCTAGGCCCGTCACTTCTTTTTCTTCTGGTACATGCCGAGCATGCGTTGCGTCACCAGGAAGCCGCCGAAGATATTGATCGAGGCGAATACCAGCGCGACGAAGCCCAACGCGCGCGCCCACAGCGGTCCTGTGTCATTGGCGAACAGACCGACGCCGACCGCGAGCAGCGCGCCGACCACGATCACCGACGAGATCGCGTTGGTCACCGACATCAGCGGCGTGTGCAGGGCGGGCGTCACCGACCACACCACGTAATAGCCCACGAAGATCGCCAGCACGAAGATCGAGAGTCGGAACATGAAGGGGTCGACCGTGCCGCCGCTGGCGGCATGCATCGCACCCCCGGAGGCTGCGGCGATGATGTCGAGCTGGGCGAGCGTGATGTCGTTGGCCGGACCCGCAAGGCCCACCGGTGGAATGATCGTCAGCATGTCGGTCTCCTCGGAGCGCGCCGCGCAACCGCGTGCGTCACGCCGCGCTTTTCGGCGCGAAGCTCGGATGAATCACGGCGCCGTCGCGGGTGAGCGCCGTCGCCTTCACGATCTCGTCGTCCCACTTGACCGCCAGCGCCTTCTCTTTCTTGTCCACCAGGATCTCGAGAAAGGCGAACAGGTTCTTGGCGTAGAGGCTCGACGCCGAGGCGGCGATGCGGCCCGCGACGTTGAGGTGGCCGACGATCTTGACACCGTTGGCGGAGACGACCTCGCCGCCCTTGGCGCCTTCGACATTGCCGCCGCGCTCGACCGCGAGATCGACGATCACGGAGCCCGGCCGCATCGAGGCCACCATATCCTTCGAGATCAGCCGCGGCGCTGGCCGGCCGGGGATCAGCGCGGTCGTGATCACGATGTCCTGCTTCTTGATGTGCTCGGCGACCAGCGCGGCCTGCTTCGCCTGATACTCCTTCGACATCTCCTTGGCGTAGCCGGCAGCGGTTTCGGCCTGCTTGAATTCCTCGTCCTCGACGGCGACGAACTTGGCGCCCAGGCTCTCGACCTGCTCCTTAGCGGCCGGGCGCACGTCGGTCGCGGTGACGATGGCACCGAGCCGGCGCGCGGTCGCGATCGCCTGCAGGCCGGCGACCCCCGCCCCCATGACGAACACCTTGGCGGCTGGAACCGTGCCGGCCGCCGTCATCATCATCGGCAGCGCGCGGCCATATTCGGCGGCGCCGTCGATCACGGCGCGATAGCCCGCGAGATTGGCCTGGCTCGAGAGCACGTCCATGACCTGTGCGCGGGTGATGCGCGGCATCAGCTCCATTGCGAAGGCGGTGACGCCGGCGTCGGCCATGGCCTTGAGCGCGGCATCCTGGCCATAGGGGTCCATGATGGCGATGACGAGCGCGCCCTTCTTGTAGCCGGCAAGCTCGGAGGCGGCCGGCCGGCGCACCTTGAGCACCACATCGGCGTCTTTCAGGACACCTTCGGCGACCGTGGCACCGGCAGCGGCGAATTCGGCGTCAGGGACGCCGGACCTGGTTCCGGCGCCGGGCTCGACGGCGACATCGGCCCCCAGCGCCTTCATTTTCTTGACGGTTTCCGGCGTGGCGGCGACCCGATCCTCGGCCGCGTCGGCTTCTCGCGCTACGGCAATGCGCATTCACTCGCCTCCTCGTAAGCGGCGATCGATCTTAGCCCTAGTGTGGCGCATTTGACGCTCCTATCAGTATTTGCGGGGAGTCCGTCATAGGAACGTCAAATGCAAAGCCACACTAGAATCATAGATCGCTAGTGTCCCTTTGGTTCCGACGTTCGTAAAAGCGCGCGCTGCAAAGTGATACGAACGTCGGAACCGGGACACTAGCGTCAGCCGCCGGAGGAGAGTGCGAGAGCGATCAGCGAGATCACCACCATGACCATGCTCGGTACCCTCGCGCCGGACGCGAAGCCGATGATGGCCACGACAGTTGCGATAAGCATGGTCGCGAAGGCAACCAGCCAACTGCCCGCCACGGCGCCGATCGCCAGTCCGATCACGATGTTGGCGACATAGGCGCTACCGACGAACGCGAGGTGCACGAAACGCTCGTACGTGTCCTCGTGCGCGGGAAGGTCGTTGCCTTCCGCCGTGGCGTATTCGGCATGCCCGTGGTCGGCCATTCAATCCCTCCAGTCGGTGGCTCCGGCAGCCGGGAATTAGCGCAATTACCCCGGCAGGGCAACGGCGCCGATTGGACCCCCTTGGGACGGCGCGCGGCGCCCCCGACGTCCGGGCATCAATGACCGGCGACGGGCTCGTCGAGGCCGACCGCGCCAAGCGCGGCGCGCTGGCGGTCGGTGACCCGGCCGATCGAGAAATCCTCGATTGCCTCGTTGAAGAGCTGATGGAAATTGAGCTCGGCACGCAGATGCAGGAACACCGCCCCGAGCCCGATCGCAGCGCGGTCCATGAACACGAATTCGCGCGGCACCGTGACCGGGCCGCGCTGCTTGAGCGCCTGGTGGACGCGGAACGCCTCGCGCCGACCGTACTCCGACGGCTTGACGCCATCGGCGAGGCTGCGCACCCGATCCTCCAGCAGCGGTCCGTAGATGAAGCGCGCCCAGATGTTGAGCACGTCGATCAACTCGCGGCTGAGCCGCTTGAAGCCCCAGGTCTCGTAAGCGTGCACGACCAGATCGTCGTCGCCCTTGAGCAGGCCGTTGTAGAGATCGACCACTCCGCCGACGAATGTCGGCGGGAAGATGCGGATGCAGCCGTAGTCGAGGAGGTTGATGCCGGCGGCCTGTCCGCCCTCGCTGAAGACCGTGTAGTTGCCGAGATGCGGGTCGCCGTGGATGACGCCGAAGCGGCTGAACGACCACCACCAGGCCGTGAACATCGCCGTGCCGAGCCGGTTGCGGCTGGCGAGGTCGTCGTCCTTGTGCTCGAGCAGCCGGCGCCCGTCAAGCCAGTCGAGGGTGAGCAGCCGGCCGCTGGACAGCTCCGGCCAGACCCGCGGCACGCGGATTTGCGCGATGCCGTCGAGCATCATGCGGTAGAGCATCACGTGCTTGGCCTCGCGCCGGTAGTCGAGCTCCTCGCGGATGCGCGCGCCGATCTCTTTGGCAATCTCGGTGGTGTCGATCACCGGGTCCATGCGGCGGTGGATGGCGAAGATCAATTGCAGCTGCTTGAGATCGGCCTCGACCGCCGACTGCATGTCCGGATACTGCAGCTTGCAGGCCAGCGCTGCGCCATCGTGCGCGACGGCGCGATGCACCTGTCCGAGCGAGGCCGCCGCCGCGGGATGATGCTCGAAGCTCGCGAATTTTTTCTGCCAGTCGAGACCAAGCTCCGCGCCCATGCGCCGCTTGACGAAGGCCCAGCCCATGGGCGGTGCCTCGCTCTGCAGCTTCATCAGCTCGGAGGCATATTCCTGCGGCAGCGCGTCGGGGATGGTGGCCATGAGCTGCGCCACCTTCATGATCGGGCCCTTGAGGCCGCCGAGCGCCGCCGCCAGCTCCATGGCGTTCTGGCCGCGGTCGAGTTCGAACCCGAACAGCCGCGCGCCAGCGATGCGCGCGGCGACGCCGCTCATATTGGCGCCGACCCGGGCATAGCGCGCGGCGCGGGCGGAGAAACGGTTGGCTTCGCGGTCGGTCGCTTCGCGGTCGTTCATGGGTTCGGCGGATCCTCCGAGCCCAACATAATCGGCCGCGGGCCAAAAATCACGGCGTTGTGGCTTATTCCAACTCCTCCAGCTCGGTGATCATCCGCTCGATCACGCCGAGGCCGCCCTGCCAAAACTTGGGATCGCGGGCGTCGAGCCCGAACGGCGCCAAGAGCTCCGAATGGTGCTTGGTGCCGCCGGCGGCGAGCATCTGAAGATAGCGCTCGGCAAAGCCCTTGTTCGCCTTCTCGTAGACGGCGTAGAGCGAGTTCACCAGGCAGTCGCCGAACGCATAGGCGTAGACATAGAACGGCGAGTGCACGAAGTGCGGGATGTAGGCCCAGAAGGTCTCGTAGCCGGGCTTGAGCTCGATCGCGGGACCGAGGCTCTCGTGCTGCACCTCGAGCCAGAGCGCGCAGAGCCGTTCCGCCGTGACCTCGCCGTTGCGGCGCTCGGTGTGGACCTTGCGCTCGAACGTATAGAACGCGACCTGGCGCACCACCGTGTTGATCATGTCCTCGACCTTGGCGGCGAGCATGGCCTTGCGCTGCTTCTTGTCGGCACTGGCGAGGAGCTTCTTGAAGGTGAGCATCTCGCCGAACACGCTCGCGGTCTCGGCCAGCGTCAGCGGCGTCGGCGCCATCAGCGCGCCGTTCGGCGCCGCCAGCACCTGGTGCACGCCGTGGCCGAGCTCGTGCGCCAGCGTCATCACGTCGCGCGGCTTGCCCTGGTAGTTGAGCAGCACATAGGGATGCGCCGACGGCACGGTCGGATGCGCGAAGGCGCCCGGCGCCTTGCCCGGCCGCACCGGCGCATCGATCCAGTTGTTCTTGAAGAAGCGCTCGGCGATCTCGGCCATGTCGGGCGAGAACGCGCCATAAGCGTTGAGCACGGTCGAGCGCGCCTCGTTCCAGCCGATGGTGCGGCTCGGCACCTTCGGCAGCGGCGCGTTGCGGTCCCAGTGCGGAATGCGCTTCTTGCCGAACCAGTGCGCCTTGAGCGCGTAGTAACGATGCGAGAGCCGCGGATAGGCGGCGCGCACCGCCTCGACCAGCGCGTTCACCACCTCGGGCTCGACCCGATTGGACAGATGCCGCGCATCGGCGACGTCGGTGAAGCCGCGCCAGCGGTCGGAAATTTCCTTGTCCTTGGCGAGGATGTTGGTGATCAGCGCGAACGTCCGCAGGTGCTCCTTGAACGTCTTGGCGAGCGCCTCCGATGCCGCCTTGCGCATGGCCGCCTTCGGATCCTGCATGAGATTGAGCACCGGCTCGATCGCGAGCGACTTGGTGCCCACCTTGAAGCGCAGGCTGGCGATGGTCTCGTCGAACAGCCGGTTCCACGCGGAATAGGCGGTGACCGACTTCTCGTGGAAGAGCTGCTCGATGCGGTCCTCGAGCTGGTAGGGCTTGTCCTTGCGGATGTCCTCGAGCCACGGCCGGTAGTGGCCGAGCGAGGGATGCTGCATGGCGGCTTCCAGCTTGGCGTCGTCGAGCCGGTTGAGCTCGAGCACGAAGAACAACAGATGCGTGGAGGCCGCCGTCAGCCGTTCCTGCACATCGGCGTAGAACTTGGCGCGCGCGGGATCGACCGTGTTGCCGGCATGAACGAGGCCGGCATAGGAGCCGAGCCGGCCGAGCAGATCGTCGAGCTGCTCGTAGCGCTTCACCGCCTCGGCCAGCGCGGGCCCCCCGTCGGGGCGCTCGGCGAGCCCGGCGAGCTTGCCCTTGTAGGCCTCCTCGAAGGCGATGCTCTCGGCATCGGCGCGATCGAGATCGCGCTTGACCTGCGGATCGTCGATCCCGCCGTAGAGGTCGGCGAGATTCCATTCCGGCAGTGCACCCAGACCTGGCACGGCGGCGGGGCGGGATTTGGCTGATTTTTTCGAGGGAGCGCGCTTGGCTTGTGTAGGCATGAGCATCCGAGGGGGTTCGAGCAGTGACGTAAACACGCCATGTGTGCATTTTTTGGCGCGATTTCAACGCAGGACACGCGTTCGCAGAGACCCAGCTAAGGCAGAGGCCTAGCTAAAGATGTAGCCAACATTGAGTAAGTCTCGTGTGACGACAGTGCGACTTTATTTCCTCTAAACGCCATTGGCGGTGGTTCCCCCCAACTCTCACGGGCCTGCGCCGTTGACCAAGAATGCTGGCAGGAGAACGCCATGGCTACCGAGATGAATCGTTCCTCGCGCGCACAGGATCCCATGGCTGCGTCTGGTGCAATGTTTTCGGATTCGCAGCCCACGATAGCGGACCAGTCCCCGCTTATGGGACCGAATGCCGAACAGCCTGGGGACACCGGCGACGGCTCTCAAGCTTCCGCTGCCGGGAGCGTTTCGCATCAGCGTTTTCCAGGACACCCGCAATCCGGCGAGATGGCTGGTGACGACGGTTGGCAAGCCGCGGCAGACAGCAACGATGGATCAGGCTCAGCCGGCGGCGATGATACCGGCTCCGGAGCAGGCGATAACGGCGGCAGCGGTGACGGCGGTGCAGAAGGCAGCATCGGCGCCGGCGATGGCGGTGGCAACAACGCCGATATCCTCGATACCGTGATGGAGACGGTGCAGGCCACCGGCGGCATCGGCAGCGGCGGACAGCTCAACGACATCCTCAATCCGACCGACCTTTTCGGCGGGCTCGGCGGCGGGATTGGCGCCGGCCCCCTTGGCACTAACGGGCTCATCGACACGGCCTCAGGCGCGCTCAACAACATCGTGTCCGACGTCGGTCAGACCGCCGGTGCGGTCGCCAACGGCGGCAGCGTCGACGGCATCCTTAACGCCGTCGGCAACGGCGCCGGCAACCCCGTGGACGGCGTGCCCGGCGTGGCTGATGGCGCCACCGGCAGCGGCACTGTCGGTGGCATTCTCGACGGTCTCGGCGGCAATGTCGTGAATGGCGCCGTCGGCGGAACCGGCCTCCTGTCCGGCACGCCGATTAAAAGCATCCAGGGCGACGGTGCGCTGCTGGGCACCGGGCTGCTGCACGGTGACGACTCGTCCGCGGCGAACCTGATCGAGCTTTCCGGCGGCACCGACGGGACGCACGGACTGATCAACGTCAATGCCGCCGCTGACCGCAGCGCCTCGGAATCGAACCATGTGGTCGACACCAATATCGGTCCGGACTCGTCCGGGAGCGGCATCGCCGCCGACCTGCTCGGCGCCAACCAGGACCACGCGGCATCCTTGATCGACGCGGACGCCGGCCAGCATCAGGGGGCTTCGCTGTTGACCGTCAATACCGGCACGGCGGCGGACCAGTTCCAATTCCCGGCGCTCGACGGCACCGGATTGGATTCGCTCGTGGGCGAGATGGGCACGCCACCGGATAAATCTGTCGGCGGCGACCTGCTGCCGCTGTCGGCGGACGTCGACGGCCACGCGCTCATCGACATCGGTGCCGACGGGGCGCTCGATTCCGGCGGCACCCAGGTCAACGACGGCACGCAAATCACGGTCAACACGCCGTTGCATGGGGCGCTGGTCTAGCCACGCAACGTCTCCAGGTGTGCCCATGGTGCATCCGTGGTGAACGACAATGACGGGGGGGCGGGAACCGACCGGCTTCCGTCCCCCTTCTCGCTGGCGCAGACGTTCCACGCTGCGCTGGTACGCGTCGACGCTTATTGGCAGCGCCTTCTGACACCGGCGGCCGCCGACCCTGGCGCCGCGGGGCGCACCACGCCCGGCATTCCCGGCATGGCTGGTGAGCTGCGCGCCGCGATCTGCGCCTTTCATGGTGCCCTCGTCGGGGTCGGCATCGCCACCGGCCTGGTCAATCTCCTGAGCCTCACCGGCCCGCTCTTCATGCTGCAGGTCTACGACCGTGTGCTGCCGAGCCGCAGCATTCCGACTCTGGTCGGGCTCGCGCTGCTCGTCCTGGTGCTGCTCGCCTTTCAGGGGCTGCTCGACATGCTGCGCGGGCGCATCCTGCTGCGCATCGGGCGCGGGCTCGACGAGAAATTGTCGCCGCGCGCGTTCGAGGTCGTCATGCGCGCGCCGTTGCAGGCACGCCCCGCCGGCGAGGGCCTGAAAACCATTCGCGATCTCGACAGCGTGCGATCATTCGTTTCGAGCGTGGGGCTGGCGGCCTTCTTCGATCTGCCGTGGATACCGCTCTATGTCGCGGTCTGCTTCCTGTTTCATCCCCTGATCGGCCTCGCGGTGCTGTTCGGCGCGCTCGTCATCTGCTCGCTCACGCTGCTCACGGAGGGGCTCACGCGCGGCCCAAGCCGCGCCGCCGTCGCGCTGGCAGCGGCGCGCCACAAGCTCGCCGAGGCCGCCCGC
>Ga0126382_10000096_pt1 | contig 30065 bp, 22 predicted proteins | sample PanSoiMetPlot_30_FD_92548 | JGI IMG/M metagenome (GOLD analysis project Ga0126382, IMG submission 92548) | Tropical forest soil microbial communities from Panama - MetaG Plot_30 | ecosystem: Environmental > Terrestrial > Soil > Tropical forest > Bulk soil | place: Panama | collected 2016-02-17
GTTCGGTTTGGCCTACCGTGGTGACCATGAAGAAGCCTGCTCTCTTCGGATCAGCGTCTGTGTAAGTTTACAGAATGTCTATGCGCTGCACTAGTCCTGAGGAATACTGATTGCGTATTCAACAGCGCCCTTCAGTTCGTACCCCCAACGGTCCCCAGTATTAATTCGCTCTTATTCTTTGCGGTAGGCGTAAATTGGCGCCTTCCTAGGAATTTCTCTGGGAACAAAAGCCGCGAAGTGTAGGCGCGCTTCCGCCATATTTTGTAACTATATGTTTCGATCAAATGCAATCAGACGATCCGACCTGAACCGCGACCAGAATGGCTTCTCGGTAATCGAGATGGCCGTTGTGCTGCTTGTTATCGCCATCATTGCTGCTTTTGCGGTGCCACAAATCCTCTCTTATATGCGTATGTACAGGCTCGGTGTTGGCGGGCGCAACGTCGCCACCGCTCTTCAGCGGGCGAGGTATCTCGCCACTTCCAACAACACACTGGCGGGTGTGACCGTTGCCGAAGAAATTCAGCGTGTAGATATAGAGCAGTACGACCCGTTGGGGAAAACTCCACCGCAAAATATGGGTGTTGTGCAATTGCCTGGAGGAATTACCTTTGCCTCCGATGCTCCCAAACAAATTGCCTTTGATGGTCGCGGCGTCATCACGCCGATGCCAAAAGAAAGCCCGACCATTCGCCTTAACGGGGTAGATGGATACTACCTGTTTGTGACCGTTTCGCCGACTGGTCAAGTAACAGTTTCAGAGGCAAAACGAGACGATCGCACGTAGGCCAAACGAAGCGCGGAGTCAAAGATGGGACAGAGACTAAGAGCAGAAGCTCAGCCAAACAATTCGACGATCAGAGGAAACAATTCAGCGGGGTTCACGCTCATTGAAGCGGTAATCGCCATGATGGTTACGGTGGTTGGGCTGGTGAGCATAGCAGGTATGTTCAGTCTTGCGATGAAAACCAATGCCAGCTCGCGGAACTTCACCACCGCTACAACGCTGGCTCAGGACAGACTCGAACAGCTTGGAGCCGTTTCATTTCAACGCCTGGTTGACCCTTCGAGAATGACCGCGAATCCCGGCGCTCACGGATCCGATGATGCCTATATCGTCGGCAGCATTGAAAATGATGCTGTTGCCAGCGATGGCTCGTTCTACTTCGACAAGATCATCATCGCGGGCCGTGATGATGTAGAGCCAGAAGGCACTGTGACTGTTGTAAGCCCGAATGGCACTGCTGAAACGCGAAGACCCGATGGAACGGTGATAACCGGTAACCCGTTCGGCGAAGACCGGGTTACCTACTCTCGTCGGTGGGTGATCATGTCGAGCAACGAACAGAATCCAGCTGACCGCCGGCTCACTATTGCAGTTCGAGTGAAGAGCGAAAACCCGCCTGCCGGCAAAGCTCCTGAGCTTGTCGATCTGTTTACCGTGATGACCAATCAATAGCGGAGAGGGAAAACTCATGATGACAACACTGCACAACAAAAAAGGACTTCAAGAATCCGGGGTCTCACCTCTAGAAAATGATCTTCGCGGGTTGCGTCAGCGGTCTCGTGCCGGCCAGCACGGATTCACGATGGCAGAGCTGTTGATTGCGATGGCTGTCTTTGCATTGATCATCGGCGCGGTAGTTACTCTACTCGGCAAGAGCCAAACCATCTTTCGTACCGAGCAGGGCGTTTCCGAAATGGATCAGAACGCCCGTTTGCTAATGGACTTTCTTACCCGAGACATACAGCAATCGAAAGAGAACGCGCTGGGTCTGGGACCACGATTTCGCTCGATCTACTCCTACAACGGTCCGGACGGAAAAACCGACGAGGTAACGATCGTCTCTTCCGATACTGAATCGAAAATACCGTCGGCCGCTCTTCCTTTTGTAGCGGCATGGACAACACCGTTCGCAACCGGAGACCGATATGTAGAAGTTGTTCCTAACAACGGATCCCTTATCGATCCCGGTGTAGTCATGAGTGCGCTGCTGCCTGATGAAGAGTTCGTAGTGAGCGGCTATCGCGAAGACGGCTCGCTGCAATTTGATTTTGTCAAAGTCAAATCGGCGAAGCTGAGCCCGACTGGTGCGATCGGCATTAACTTTGAGTCGGTCGAGCATCGCGGCATCGAACCCGAAATCCAGTTCGGCGCAACCTATGAAGGCGGGTCATTTACAATGCGACCCTGCACAATTAAGCGCTATTTTGTCGACCGCAAAACGGATGCTGAGCATCCGACTTTTTCGCTATCCGTTAACGATGGCCAGGCTATTCCGATCGCCCGAAATGTGGTGGCGTTCCAGGTCCGTTATCTCGAGGTAAAGGACGGCGAAGCTGAGGGCAAGTGGGTCAAGCAACAAAGCATATCGCGGCAGTACAAGACAACCGCTCTTGAAGTCACGATGACAGCGCGCACCGAGATCAAGAGCGATCAGCAGGCCGAACGACTAGTGACGCTTGCCAGCGTCGTAAGACCCCGTTTCATCTCCGGAGGCGCGTTCGGGTCATCTCCAGGGGGAGGCGGCACCAGTTCTCCCGGACTGCCGGGAGAGGGAGGACCGCGAGGTAACGGTGGTGATGGTAACGGAGATGGTTTTGGCGGTCCCGGGAATGGTGGTGGAAATCCCGGAGCTGCTGGGGTGGATGGTCAGGGCGGCAGCGGTTCCGGCAGAGGCTACGGCGGCTCAGGTAGCACTCCTGAAGATGCCTGGAAGCACGAGACACGTTATATCGGCAAGCAGCCGAAACTGGGCGAACGCTTGAACCCGAGATAGTTGAAATGCGACGAAATGAAAACCGCAAGTCTGGAGGCGATGCGATGATGAAGAGAGGGAATCATCATAAGATTGAATATACGTTAAGGGCGTCTGCTGACGATGTCACAACAGCGAACTTGCCGGGCACCGAACGCGGTATGGCGCTGATCGGCGTACTGCTGATTATGTCGCTGCTGCTAATGCTTGCACTGGCGGTGACTTTCACATCGTTGTCGGACAAGTCGATCACCTCGAACTTCAAGAACCTCACAAGCGGTTTCTACGCTGCTGAGGCTGGAGTGAACAATCTACATCGCCTGCTCCGAAACGATAAGTTCATTATGGGGTCGCTACCCGACCCGCCACGCGTCTCGGTTGGTCAACCGACGCTCAATCCAGAGGCGTTTGTTAAGGCGGCAGAACAGGCATTCAATACCACCGAGAGCTTTCCAAACAACGCCTCCTATCGCACAAAAATCAAGATCGCCAATATCCAGGTTCCTTATCCCGCTGGCGACAATGATCCTTTTCATTCTTCCAGCCGAATTAAGTACGTAAACCCGCTTTATCCTGGGCTTGGACAGGTAGAACCGTATTCGGTGACTTATCAACTGGAGTCCGTTGGTCAAGGCATCACCGGATTGAATGGTGCGGTGACCCTGGTTGAAGAGGGCGTGATCAACTTCAATCTGCTGGTGAAGGGGGATGGAGGTTCACTGCGAGTCGGTAGTTTCTCTGAGTTCGCACTCTTCACTGACAAGTTTGATCCCTATAACCCCGAGGGGCCGTTTATCTATCAGGGGCTGGGGCCCGGAGACCGGTTTGCGGGACGCATCCATACGAATGAGCGGTTCGGATTCTGGACGGTGGCTGATGGTTCCGATCCTCCGACTTTTCGGGGCTATGTAACGCAAGCTTACCGGACGGCCAGCTACTATCGCCACGGAGGCGGAATGCCACCGGCGCCCGTTGATGCGGACTCCGACATTGTCGACGGTGTCCTGGTAGCACCAAGGTTCCTTGCCGGTTTCGACCGCGGCGTCGCACCCATTCCACCCACCGCTAATGCATTCGATCAGGCACGCGCGGTGCTGGACGGCGGCTACGCCCTTTCCGGCGGACCACCTACGGACGGCGAGCTGCATATCGCGCTTCGAGCAGCAGGCGACCTTACGACACCGCTTGAGGATCCGAAAGATCCGAGTTCCTCGACTCCGACTCTTCCGAAAGGTGTTTATATTCCCTCTGATGGCGAAACGTTTTCTGGAAGCGGCATCTATGTAATGGGCGATGCCGACCAGGTTCAACTTATCGCGGACCCGTCAGGTAATCGGCAGGTGATAAAGATTACTCAAGGAAATCGCACGACTACAGTGGTGATCGATATCGATGCCGGCACGACAACCATCGATGCGGGTAATGGGACCCGTACTCTCCGGGGTGTTCCGAAGGATCGTTCAATTGCCGACAAAGGTAATCGATCAGCGGCATCGCTCTATGTGAGGGGCGATATCGGTTCGCTTCGGGGTCCCGGACGCGATGGAACAGGGCAACCGATTCCTGCGATTGATTCCGATTTTGCGGTGACAGTCACCGCCGGTGGCACGCCTACTCCTGACGGCAGAGTGCCAGTGGCTGGCGGTAGCATCACACTGACCGGTGATCTTACGTACGAGACACCAGTCGTTGATGCGGCTGGAAATCCGATCAACCCTGATGCGAATAACGTGCTCGGTATCTTTGCATCGGGCGGTAACATCAATATTCCGAGCGATGGTCGCGCGCCCGACAACCTCACCGTACACGCATCAATGGCGGCATTCGAGTTCAAGGACGCGACGGGCAACCCCTTGATGGGCGACAACGGCCGGCCATACGGCGGGCGAATAAGATCGGACGTTCTGAATTTCAACGGTAGGCCGTTCCGAGGCAACTTCAACCTTGTTGGCGGGATGCAGTCGACGAATTTCGACAATCTCGGGGTCTACGACGGGCAGTTCCACGGCTATATGTATAAGGGCAAGTGGGATCGTCGCTACGATCAGGGTCAATCGCCGCCGTTCTATCCGGGGTACGTCGTTGAAAGCGGTGGGCCGTCCGGAGGACCGTCAGTTAAGGCACAGACGAATAGCCCAATGGTGACTTCGTATAAGCGAGTCTATTACGGATCTGCACAGACAGCGTTTGGTCACTAGGGATTGTTTCCGCATAGTCACCAAGCTCATTCGTTCTGAGCCGAGGCAATGTCCACGTAGTAACGAATTTATTCGTTACTACGTGGATTATGTATTTCGCTGCGAACTGTGAATATCTAAATTCCCATCTTATGCAAGGCGTCAATCACTTGCGCCATGAGCATAGTTGCCTGCGGGTGGGAAGCTTCAAACAATTCGATGCCGTCTTTCAACCCTTCACCGAGCCTTTCAGACACGTCTCGTTGACTCCTCTCCCCTGAATCGATCAGTTTTTGGATATCACTCATCAGCGTCTGAAGTAATTGCTGGCCACGCTCATCGACGGAATCGATTTGCTGGAGCTCTTCGTGCAGCCGCTCAAGTTGGTGGTGTAGGTCCACCTTAGCCATAATAACCCTCAATCAATGACTATGATTTGGCCCCTTTGAACGATACTTCGGGTGCAATTGATGAGTCAAAGCAGGTGCTTATTTCTTGCCGCCGAGCTCTTCAGTGGGCGGCATTGTGTCGTCTTCGGGTGGCAGTGTGGCTTCTTCTTCGTCATCAAGCAAATCGTGATCGATGTGGTATGGAAGCTCGGGATCACGCGGAAGGGTTTCGGCTCCCCATTTGTCCAGCCATTTCTGCTGTTGTCCGGAATCGCTTATGAAGTATTGCCCGGAGTTGCTGGTCAGGAGAGCTGTGGTCCTCACCTCCTCTGGCGGCGTCAAACGGCCACCGCTCACGTGGGCGATCAGCACAGTAATGTTGTCCTCTCCGCCGCGGTCATTCGCGAGGCTAATGAGCGATTCGCAAGCTTCTTTCAAAGATGACGATCGATCTATTTCTGCTTTGATCTCATCAGGACGCACTTTGTTTGATAGACCATCGCTACACAGCGCGAGAGTATCCATGTCGCGAATTCCCAGACGGTCGATGACCACGTTCAGGTTCGGTGACGCGCCAAGCGCCTGCAGGATCACATTGCGATATGAGTGGTGCTCAGCTTCTTCCTCGGTCAGGTGCCCGGCCTCGATGAGCTGCCCGACAAGCGATTGGTCACGGGTGATTTGCTGAATGCGTTCCTGTCGGATCAGGTAAGCGCGGCTATCGCCCACCTGTCCGAAGAAAGCGTTCGTACCGAAAAATCCCACCGCGGTAAAAGTTGCTCCCATTCCATTGTATTCGGGCCGTTTGGCGCTCATCTGGTAGATGTACAGGTTTGCCAGCTCTATTGACAGCCTCAAGCGTTCGTGAAAGGCGAATTTTGAGTAGGCGGGGCTTGCTTGTAATTCGAGCATTCGATCACGCACACACTCGACTGCGAGGCGGCTGGCGACCTCACCAGCCAGCGCGCCACCCATTCCATCCGTGACGGCGATCAGCGAACCATAATGGCTCTGATTGAAGTTCGTGAGATTTAGAGGCGGTTCTTCATTCTTGCCCGAGGGCTTCCAGGTGTCGGCAGTAGAGAGATTTAAGACAAGAAAATTGTCTTCATTGCCGGACCGAACCACCCCCACATCGGTTTTCGCGTATAAGGAGATTTTGAATGCGATCTCTTCCGCCATAAAAAGTTATGTATTACTAGACCAGCGTGACGGAGTTCCTCAAAGTGACGCAGCTAACCCTAACCTTCTGAACCAATGACCTGGGTTGGCGCTGATTATGATCGATTCCAGGTTCAATGGCAATGAGTCATTGGATCATTGAGTCATTGGATCATTGAGTCATTGGGTCATTGAATCATTGAAAACATTGAGTCATTGAAACATTGAGTCACTGAAACATTGAGTCACTGAAACATTGAGTCATTGAACCATTGAGTCATTGGTTCATTGATTCTTTTCATTGAACGCACCATACACTAATAACTCAAGAAACTAGTGACTCAATCAATCAATAGATCAATGTTTCAATGATTCAATGACTCAATGACTCAATGATTCAATGACTCAATGATTCAATCTCTTATCCTATTCAGGGCCTGATCTAAATCTGCAATGATGTCCTCGACGTCTTCAATCCCAACTGATACACGGACAAGGCCGTCCGTAATTCCCAGACGATTACGTTCTGTTTCCGGTACTGATGCGTGAGTCATGGTCGCTGGATGTGAAATCAACGTTTCTACGCCCCCAAGTGACTCTCCCAGCGTGCACAACTTCACTGATTCCAGTACCACTTTGGCATTTTCCAGCGATCCGGTCTCAAACGAGATCATTCCGCCGAAGCCGTCCATCTGCCGCGATGCCAGTTCGTGCTGCGGATGCGATTTCAAACCCGGATAATACACTTTTTGAATCTTTGGATGTTCCGCCAGAAACTGAGCTACAACTCGACCGTTCTCGTCGTGCTGGCGCATCCGAAGCGCGAGCGTCTTCGTGCCGCGCATCACCAGCCAGCAATCCATTGGCGATAGTATTGCCCCGGCTGCGTTCTGTATAAATGACATCCTGGCAATATCCTCATCATCGTTGAGGATTACTGCCCCACCGACACCATCGCTATGTCCGTTCAGGTACTTGGTAGTAGAGTGAACGACAATGTCCGCGCCCAATTCCAGGGGTCGCTGGAAGAACGGACTCATAAAGGTATTGTCTACAACCAATCGAATTCCCCTTCGTCGCGAGATCTCTGACACCGCCCGGATATCTACCAGGGACATCACCGGATTTGTTGGAGTTTCTATAAAAATCATTCGCGTTTCGGCACGCGCGGCTTCCTCGATATTGTGAGGCTCGCGCGCATCGACATAACTGAACTCCAGACCAAAGTTCTTTAGTACCTTATCAAATAAGCGAAACGTTCCACCGTATGTATTATCACTTACAATAACATGATCGCCAGCTTTCAGGAGGGTCATGACCGCATTTGTCGCCGCCATTCCGGAAGCAAAAGCGAAACACGCCTTTCCCTCCTCGAGAGCCGCAAGGTTTCTCTCGAGAGCCGTCCGAGTCGGATTCTGAGTGCGCGCGTATTCGAAACCCTTATGTTTGCCGAGCCCCTCCTGTGCGTAAGTCGAAGTCTGATATATTGGTACGCTGACGGCCCCGGTTGCCGCGTCCGGCTCCTGACCCGCATGTATCGCCTTTGTTGAAAACTTCATTCGTTAGTCTCCAGTTTCATCGATCGAATTGATTGTAATCTAGCATCTTTCAATCTGCTTTGGCAGGCCACTTTTATCGGCATTTGTTGTACCGGAGTGATCGGATGAGATACCGTAGACTGGCCAGTCTGCTGTACCGTAGACTGTCCAGTATGCGGCTAGCGAAGGCGTCTATTATCCGCAGACCAGTCACTCTACGGTACTTCAAATGATACGACCAACTTGCCCAAACTCGAGAATCTTGCGATCTAGAACTCGGATAACACTTCTCTTCTGTCTCCTGGCGTTTATTCCAGCTCGATTAGCCCTCGCCCAGGAGATTGGTTCCGAAACTGGCGTCGCGCGCGCAGAGAATCTGGAGATGGTTGTTCGCGCGGGATTCGGTCGGCTGTCGGTGAGTAGTTGGACGGGAAGCTGGGTACCATTCAGAATCAATATTACAAATCAAGGTCCTGCCCTTACTGGCCGATTAATTGTTCACTGCGAATCCTCTCCCAATCCCAACCCTCAGGTACGCGAATACGTAAAAGACATTCAGCTGCCAACCGGTTCTCGTCAGCTGCATGAGATAGCCGCTTTTCTTAATTCGGGAGAGGCTCCAGTGGTGCGCTTCGAAACCGACGATCAGGTTATTGCCGAGACGCGGATCAGCGTGGAGCGCAGCAACATCGTCGCCGATCAGTTGGAAATTGCGGTCGTCGATACTGACTCGACAACGCTCAATAACATTGCTTCCGCAGAAGTTGTTCGAGCGCCGAATCGCGCGCCGTTTAAGAAACCCGGAAGCACCGCAGGCTCGATTCCAGATTCATCTCCGCAACCGCCTCCGCAAAGTGTTCAGAACCGCCGCGGAGGATTTCCGGGACAGAACTTTGGTCGCCCGTTCTTTCAAGCACACCCAGTCGTGATCGCGGCTGAAGATCTACCTCGTGAGTTCATTTCCTATGACCAACTTGACGCACTAGTGATCGGCGATTCGCCGCTGAACCAATTGAGCGAGGACCAAGCACGGGCACTCAGACTCTGGGTCGCGTCGGGTGGATTGCTGGTAGTGACCGGAGCCGCAGACATGGCAGGACTACGAGCGATCGGATTAGAACCATTGTTGCCGGTAGAGTCTCAATCGACGGCAATGGTGGATTCTCTATCTGATCTGAATGATGTGTACGGTTCATTCGATTCCGGTGATCGTCTCACGATGCTGGTCAGTCGAGTAAAACCGGATGCATACAGGCTTATTGGGACGATTGATAGACCGATCATTGCCGAGATCGGATACGGAAGCGGTCTGGTTCGTTTTGTTGCGATCAATCCGAAATTGAATCCTTACCGTGCCTGGGCTGCGGCGAAAAATTTATGGGTAGACGTGCTGCTGCCGGCCGCAGAAACGAAGCCAAAGCAAATCAATTGGATCACCGTTGGTCGTCGGGGAACATCATCTTCTAATAGATGGGGGATTCAGAGTTTCTTATTTCGTCTGGCTCAAGTAGCGCCGCCGACTCCGAAATACGTACTCCTGTTTTTGCTTGCCTATGCGCTATCGCTCGGACCTCTGAATTACCTGATTCTTCGATGGCGGCGCAAGACGGAGTTGGCCTGGTTGACGATCCCGGCCGTGGTGCTGTTGTTTGCGGGAGTCAGCGTAGTGGTAGCTCAGGTCGGACGCGGGGGGACATCTATTGTTGCCGATACCTCGCTGGTCGAGGTTCATCAGCGTGAGGGCGTTTCGAGGGTTTCAAGCGGCCTGCTCGTAATGCCGGCAACAAAGAGTACCCACGAGATCGAATTTGAGGGCCGCGATACTTATGTCAATGATGTCTACAACGGTAATCAGACCTCGAGCGCATCAGCCATAGGAAATATCGAGTGCGAGCGCGGGGTGAAGGATTTTGTACTGCGGGTGCCGATGACTACGTGGACGTTCGGTTTGTTCCAACTGAGATCGATCAAAGAAGGCGTAGCTCCTATGATTTCTGTTTCGGATGCCAATGCCGGATCGATCACGATCCGTAATCTCGCAGATGCCGCCATAAACAGGGCGGTTTACCTGAGCCCGGAAGGTATATCTGATCTGGTCGACGTCGGTCCGGGAGAGCTGCAACGCTTATCAATCTCCGCGCCGGAACCGATTGCCTTTAGCGGGTGGTACCTTGCGCGATTCCCGCAGGGAAGTGAAGAAGCGGAGCTCCTCCAGGAAGTTGTGGCGCTTTTGGACAAGGAGATCGGAGGGGATCCGGCCATCGCACAGGGTTTTTTCGGTACTCAGCTGATGAGCGAATCTTTGAAGCGTCTTAGTCGACCGTTGTTGATTGGCTTTGTCGACAAAGGTGCGACCGGAATAGGGTTTCACGGTTCAATGACAAGACGAAGCAAGGCATTGTATGTAGTTCATTTATGAAAGTTTTGTATTAACGTTCAACGTTCATCGTTCAACGCTGAACGATAAACGCTGAACGCTGAACCAGAAACCAAGAACCCAGTAACCGTTTTTATGATCAAGCTGGAAAACGTTTCGAAGTATTACAAGAATTTTCCTGCAGTGGTTGATCTCAATCTTGAGATTGGGCGCGGCGAGGTATTTGGCTTCATCGGGCCGAATGGGGCTGGAAAGACCACTACCATCAAAATGCTATCAACTCTGATGCTTCCGACGGAGGGGACTTTGACCGTCGGCGGGTTTGATGTAATCAATCAGCCCCACGAAGTACGTCGTCTGATCGGTTACATGCCTGATAGTTTTGGTGTTTATGACGATCTGCTGGTTTGGGAATATCTGGACTATTTCGCGGCGTTGTACAAACTCTCTTCCTCCAGCCGCAAGCACGCCATATCGGATGTTCTTGAGCTTACCGACCTGACCATAAAGCGGGACTCCCAGGTCATGAGTCTTTCTCGCGGAATGAAGCAACGGCTATGTCTGGCCAAGACGCTGCTGCACGATCCCGATGTTCTGCTGCTTGATGAGCCCGCATCCGGACTCGATCCCCATGCGCGAATCGAGATCAGAGAGCTCATTCGCGAGCTCTGCCGGATGGGCAAGACTGTTCTTGTTTCATCTCACATCCTTACTGAGCTTGCGGACTTTTGTACTTCGATCGGGATTATCGAAGCTGGGCGCCTCCTGGCAGCAGGTCGAATCGATGAAATTACTGAAAAGCTGACCGGCAATGTTGTAGTTGATATTACCGTCAAAGGAGATCCACGGGTTGCGCTGGAGGTGTTAGCGGAACGGACCGATATCATTCGAAGCACCAGCGATGGGCGAGTGATTCGGGTTGAGTATGGAGGAGTGCCTGACGATCTGGATGAACTGCTCGAGTATCTGGTTAAACGAGGCGTCCGGGTTGTGGGTTTCTCTCGCAGCGAAGCTGATCTGGAGGACATATTCTTGAAAGTGACGAGGGGTGTCGTCGCCTGAACAAAAGTTCAGCGTTCAGCGTTTATCGTTTCTGGTTCTGTTCTGCGTAATCTGCGTAATCTGCGGATGAATCTTCAGCAGATACGTTGTTTGCACGTAGTGGTAGGAGCAATGAGACTAGCTTATCCGCAGATGACGCAGATTACGCAGAAGAGAAACCAGAGACTATAAACAGAAACGCTGAACGCCGATCTCTGAACGACAAACGTTCATTATCATGGCAAATCCGATTCTAATAAAAGAGATGCGCTCCAGGATGCGGGGAAAGCGCGCTTTTCTAGTGCTTACCGGCCACGTCGTTACGTTGAGCGTGATTATCAGCCTGTTCTACCTCGTATTACACAAGAATGCTCCAACAACCGTTATTAACCAGGCCGGATCGGTCCTCACGCCGGTGTTGATCTATGTGCAGATGGCATTGATCTGCCTGATAGCTCCCACCTTTTCGGCAAGCGCCATTTCGTCCGAACGAGAGCAACAGACTTTTGATTTGTTGATTGCATCTCTGGCTCAGCCATCCACAATCCTTTTCGGAAAGGTGGGCGCCGCCCTTTCGTATCTCTTCCTGACTCTGTTTGGTTCGTTGCCGCTGATTACGCTCACGTACTCCCTTGGAGGAGTTGCGCTTCGTGACATAGCCATCGCTTATCTGGTGATGATTGTTGCCGGCGTTACTTTTTGCTCGATGAGTTTCTATTGGTCGACTTTGATTCGACGAGGTGTTCTTGCGCAACTCACAAGCTTGGTGGCCGTAATTTTCCTTGTAGCGGCGTTACCCGCGCTGGCTCTTTTCTTTATTGCATTCACAAGGAATTTCAACCCGAACCCCTCGTCGAGCTTTACCAATATCGTTTACGTACTCTTGAGAACCAACCCATTTGCAGCAATCGCAGCTCAGATTCCAGGGTTTCCAATACCCGCTAACGTATGGCTTCACAGTGTTCCAGTGTGGGTCACACAGGTGATATTCTATCTCGTGCTGACCGGCATAAGCTTGTTGTTGAGTCTGAGACGGCTTCATCGCGTGAGAGATTGGATATGAATGATCCCGCCAGCGATATCATTCGCATGAAGCGCAGCGTATCAATGCGCACGCGTCTCCTCGCACTCCAGGATAACCTTGCACTGACGTTCATAATCGCGGGACTTGTTGGTGCAGCTTTATTGCTTTTCATAAGTTTGCGTCCAATCGAGATCGACCGCTGGGTGATCATTCTCGGAGTAGTCATTGTTTCAGCCGCTGTTGCTCTCATTCGATGGGAATTCTCAAAAAGAAGAAATCCAGATGCAAGCTTCTTGATCGACTCCAGGTTCGCATTGGAAGACCGCGTGGCCGCTTCTACAGCCGTCATCGAACGTGGCGGCCCACGACGACCCCTGGAAGAGGCGCTGATTCAGGACACTGCTGAACGCCTGCGCGGTAAACAACCCGAAACGGTCGTACCGTACCGGCTTCGTAGATGGTACGCCCTGTTGCTGGTTTCGGTGATTTCGGTAATCGCGGCCGTTATGGTTCCTGTGCGCCCTCAGCCACGGCCCGAGTCATTGGCGTCTGAACGTGGAGATATTGAGGCGGCGGGTGAAACCCTGGAGCGCGCTGCGGCAGAAATCGAACAGGCTACTCCGGCGGGAACCGAAACAGCGGCACTGGCAAAGGAGCAAGGCGAGATTGGTCGTGGGTTCCGGGGCGTAAAGCTGACACGCGCCGAAGCGCTACGTAAACTTAGCGCGCTCGAAGAACGAATACGGAAACGACACGACCTTCTAGCAGAAACACGAGCAGATGAAATAGTGAGTCTGGCAGATCGACGACTGGGTTCGACAATTTCGGAGATATCGGCCGCGCAAACCAGGTCGATCAGGAGAAACGTCAACCAGGCTGAGTCCTTCGAGGCGCAAGCCAGGAGTGCGAAGGAGAATCCCACGGTCGAATCGGGCAGCTCGACCAATGATCAACCTAAGTCAACTGCGACCGGAACCGGCACATCGCCAGAGGAACCCAGGAGCGTAACACCCAACGCGTCTCCTAGCGGCTCCAACAACAAAGCCGCATCGGTACCAAAACAATCGCGGTCTACTGAGCAGTCGAGCAGCGCCAATTCAAATACGCAGAACGGGCAGACCGCACCGCCTCGCGTTGATTCGAAGGAACAGACCGGCTCAACAAAAGTAAATGATCAAAGCGACTCCTCTGCTCAAGTGAGCAGCATTCAGAGGGCTGCAAAAGACTCCGCGGACAAGAAGGAAGCCGGAGATCAAAGTCCCAATGCCCCGCATCAGGATGAATCGAACAAGTCGGTAAGCAATCCGCTTGACTCCCTGCCAACGTCTTTAGCATCGGAAGCTGCCAGGCGTCTCCCCGCCCTCTCCTCGGAGTTGTTGAAGAAAGCTGCGGAGATTCGCGCGAACCAGCTTACCAGACAAGATATAGAAAAACTCCGCAAAGCTGCTGAATCTCTTTCTCGAGAACTATCCCAAATTGGCCAATCGCAGGAGTTGAAAAAGGCGTTGGAAGAGATGGCGCGGCAGGCCAGACCCGAGGAGATCGAACAAGTGGCTCGCGAACTTGGCAATCAAGAGGAAATAAAAAAAGAACTCGAGGCTGCGGGACGGCTTTTGAGCGAGAACCAGCAGGCAAAGGAGACCGTTGCCGGAATCGCGAGCCGGCTCGCCCGAAGGGGAGACAATGAACAGAGTCGCGCCCAACTCGCTGGTAATCCGGATAAGCAGAACAAGACCGACGCGACCGGAAACATCAGGAGTAATAAAACTGTAGGTGAGGGAAGGACTCTGCAGTCGAATATCAACGCGGATGCGCGACTTGAAGGGCAGGGAAGAGAATTGTCGATAAGAGGCAAGCTTCAGCAGAAGCCGGGCGGAGAGTATTTGTACTTGCAATCGAAGGCGAGCACTGGAGCCGCGCGAGCGCCCTATGCCTCCGCATACCCGCAATACAGGCGGGAGGCAGAGCGCTCGGTTCAACGAAGTCAGGTTCCGTCCAACCTGCGGTCGGTTGTCCGCAGGTATTTCGACGCAATCAATCCTGATGGAAAGAAATAGCTCGACGGGAAGGCTTATGGATCAGAGAGACAAAGAGCGATTGCTGAGCAATCTCAAATCACTACCGAATGAACTTGATGACCTGCTCAAAGATTTGGATGAGGAGACGTTAAGATGGCGACCCATCCCAAACAAATGGTCGGTAAAAGAAATCATGTGTCACCTTCGCGATATGGAGTTGCTGGCGTATCTGGCCCGCTATCGAAAAATGCTGAGCGAAGACAATCCTCATCTGCCAAACGTGGACCAGAATAAGATCGCGATCGAGAGTGATTACATAAATCAGGATGCGGGAACGGCACTTGAGGAATTCAAGCGGCTCCGGCAGGAGACTGTTCGGACGCTGGAGGCTGCTCCGGTGGATACCTGGTCACGCAGCGGTACGCACGAAACGGATGGCCCGCTGACGGTTCAGAATCTCGTAGTGCGCCAGATCAAAGGCAACGACCTCAATCACCTTGTGCAGATGAAGGATATTGTACGGCTCAAAATGCCGTGGTGAAAAAATGCGGTTTTTGGTTTCCAGTTTTCATCAGCTCTAATCTGCGTAAATCTGCGGATATGTTGTGTTTCGGTTTCTCGTCGTTCGTCGTTTTCGCCTCTGATTTTTAAGTTGGGCACATCGATACACTACGTTGATGAATGAACGACAAACCAAGACCCACAAACCCGAAACACAACTTATCCGCAGATTACGCAGATTAGATGCAACCAGAAACCAAACACCAAAAATCAGAAACCAGAAACTAATCCATGCAGACCCTAGGTGAGATTAAGGATCGGGTTCAGGATTACGCGGGCAAATTTGGCGCGTTGCGGGCGGAAATTGGCCGCGTAATTGTCGGTCAGCACGATATCGTCGAAAGCACGCTACTTGCGCTCATGGCCGGTGGACACGTCCTGATCGAAGGGGTTCCCGGTTTAGGAAAGACCCTGCTGGTTCGGACATTGGGCGAATCCCTGGGACTCGACTTTGCACGAGTGCAATTCACTCCTGACCTGATGCCCGCGGACATTGTCGGCACCAAAATAATCGTTGAAAACGAGACCGGTGAAAAGATGTTTCGATTTCAACCCGGTCCAGTCTTTACGAATCTACTGCTGGCTGACGAAGTAAATCGCGCGACTCCCAAAACTCAGTCCGCTCTGCTCGAAGCAATGCAAGAGCGACAGGTCACGGTAGGTGGAGACACGTATCCGCTGGAGGGTGTTTTTTTCGTGCTGGCGACACAGAATCCTCTGGAGATGGAAGGAACGTACCCTTTACCCGAAGCTCAGCTCGATCGTTTCATTTACAAACTGGTGATCGAATACCCCTCGCGTTCCGATCTTATCGAAGTTTTGCGGCGCACGACTGCGGAAGAAACGTCTCACGCTCAAAACATCTTAACGCCGCGAGAATTGATCGAGATGCAAAAGCTCGTGAGAGAGGTGATCATAGCACCTCACGTCGAAGAGTTAGCCGCTGATTTGCTCTTGAGCGCTCATCCTGGAACCGAGAATGCGCCACCATCCGTGAAAAAGTACGTTCGATATGGCGCGAGTCCGCGCGGCGTGCAGGCAATGGTATTGACAGCGAAAGCGCGTGCGTTACTGGCAGGCCGGTACAACGTGAGTACCAGCGATATAGTCTCCGTTTGCAAGCCTTCGCTGCGCCACAGAATTATCTTGAATTTCGAAGGCGAGGCCGACGGCTTGAGCACCGATTCAATTCTCGATGACGTGCTTGAATCCGCGACAGCAACGCACAAATCACTCAGACACCGGGGAGCCGAACAGGCACAGACGTAGCTCGCCGCAATTACTGGAAACACTATGATCGGTTGAGCGCCGCTCTCGTTTGGTAAATCCAGTCAGCGAGAGACGAATGCTGTAAGTATGCCGGCTAGTAAAGAGACCCTCTTAGATCCAACCTTCCTGAAAAAACTGGAACACCTCAGGATCCAGGCGCGGCGAGCCTTTCCCGGGACTATGCGTGGCGAACGCCGATCAACTCGACGCGGCGTCTCTGTCGAATTCCGTGACTTTAGAAAGTACGAGGCAGGAGATGATTTCCGTCACGTAGATTGGAGCATCTTTGCGCGCCTCGAACGCTTGATGCTTCGGCAGTTCGTTGAAGAAGAAGATGTAAGGATCGACATTCTGATCGATCAAAGCCGTTCGATGCAATTCGGCCAGCCGTTCACAAAGTTCGACTTCGCGCGCCGGGCGGCGGCGGCGCTTGCGTTTCTTGCGGTTGGGAGCCTTGATCGAGTTAGCGTTGGCACGTTTGATTCGGAACTGAGATCTCGAACCCGAGCGCTACGTGGGCGAGGACATCTTCATTCGGTCCTCGCATTTCTCGAGGGTTTGGGCCAGCAAGTAACACGGTCAGAGTCGGGCACCAATGATGCTGGCGAGCAAGATGGCGTCCGCGGCGAAACGGAATCGGCTGCTGACGCGCGGACTCCCACAAACATCGGATCGGTTGTGAGAAAGTATCAGCGATCGACGGTGAAGCCGGGGATTGTGTTTCTAATTTCCGATTTTCTGGATGAAGGCAATTTTCGCCTGGAGCTGAAGTTGCTCGCACAGAGAGGATTTGATGTGAATCTGATCCAGGTGCTGACTCCAGAAGAGTTGGAGCCGACTTTAAAAGGGAATCTGGCGCTCATCGATTCGGAAAGCGGAGCGGTGCGCGACGTTAGTTTAAGCGAGCGGCTCCTGGCTACTTACAGGCAGGCTCTCGTCGAGTATACAAAATCACTTGAGACATTTTGCCGGGGGGCTGGCGTCGGCTACACGCTAACCCGCGTAGATGTTTCATTTGAGGACATGTTGCTAAGAGATCTTGTACGTGTACGGATGGCCGAATGAGATGTTATGCAAGGGCGACAAAATCTTGACCGGTCACATGTGCTCGTGTAACATCCGATCAGGCTGAGGGCTTCTGCAAAGTTGGTGTTTGACTTGCTAATTTTTTACCAACGCTAACGCAACGGGGGCCGGGATGAATTGGCAGGCGCGATGCCCCACATTGATCGGGGATGTCAAATGCCAATGACTTGGTCACCCACCTGTTTTAAAACAGGTTCAAAGTTAGTAAGTCTCACGGCTGCGCGGTTGCCCTCAAGCGTTTTATGCAACCTTCGTTCTTGCCGCATTTGATTATCCCGCGATCATTCTCATAATAGAAATTGGAGCTATCATTCGACTATGGCTTTTTGGAAGCGTAAAAAAGAACCTGAATTCATTTCCCTTGGTCTCAATCGCGCCGCCACACCCGAGGAAGAGGCAATAGCCGCTCGCCGCGACGAAGGCCCCGACCCAGAGTTCTACGAGAAATTCGCCGATGCGGTCGCTTCGACTCGAGAAAGCATCGCTGAGCGAATTGACTCGGTAATCGGTGGACGCCGTGAAATTGATGCCGATGTTCTGGATGAACTCGAGGAAGCGCTGATCGGCGCGGATATTGGCGCGCAAACCTCCTTCGGGATCATTGAAAAGGCGCGCCAGCAGATCAGTCGCAAGCAACTCAGCGATGTTGACGAGCTGAAGCGTCTTATTAAAAGCGAGCTCCGGGAGATTCTGGATACAGCAGAGCGAAATCGGAAACGCGGAACAGTTGCATCAGAAACGGAGGTGCCCCTCGAGATCAGGCCGTACATCGTGATGATTGTGGGTGTAAACGGGGTTGGAAAAACTACCACAATCGGAAAGCTTGCCCACCGCATCAAAAGTGAGGGAAACGAAGTTTTGATTTGTGCCGCAGACACATTTCGAGCTGCAGCCAACGATCAACTGGCGATCTGGGCCGAGCGCTCGGGAGTTCCGCTGATCCAGCAGAAACCGGGAACCGATCCCTCAGCTGTTTTGTTTGATTCAATTCGAGCCGCAAGAGCGCGGAACGCTGACGTTTTGATTATCGATACCGCCGGTCGCTTGCATACCAAAACGAACTTGATGCAGGAACTTGAAAAGATGCGGAGGATTGCCGGCCGGGAGGTCGACGGCGCGCCTCATGAGGTGCTTCTGATAATGGACGCAGTGACCGGGCAGAATGGTTTGGAGCAGGCACGGCAGTTTACAAAAGCAGTTCCAGTCACCGGCTTGGTGCTGACAAAACTCGATGGTACCGCGAAGGGTGGAATAGTGATTGCGATCGCAAAAGAGCTTGGAATCCCGATCAGGTACGTGGGTGTGGGTGAACAGATGAACGATTTGATCGAGTTCTCCCCTGAGGCTTACGTTAACGGTTTGTTTAATTGATCTTACGACCCGTAGGAAGGAGCAACGTAGTAGCGAATTTATTCGTTTTGTTTACATAAATGCGCTATCGGATCAGAACGAATGAATCAAGCTCACGTAGTAACGAATTTATTCGTTTTGTTTACGTATATGCGCTATTGAATCAGAACGAATTAATTCGTTACTATGTGGACTGGATGGTCCTTTATTTTCGCGCGCTTCGCATCTCTCTCAATCGCTGTTCGCCGAGAGGAGCATCACCGACGTTGATCATGAAACTGGCTTTCATCTCCTCCCAGAATCCGACCTGATAGCGCAGGTTGATCAAAGCAATAATCACCATTGCCAGGAGCGCCCCGAACCCTGCCATGGTCATATCTTTCTGAGCATCCCAGACATCTCCCTGTGAACCCAGGAACGCAAGCCCTGCCGCGGGATCAACGTTTGCCGCAGCGAGCCATTCGATAATCTCGTACACCGCGGAGAAAGCGAGTGTCACGTCGAAGGGAAGGTAATATCCCCAAAAGCCTTTTACCTTGGTTACCCGAAGGAACACTTCGCGGATTGGATAAGCCAGCAGAAATCCGAACGAGAAGTGAACCAGCCGGTCGTACATATTGCGGCTAGCGCCGAGCCATTTTTGCAGGTCGTATCCAAAAGGAACCTCCGCATAAGTATAGTGCGATCCGATGACGTGCAAGATCATAAACAAAGTGATGAGAGTGTAAGAGGTGTCCGACAATCTGAAGTAGCGGCCCGTTAACACGATTATTGGAACGAAGATAAAAACAAGATAGTTTTCCAGGAGCCAATCGTGACGATACGTTGGATTGATTGCTGCCCACACCCACACTGCCGCGAATACAGCAAGAAGCGCCTTGAGGTATCTAGTCATAGGTCTCCGATCGAAGACTTCCTGAGTCTTTCTGTTTTTTGGAAGTAAGAGCTGAAGGGGCTCGCCAACTAAGAAGAAAGGTTGGCCGTCTCGATGCTAAAGATATTCTCAGAAAATGCAAGTTCTCGCGCTTCGATGACCATTCGCATTCCATACTTCGGCCGCAGCGTAACCATTGCCTTAGGCTCGACGAGATGCCCTGGTGCAAGCCTCATCTTCCACTTCTGTGCGATGGTCGCGATCAACAAGACGCCTTCCATCCAGGCAAACTGCTCGCCAATGCAGACTCTGGGACCGCCGCCAAAAGGAAAATACGAAAACTTCGGCCGAGCATCTCGTGCGTCGGGTCTCCAACGTTCGGGATCAAATTTATAGGGATCGGGGTAGAATCGTGGATCGTGATGCATAACCCACGGGCTCATCAAAATAATTGATCCGGATGGAATGACATACTTGTCGACCCGATAGTCGCTGAGAACACGCCGACCCATCGTCCAAGCCGGAGGATATAGTCTCATCGACTCCACGAAAACCATCTCGGTGTACCGCAAATTCATGAAGTCGTGGGCCTCAGGCTTTCTACCGCACAGGACCTCATCAATCTCACTGTGAAGCTTAGACTCAACTTCCGGATTTTGTGACAACAAGTACCAGGTCCAGGTGAGCGCATTTGCAGTGGTTTCGTGCCCCGCCACAAATAGTGTCATCGCCTCGTCGCGGAGCTGCTGGTTCGTCATGCTGCTGCCATCGCCTTCTTCATCCTGTGCAAGCAGCAGCATAGAAAGTAGATCTCCCTGGTCACGTCCAGAGGCGCGGCGTTCGTTGATGATGCGATAAATTGTTTCGTCGAGCCTCGCTTTAGCTTTGACCCAGCGAAGGTTGGCCGGCAACGGGAGCTTGTCCAGCAAGACGGAGAAGGGGTTGGTTATCCGCTCGAAAAGCTGCATAACATCGGTAAGAGCCTTCCTGATCTCGGTCGCTTCTGCTTCAACATCCGCGTCGAACAGCGTCTTCCCGACGATAGACAGAGTCAAACGCATCATCTCCTGCCACATGTCGAGAGTTTCTTCGTCCTGCCAACGCTCTCTTGTCCGAAATGCATGATCGATCATCGCGTCTGCGTAAGAGTTGATGCGCTGACGGTGAAACGCCGGCTGCGCGAGCCTTCGTTGGCGGCGATGAAACTCTCCCTCGCTGGTAAGCAGACTCTCACCGAGGAACTTTTTTGCCATTTGCATGCCACGGCTTTTGACAAAATTGCGGTTGTTAGTGACAAGGACATCACGAATGTAATCCGGATGGTTGAGAAGGTACATATCCTGCGGGCCTAACTTGAAATGAACGACATCCCCGTGCTCTCGGGCCAGTTTGGTTAGGAACGCAGGTGGATCATGTCGGAATTCACGCAGATAGCCGATGACCGGCTTTCTCTTAGGTCCGGGTGGATTCAGCGGAATTGATGCAGTTTGAACAGGCGTCGGATTCACAACGATTATTATGCCCGGCTGATTATGGGATTAGCAAAACGTTTAATGTTCGGCGTTTTACCGTTGAGAGTTTATGGTTTTTTCTCCGTAATCTATTATCAGGGGATCACCCGGCCTTGTTTTCAATCCCGAATTGATTTACATCAAAACTTTCCGCAGATTACGCAGATTCCGCAGAAACTCGAAACGCTGAACCCTGAACGATAAACGCTGAACGTTTTACGTTCAGCTCGCATATCGCTCTTCAACCGTAACGGCAAATACGAGAGCGCCAATCAAGCCGACAACTCCCGCGACGAAAAACGGTGTTTCAGGAGCAGTTCTCCAAAGCAGACCTCCAATTGCAGCAGCGGGCGATATCGAGAGACTTCTGATGAGGTAATACAAACCAACCGTACGTGCCCTCAACTGCGGAACCGCAAAATCAACAATCATAGCCTTGCGAGACGGTTCCCCGATCTCACGCAATCCTCCGATTACAAACGCGCCGACGAGTGATGCGAATCCCGACGACATGGCGATCGCAACCGGGAAAAGCGCGAAGCACACGAAGGTAGCGACTACAAACGGCTTACGACCAAAACGATCGGCCAGCTTCGCCGCAGGAATGTAGACCACGATAGATGTAACCAGCTGAATTGCGACAAGCACTCCGTATTGTGCGATGCTTACGCCGATTACATTGGTGACATATAACACAATAAGCACATCGGGTAAGCCTTCGCACATCCGAATGATGATATCGGAGATTAACAGCCGCTTGAGCGCGTTATGAAAACTTCGCCAGACTCCTCGAATGTTTAAGGCCTCACCGGGAATTACCGGAATATTGATCATCAGTACGATAAAAACTGTTATCGCCGCCAGGACGAGTGTTATGGCCAGTCCGGTTCTTATTCCGTTCCGGATTCCTAATGTTGCAATGATCGACCCACCGATCATAGGAGCTACAGCCATTGGAAGACGCTTCACCAGGGATTGAAAAGTGAATCCTATCGCGCGCTTATTTTTCGGCAGAGCATCGCCGATTACTGCGAAGATCGCGGGCGATGCCATGCTCGTCCAGGCCATCGTGAACGCCAATCCGAGAAATACGAATGGCCAGGACGGGCTAAACAGGTAGATGAGATAACCGAATGAAGCGAGCCCTATGAACACCAGAAACGCGCGACGGCGTCCTGCGCGATCCGCCAGCCAGCCTCCCGGATACTGATAGATGGCATCGAAGAAATCTTTGACCGTGCCGAACAGGCCAATAGTTGTAGTGCCCGCACCAAGCGCTTCAAGATATTTGGGAAGAAACTTTTTCCAGAGCTCTTCTCCGAATCCGAGAAGAAACACCGCGGCGGATGCGGCTGCGACGTTTCGTTCCAACCCGAGAGACTGCCGCAGTGAGTGGGTTTTTCCGGTTGATGACCCAGAGGTATTGGCGAGCGAATCTACTTCCTCTGACATACATCCTGCTCTTGTAAACGGGCGGCCCTCCGTGGCCGCCGCCTTTCTGAAGAGTCCAGTATTTGTGCGAGGGGCGGCCACGGAGGGCCGCCCCGTACGGGACTGCTGCGTTATGACCTGGAATCATTGTTACCAGCTAATTTGTCTGCTTTGTACCCTTGAGCTCCTTGTACATGTCTTCCACGTTTGGCTGAGCAAAGTTTTGGAAGGCGAAATTCTTGTATTTGTCCGGAAGCTTCAGTTGATCTTTTGATTGCTCAATGGTCAGTCCATTGGCAATGCCCTTTTTCACACGATTCCTCAAGTCATCGAGGTAATCTCTGAAGTCGCGTATCTCAGCTGCTGTCGCCACACTGCCGTGTCCCGGAACAAACTTGGCGCTCGAGTGATTTGCTAGAATCTTGTCCAATGATGGAATCCAGTCATTCACGGTGGCATCGACAAGATTCGGCAAAGTCTTTGCCCATCCCATATCGCCAGTAAACATCACGTCAGCATCCGGAACGTAGACAAGTACGTCGCCCCCGGTGTGCCCAGGGAGACTAAACAACATCACTTCACGAGTACCCAGATAAAGATGAGTGGTGCCTGAGCTGAAAGTGATCGACGGGTTAGTCAGTTTGATCTGCATAAGCGCATCGAACCTGCGTACTTGGCGGTCAAGTTGAGCGCGCTTGTCCTTTTGGTCTTCAGGAGTCTCACTAAGCTGCTTGGCGGCATCGGCGCGTCGCTTTTCCAGGTCTTCTGAAGAAAGGAGAAATCTTCGGTTTTTTGTAGTCTGCCATCGAGCGACATTATCGTGAGCGATGATGGGGACTCCGCGAGCGGCGAGAACTTGATTGCCTCCGCTGTGGTCGAGATGATAGTGCGTGTTCACGGCATATCTGATCGGCTGGGGCGTTTGCTTTCCGATCTCGGTTAAGAGTTCTTCAAGTGCTATCGGAGTGGAAAAGGTATCGACTATCAACACGCCTCCGTCGCCAACCACAAAGCCTGCGTTTCCCGAAGCCAGCCCTCCAGGCTTGGCTATGGCTGCGAATACTCCGTCTGCGACCTTTACTAATTGAAAATCGTCCTCAGCGTTCGGTTTCACCGGGCTTGCAGCGAAGCCCGCAACCAGCAATAAGAGCCCGATTACTACTGTACTCAATAGTTTTCTCATTGCGCCTCCAAAAGACCGTCATCGCGTGCTGTTACAGTCTTTTCTGACAGCCTGCGGAACGCGCAATGATAGAACATCTCAGCGCTCAATGCTAAGGGAAAGGTCAGCTATTTACGTGTATTCGTGTTACAAAGGTTCGACGAGGCGGAATAATCGTCTATTTGGATTGAGCCTTAACCATCCTGAGGGCTTCGGCGAGCCCGGCTTCAAGGATGGTGTCTGCGCCGCGACTTAACGGGCCAGGCCTTTCGACGTAGACGTCGGGCTGCACGGGTTTCAACTCGAGAAGGTCGGTGTAGCGTGGAAGCTTGAAGCTGGGAAACATAAGAATTGTATCGTAGCCGACATCGGCGAATGATGCTGGGATCGCAGCGCCGGCGGTGGGTTCGCCGACCAGCCGTGCGATTCCGGTTCTCTTGAATTCATACGCGAGTACGTCTTTTGCGCTCCTTGACTGGCGGTCAAAAAGAGCGACGATTGGGAGATGCTTTGATTCGTTGGCTTTTCTTAAGATATCGACAATCTTGGAAATTGCTGCGCCGTTTCCGCCGCGGCCGCGGAGGTCGAGCACCAAAGCGTCGCAGTCCTTAAATTCGCCTTCGATTTTCTGCTTGAGCAGCTCCGGCACTCCGGTGAGATGAACGTACCAGATATGAAGGTAGGCAAGATTACGTCCCCCACGCTGGAAAATTTGAGCGCTCGCTTTTGCTGCTGCGAATGCCGAGTAGTCATCCGCACGAACAGTCAGCTGGACGAATTTATTTTTGCTCCGTTCCACCTTGATTTGGATTGAGTCGTCCTTGGCAGCCGACAAATAGTGAACCGGCGGATCACGGTCGTCCTTGATGTAGGCATCATCTGAACGCCAGTCGAGGCGTGGCGATCGTTCGACCGGTTGGCCATCAATGGACACAACCCGGTCCCAGGTCAAGAGACCAGCGCGCTGCGCAGGCCCTCCTTCGAGGATAAAAGCGGCATAAAATTTTCCATTGATGTTCATCAGTTGGAAGCCGAAGGTCGGGTAAAGCTGGCCCTCAAGATCGAGCGCGATATAGTGGTGAGTCTGTCTGGAGAGCAAACCAAGATGCGAAGCTGGAATGTGGCTCAGAAACTCTTCGACCAGTTCACGCTGATCGCGCAATTCTTTGGTTTGTTTTGCCCGCTCGGCGAATTGCGAAATGAGCTTTGGCAGGTCATTACTGCGGAACCGCTCGTCATAGTATTTCTTCAAAAGAACTGACGCGACGTTGTCAAACAGCGAGCCGCTTGTTTCTCGTGCGACGATCATCGACTCGAGGCGGGTCCGGCCTCTCTGCGAGTCGGAGGATTGCTGATTGATGCCTTTAGAGGGCGCTACGTGAACCTGTGAAAGTGATTGGAAGGTATAATCAGAAAACCCGTCGGGTATGCTCAGGAACACGAGTAACGTAAGAAGCATCATTACCTGGATGCTGGTCTTTCGCAGCGCCGCGATCTGATTGTCTCTTACCCTCATTCAGGAGGCCTCGTACTCAAGGGCTATGGGGCACACAGTCTTGAAACTGTCTTTGATTCTACGACGGAAGATTGCGCCCTGTCACCGCCGATCGCTACCGCCGATCGCTACCTTGCGCATCCAAGCGCGTTGCTATAGATTATGCCCGCCACAGTGGAGCCGCACAGGCGAACCGATTCATAGGTACAATTCATTTAAGTCATCTTTACTAATGCGGATCATATTGCAGGAGGCGATCGCAATGGCTGACAAGTTTCTTGTGCGTCGCGAGCGCTCGGTTTTGAAACGAGGAATATCGTTCAAGCGAGCATTTTCTTGGTTGGTTGTAACGGGATGCGCTGCGCTGCTTGTCTTTACGAGCACGCGCGTTGCTCGCCTCGATGCACCCGATGCGTTTGCGATTAGAGATGTCCAGATTGTCACGGGAACCGGCAAGACCATCGCCAAGGGCACGATTGTTTTTCGCAAGGGTCTGATTACTGACGTCGGTGAAAGCGTCAAGATTCCTGCGGACGCGCGAGTTATAGACGGCGCTGGGATGACAGTCTACCCGGGCCTGATCGATGGCTATACCAGCCTGGGTCTTGCGGCGCCCACGACTCAAACTCCGGCGGGAGGCGGTGGTGGTGGGCGGCAAGCTGCCATTGCTGCCGCTGCAGCAGGTACACAACCTTCGCCTGAAGCTCGGCTCGGTGACCCATCATTAGCAGCCGCGGATCAAGTTAAACCCGGTACCTCTTTCGAGGATCCCCGATCCGTCGGAGTAACCGCCGCTCTGAGTAGCCCGAGACAGGGAATCTTTGCTGGCCAAAGCGCGCTGATAAACCTTGCCGGTGAAGACGCTTCGAAACTGGTTCTTCGAGCGCCCGTGGCATTGACGGTGCAATTCAGCGCCGGCGGCGGGTTTGGCGGCGGCTATCCGGGCTCGCTCATGGGCACGGTTGCGTACATTCGCCAATCCTTTTATGACGCAATTCACTACCGTGATGAAGTTGACCGGTACAATCGCACCAAGCGAGGAGTAAGCAGGCCCGATCATGATAAGCGTCTTGCTGCTCTCCAGCCCGCGCTGAGGGGTGAGTTGCCGGTGCTGTTTGTTGCTAACTCAGACGGCGACATACGACGCGCACTACAAATCGCGGATGAGTTTAAGCTCAAGCCAATAATCGCCGGAGCGATGTACGGATACAGAGTCGCAGACATGCTGAAGGCCAAGGGCGTTCCGGTGATTTTATCAGTCGATTTTCCGAGACGCGCGGCTGATCTGCCTGATGATGAAGACGAAACTCTACGGGTGCTACGGCAACGCGCGGAGGCTCCAAAAGGAGCAGGAAAGCTGGCGCAAGCCGGAGTGAAGTTCGCGTTCACATCGGGATCGCTCCGCCCGCAGGACTTTATTGCAAATGTGCAAAAGGCGGTTGAGAACGGCTTGTCAAAGGATGAAGCATTGCGAGCACTGACCGTGAATGCCGCGGAGATCTTCGGAGCAGGGGACCAGCTGGGAACAATCGAGGTCGGGAAGATCGCGAATCTCGTTGTCGCTAGCGGTGATCTGCTCGCAAAAGATACAAAGGTCCGACACGTCTTCATCGATGGTGAACAGATTGAGTTGAAGAAGGCCGATGCTGTGTCGGCTCGCGGCGGACCAGGAGGGGGGCGTTTCGGCGGACCCCCGAGCGCAGCGGCGGTCGACCCATCCGGCACCTGGTCGCTGGTAGTTCAATCGCCTCAAGGTGAAATCACATCGCAGTTGACGCTGGCCAAGGACGGCGAGCAGATAACAGGCACGCTTGGCACCCCGATGGGGAACGTTGCGATCAAGAGTGGGCGTATGAACGGAAATCAGATGCGGCTGACCGCTACAATCGATGCTGGGGGGCAGATGGTAGATGCGACGATCATCGGGACTATCGAAGGCGATTCGATGCGCGGCTCGATTGTCATGGGTGCGATGGGCTCGTTCGAGTTCACGGGAACCAGGCCCCGGTAGAGGCCATGTTTTCACGCAGCGACTTTAGTCGTTTAGGGGAAATTATGAAAAAGATCAACGCGATTCTGTCATTGATCATGGCGATGACATTGGTAGTTTCGGCGGTTGCACAGACCGGCAGCAATGCGAAATTGACTCTCGGTGCTGGCTCAGCCACGTCCGAAGCCACTGCCTCTGCTGCGCCAGTCGAAACGCTGATTAAGAACGCGACTATATTAACGGCATCTCACGGGACGATTAACAACGGGTCGATCCTGATTCGGGAAGGAAAGATCGCCGAGGTTGGCCCGAATGTGAAGGCGCGTGATCCGAACGCTCGCGTGATAGATGCCACCGGCAAGTTCGTCACTCCTGGAATAATCGATTGCCACTCGCACACCGGCGTAGAGGGTAGCGTGAACGAAGGGTCGTTGTCGGTGACGGCGATGGTGCGGATCCGCGACGTAATTGATCCGTACAGCCCGGCTATATATCGCGAGCTTGCGGGCGGAACAACCGCAGCCAATGTGTTGCATGGCTCTGCGAACTCGATTGGCGGACAGAACGCGGTCGTGAAGTGGAAGATCGGAAAGCCGGTGGATCAATGGTTTATTCCGGATGCGCCTCCGGGCATCAAGTTCGCACTAGGTGAGAACCCAAAACAATCAAACACACAGGGGCGAGCTCCGAACGCCCCGCGGCGATATCCGGCGACGCGGATGGGAGTTGAAGAAACGATCCGTGAAGCGTTCGTCAAAGCAAAAGATTATATGCGCGAATGGCAGGAATACGACGCAAAGAAACCTACGGATAAGAACGCGATTGCACCGCGTCGCGATCTGATGCTCGATGCGTTGGTTGAGATCCTGCAAGGTAAGCGATATGTCCATTCTCACTGCTACCGCCACGATGAGATTTTGATGCTCCTCAATCTAAGTGACGAGCTGGGGTTTCACGTGCAAACCCTGCAGCACGTTCTGGAGGGCTACAAGGTCGCTCAGGAGATGGCTGCACATAAGACTGGCGGTTCAACTTTCTCAGACTGGTGGGCGTACAAGCTCGAAGCTTACGATGCGATCCCGTACAACGCCGCTCTTATGGCATCCCGCGGGGTGATTGTTTCAATGAATTCTGATTCCGATGAGCTTGCAAGACGACTCTATTTGGAAGCTGCAAAAGCAATGAAGTATGGAGGCGTGGCCGAAGAAGAAGCGCTCCGGATGGTCACGCTGAATCCGGCAATTCAACTTGGAATAGATAAGCGAGTGGGCTCGATTGATGTAGGCAAAGACGCCGACCTTGTGATCTTCAGCCAGCATCCGTTCTCGGTCTACACGGTCGCAGAGATGACGATGATTGAAGGAGAGGTCTACTTTGATCGCAACGAGGACCTCAAGCAGCGAGAGGCGCTGAAGCGCGAAAAAGCAGATTTGATCAAGAGAGAACGAGATCAACGTGGAGGCGCACGGCCTCCTCGCGTGGAGCGACCGGACGAACCGCAGCCTCGCCCAAACGAATCTCCGCGACCGAATGAGCCGTAGCTGCCCAGTCATTGTCCGATGTGTCTTGCTGAAAAAGAAGAACAAACTCCGGTTTGTAAAACGCCCGAAAGGACGAAAGATGAAGAGCAATAAGAGGTCTTTGATAGTGTTGGCGTCGGCCGCGATCCTGTCGCTATCGGTTACTTTTAGCGGTTCAACGCTGCGTGTTGCCTCAGCCCAGAATGATAGCTACGCAATTCGCAATGTGAAGATCGTCACCGTGACCGGCCCGGTGATCGACAATGGAACTGTAGTTATCTCTAATGGAAAGATTTCTGCAGTCGGGGCGAGTGCGTCGGCACCCTCCGGTGCAAAAGTAATCGAGGGGAAAGGACTGTCAGTCTATCCGGGAATGATAGATGCCGATACGGAAATCGGTTTGACCGAGATCGGCTCGGTAGCGGGATCTGTCGACACCAACGAAATCGGCGACAACAACGCAAACATTCACGTCGACGTCGCTATTCGTCCGGACAGTTCTCATATTGCAGTAACCCGGGTAAACGGAATCACGACCGCTCTCACCGCGCCGCGCGGCGGACTAATAGCAGGCCAGAGCGCGATCGTGAACCTCGATGGCTGGACCCCGCGCGAAATGGTACTGAAATCTCCCGTCGCGATGCACATTAACTGGCCCGGCGGAGGAGGTGGACGTGGCTTTGGCGGAGAGTTTGGAGGTCAGCAACGCTCAGCGACTGAAGCACGTCGCGAGCAGGAAAGACAGATTGAAAGCCTGAAGAAGATTTTACGCGATGCTACCGCATACGCGGACGCAAAGGATGCGAGAGCGAAGGATCCCAGTCTTCCGAAGCAGAATGTAGATTTGAAACTCGAGGCATTGATTCCGGTAGTGCGCGGGCAGATGCCGGTTGTGATTAACGTTAATCTCGAACGTGACATAAAGGCCGCGATCACATTTGTTGGCGAGATGAAGCTGAAAGCCATCATATCGGGCGGCGCTGAAGCTTATCGGGTTGCCGATCAGCTCAAGGCCAGGAACATTCCGGTTATCGTCGGGCCGGTATTGCGCGTGCCAGTAAGAGAAGATGACCCCTATGACGCTGCATTCACCAATGCAGGGCTGCTCTCGAAGGCCGGCGTAAAAATCGCTTTTCAAACCAACGATTCGGCCTATTCAAGAAACCTTCCTTATCACGCCGGAATGGCCGCGGCTTTTGGCTTGCCCAAAGAAGAAGCACTAAAAGCGGTGACAATCTATCCCGCTGAGATCTTTGGCATTGCTGATCGGATAGGCTCGGTCGAGACCGGCAAAATCGCAAATCTCATCGTTACTGACGGCGACCCGCTCGA
>Ga0126382_10000097_pt1 | contig 29941 bp, 23 predicted proteins | sample PanSoiMetPlot_30_FD_92548 | JGI IMG/M metagenome (GOLD analysis project Ga0126382, IMG submission 92548) | Tropical forest soil microbial communities from Panama - MetaG Plot_30 | ecosystem: Environmental > Terrestrial > Soil > Tropical forest > Bulk soil | place: Panama | collected 2016-02-17
GAGCTGAGAATCCTCGGTCACCGGAAGTTCCAACTCGTCGGGGGGCCGAGGTGCCGGCGCGGCGCTTGCGCTGCCGTTACCCGGCTTTCGCACCGGAGCTGGGGCAGCCGCGCCACCTGGAACCGGCGCGCTCGGGGCCGGACGCTTTCTTTCCTGTCGCTGCTTGGGCTCTGGGTGGCCGCCTATCCCAAGCGAGATCCACCGCCGGTCGCTTCCGGGGCGATTGACGATTTTGTTCGCCAGAAATTGGAGCGCATCGGTGACGTGGGTTCGGCGTCCCGGCGTCGCACCCGCGGTTTCGCCGGGCAGCTCCAGCGCTACCGAGATCCCGCCGTCGGAGCCGATCTTGGCATCCAGATTCGCGGGAAAATCCATGTGCCTGAGTATCTCGCCGATCACTTGCAGCGTCTTCTCGCGTTTGTCATCAGCCGCGGTGGCCGTGGCAGGCGTGGCAGTATCTGGATTGCTCATTTTTTCCTCTGCGGCGGAGTCGCTGCGCCCTTCTTCTCGAGATACCTACGTAGGCCGTACTGCTGGCCAATCGAAAGCAAGTTGTTGGTGAAGATGTACAAAGTTAGTCCCGCCGGATAGTTGAGCATGATCGCGGTGAAAAATATTGGCATCACGTAGGTCATGATCCGGGCTTGAGCGGCATCCATGACTTGGGGCTGCAGTTTCTGGGTGATGATCATCGTCACGCCGAGCGCGGCCGGTAACAAGTAGGTCGGGTCCTTGTAAGTCAGGTCCATCCAAATCGGGGGAATGAAAGGCTCACCGTAGATCTCGTAGGTGTTTCGCAAGGTTGTGTAGAGCGCGAACCAGACCGGCATCTGCAGCAGCAGTGGGAGGCATCCGCCCAGCGGATTCACTTTCGCCTCCTGATACAGCTTCATCATCTCCTGGTTTTGCCGCTCCTTGTCCGCCGCGTGCTTCTTGCGGATCTCCTCGACTTTGGGCTGAAGCTTCTTCATCGCCTCGCCGCTCACCATCGACTTATGCGTGAGTGGTAAGAGCACCATCTTGACCACTACCGTGAGCACGATGATCGCCACGCCCCAGTTTCCAAACATGCCGTGGGCAAACTTGAGAATCCAAAGCAGGATTTTGCAGATGAAGGCCCAGATTCCGAACGCGACCGTCTTTTCCAACTGGGGCGAATAAGGCACTCCTCCCGGCGCAACGGCGCCCAGCCGCGCCGAGACGGTGGAGAGCCTGTCGAAGTCCTTCGGTCCCAAGAAAAGGCCAAACGTCTGGGTAAACGTCTCCCCCTGGGCAACCTGAAACGGGAAGTAAACCGCGGCGCTGCGGGTGGTTGCGGTGACGCTGAGCACGCAGCGGCCCGGTTGAGGACTCTTGAGCGGAAACACCGCCGCCAAGAAATATTGTTGGTCGATTCCGAAAAAGTTCACTGGCCCTTGAAAGTCGAGGGACGGCTTACTGTCCGGTTCTAGCTTGTGCAGGTCCTCGCCCACGCTGCAGGCGGCGCTGGAAAGATTGCCAACCCCACCGAACATGCTCGGCTTCTCCTCCGAGTTGGGGTCAACGGTCCGAAGGTAGCTCACCACCAACTGGCCACTCGCAGGTTGTGAGCCGATATTTTTCAGCTGGATCGTGTAGGTGCCTTCCAGGCCGTCATCGATGAATTGAAACTTCTTCACCACCTCCCAGCTCCCACGCGTCAGGGTGAAGGTCGCCTGGGAATCGCCGGTGCCCCCTGGTGCCGCGGTGTACGCTGCGTTGGCGGATAAGGGCTGAGAGCCTTCCACGGCGATCGCCAGTGGCAGCGGCTGATCCGGAACCGGGCGCGCCATATCCATCTGCGGCGGAGGTGGAATCTTTCCCCCGATCAGAAGCCGAAGCCCTTCGGAGACGCTGAGCTGCAGCTGTTCCCGCATCTTTTTGCCGAGAAGCTTGGCCTCGAGCAGCCCTGCCCCGCGCGTGGAAAAGACATAGTGGACCAGCGGTTGAAGCCGCTCAATGCGCTGCTCGGGAACCTTGTCCTCCTGGACCGTGGGAGTCGGCACCGCCGGCGGCGCCGGCGGGCTGATCGCAATCGTTCCAGCGTCGGGCACCGCCGCCGGCGTTGTTGTCGAAGCGGGTCGTGGAGGGGGGGTGGGCGTGAAAAAAGTCCAGTAAATCGCAGTGAGGAGAAGAACGAGGCCCACTGCGAGCAGCTGGCGCTTCTGGTTGTCCATTACCGGGGCGCCCTTTCAGCTCGTGGCACGGGATCCAGCCCACCAGCACAAAACGGATGGCAACGCAGCAGCCGTCGAACGGTGAGCCAGGCGCCTCGCCACGGCCCGTGCACACGCAGCGCCTCCAAGGCGTAGGTCGAACACGATGGATAAAAGCGGCACCGAGCACCCAACAACGGAGAAATCAGCAGCCGGTACAGGTGGACCGGAGCTGTCAAAAGCTGGGTGAGAATTTTCATTCGAAGGACCTCTGAAGTTTCTGGCCCAACTCCTCGAATGCGTGGCTCAGAAACGCCCAGTCCGCCTCTTTCATCGCGGGCTGGGCAATCAGCAGAAGATCTAGCCCTTTTGGAAAAAGATGCCGCTTTTTTCGGAAGAGTTCGCGGACTAGGCGCCGAATTCGGCTTCGTTGCACGGCGTTTCCCACGCGTTTGGAAACGGTGATCCCGAGGCGGCTCACCCCAACGGAATTCCTCGCCGCCAACGCTACGAAGGGTTGATTGCAAAGCTTGAGGCCATGCTCCTGAATGCGCAGGAACTGGGAACGCCTGGCCAGGCGCAACACTTTGGGGAAGCGTTCCCGGTGCAGCAAGGACGCCATCGCCTCACCCGTGAGCTCCTATTTCTTTGGAGCGGAGACGGCCAATCGTTTGCGGCCCTTGTCCCTTCTCCTCTTCAGTAGTGCGCGGCCCGCCTGCGTCGAGTTTCGTCGTCGGAACCCGTGCTTTCGATTGCGTCTGACTTTGGACGGCTGATACGTACGTTTGGGCACCCGAGTGCTCCCGCCATAAAACTGGGGCGCCGCGCATAGCGCGTTCGTCCGTTCAAGTCAACGGCAGCTGCTCACTCCGGCGGGAGCAGGGACGCACAAAAACGCGGCGACCAGTAAAAGACAATCGGTCAAAAGTGGGCGAGCGAGCGCACAAGCATTTGTGGGTAATCCTCAGGTGGCCACAAGTCCCGTTGCGAGACGGCGCCTTGGATCGCGCGATGGATGTTGAATCCTGTTCCGGTTCCGGACGGTTGCGCAACATGCTTGATCCCCTGTGTGACGTTTGTTACCGAGCGGACTTTTGAAAAATTTGCATCCTTTTGCGAGGCGGACTTTGCAAGTGATCGCTGAGACGGCGCCCTCCGATGTAAGTGCTTATTCTGTTTGGGAAAAAGTTCTTGAGACAATTCGTGGCGAGGGGAAGACATACGCGCTGAGCTGGCTCATCCGAATGCGTCCTCTGCAGTTGCAGGAGGGGCTGCTGACGCTGGGGGTTCCGGATCGCTTTTTCCGAGACTGGGTTGACGACCACTATCGCTCGCTCCTCGAGGAGATGCTTTCGTCGCTCGTCGGCTCTCCGGTTCAAATCAGCTACGAGCTGGTTGAGGAGGCCGCACCAGTCAACGGCGCCATTCCCGTACCAACAGTCAACTCGCCGAGCTCTCGGCCGTACCGTCTCAACACCCGCTTCACCTTCGCCACGTACGTGGTTGCCGATTCGAATCAGCTGCCGGCCGCCGCGGCGTCCGCAGTCGCCGAAAACCCTGGTCGCTGCTACAACCCGCTCTTCATCTACGGCGGCACCGGGCTCGGAAAGACCCATCTGCTCCACGCGGTGGGCAACCGCGTTTGCCAAAATACCCCGGAAGCAAGGGTGGTCTACTTATCTTCGGAGGAATTCACCAACGAGTTTGTCGAGAGCGTCCGGGATCACAAGATGCCCGAGTTTCGTCGCAAGTTCAGAGAAGAGTGCGACGTGCTGCTCATCGATGACATCCAATTTCTTGGGAAGCGGGAAGAAACTCAAAAGGAGTTCTTCTATACCTTCAACACCCTTCACGAGATGTCCAAGGCCATCGTGCTGACGTCAGATGCCGTCCCGGCCGAGATTCCGGGGCTTGAAGAACGGCTCCGGTCTCGGTTCACCATGGGCCTCATCACCGACATCCAGGAACCCAACTTCGAGACGCGAGTAGCGATTCTCAAAAAGAAAGCCGAAGCGGAGGGCTTCTGCCTTCCCGACCGGGTCTGCGTCTTCATTGCCCGTCACATCCAGAAGAACGTACGAGAGCTGGAGGGAGCGCTGATCAAGATTTCCGCCGTGCACAGCCTTACCGGACAGGCGATCACCGAAGAATTCGCCGCTCAAGTGCTCAAGGACATCCTGCCTACCAACAGACCGATCGACATCGAGTCGATTCAGCGCGAGACGGCGCGCTTCTACAAGCTGGCGGTCGACGACCTAAGACAAGACCGCCGCACCAAGCAAGTGGCTCACGCGCGGCAGGTCGCGATGTACCTTTGTCGAAAGCTTACCAAGAGCTCATTTCCGGAGATCGGGGTTCGCTTCAACAAGGATCACTCGACCGTCATCTCTGCGGTCAGGAAAGTAGAAAAGCAGCGCGAAACCGAGCCAGTGATTGGAAGAGAACTCGCCGAGTTGGAGTCTAAAATCGGCGTACCACCGTCACCGGAGTGCTGAAGCACAGGCTCAAAGACCTCAGGCGTGGAAGGGCTGGCGCGCCAGCACACTTGTGTGCGCTTGTGTGCGGACCTGCGCCTTCGGCGGCACGCGCAAAGGGCTGTGTGAGCACGACCGCATTTCACAGAATTCGTTGTGGATAACTGCATGACGACCACCCTGGCTGTGACGTCCCAGTGTCAGATCGGAAAGAAAGCAACAGCTAGCTTTGCCGAAATGATCAATTCTTTCCGCGCTCTCACCAGTTGCTCGCAACTTTGTGCGGCCTACGACCGCTTCTAGAAAGATCTGAGATCTATATCTCTCAGTGACGGTGGTGCTTGAGCGACAATGCTATGCGGCGAGCAACCGGATAGCTATTCTCCGCGCGTGCCGCCGTCTGCTCTCATAGGTGGGCGATTCCAAATAGAGCGCGAAGTTGGCACCGGCGGGATGGGCGTCATCTATCGCGCTCGTGACCTCCAGGTTGGCTCACTCGTTGCGCTCAAGGTGCTACGACTAACGGGAAAGAACGATGCGTCGCGTTTTTCTCGCGAGGCAAGCTTGTTGGCCCAAATTTCTCACCCCGGCGTGGTTCGTTACCTCGCCCATGGGATCACCGAGAATGAAGAGCACTATCTGGCAATGGAATGGCTGAACGGGGGAACCCTGGCGTCGCGTTTGGCGAAACGTGGCCTCACGCTTCGCGAGAGCGTTCGGCTGCTCGGCGCCGTCGCGGAGGCGCTTGCAGCGGTTCACGCGCATGGCGTCGTCCATCGAGACATTACCCCGCGCAACTTGATGTTCGAGGCAGTGGATAGCGATCGCATCAAGGTCGTTGACTTCGGAATTGCGCGCCGCGGCGAAAACCTCGACCTGACCAAGGCGGGTGTGGTGATCGGCTCTCCGGGGTACATGTCTCCGGAGCAAGCCCGCGGTGAGCAAGTTCTGGATGCGCGTGCGGACGTGTTCTCGCTCGGGTGCATTCTCTATCAATGCCTTACCGGTCGCCCGCCGTTCGTGGGCGATCCAGTCGCTGTGCGAATCAAGGTCTTGATGGGCGACCCGGTCGGGGTTCGCGAGCTAAACGGCGAAGTGTCGATTCAGCTCGAGGAGCTGGTGAGAAGGATGCTGGCCAAGGATCCTGCTTTGCGGCCATCTAGCGCTGCTGTGATTGCGGCGGAGCTGGGCAAGCTCCTGGAGAGCAACAGCTCCACCGTGTGGCCAAGTGCGCCCCAGTTTCAGACCGCCGCGACGATGCTCTTGAGCGGCGGGAATCATGAGCAGGAGCGTGAACCACAGCCGCACCGATTCCTCATACTCTTAGGAGCAGACCAGGATGCCGCCAACGACGCCGCACTGGCTGCACTAGCGACCAGTCATGGTGGCCGGATGGAGCCACTTGGTGAATTTGCGCGGATTGTGAGTTTGGACATCGCGGCGTGGGTCCCGGCCGCGGCCGAACGAGTACTGTCCCTAGCCAAGAAGCTCCGAACTCAGGCGAGCAATGCGCCGATGGCGCTTGTCGCAGCGGGGTCCAGACAAGGGGACCATGAACAAACCATCGACCGTGCCTCCACATTGCTCGGTCGCGAGGCTGTAGACTCAGTCTTCGGTGAGCTTGCTACTGATCGCCCCAGGGGACAGCTGATTCGGCTGGATGAAGCCGCACAAAGCCTGCTCGCGGGCAGTGGGGATGTCATCGAGACTCCGGTCGGCGCCTACTTGTGCGTGCGGTAGGGGCGCGAACGGAGGGCTCTCAACTAAGACTTCGTCTTGTTCGCGCGATGGCATTCGCAGCGACATTCGCCAGCCCCGATACAGCCTTTCCAGACACACTTTGCGCATGGCGGGGATTGACCGGGTGAAAACCGGTTCTTCCCGTAGTACGCATTAAAGGCATTGCCAGAGCCGACGACGCGCGCGCCCCCACCGCGCTGTGCTGTCCATAGTGCGACGGCGACAAGGGTGGCGGTGAACAAGCAGGCCAAAACGATCCACATGTGGCTACCTCTACGAACCCAAGGCGTGTTTCGTCAACACTCCAAGCAAGCGGACGACTTCGCATTTCGTTCGTGGTGCCTCGGAGCCGCGCCCCTGACGCGTTGACTGAACTCGCCTAGCGGGCTACACCGCCGCGAGCCGGAGGAACTCCTCGCGAGGACGCCTTTATGGAATTCAGGATTGCCACCGACGAACTCAAGAAAGCGCTGTATCGGGCCCAAGGCATCGTGGAACGGAAAGCCACGATGCCAATCTTGGCCAACGTGCTGATCTCCGCTGGCAAGTCTGGCGTCCAAGTGACCGCCTTCGATCTGGACAATGGGATCGTCAGCGACCATCCGGCTGAAGTCCTCAAAGGCGGAGCGGTGACACTCTCGGCCAAGTATCTTTTCGACATCGCGCAAAACCTTCCTGAAGCCCAGCTGACCTTGAAAAAGTTGCCCAACAACTATGCGGAGATCACGAGTGGCTCCGCGCAGTTCAAAATCGTCGGGATGGCTCCAGAGGAGTATCCCAAGCTTCCCAAGGAGGAGAGTGTCTCGCTGGTGAAGGTAAGCGGGGCTGTGCTCCTCGAGATGATCAAGAAGACCTCCTTTGCCATCTCCACGGATGAAACGCGCTACATCCTGAACGGCGTCCTCTTTGAAGCCAAAGGGGCAGATGCCATCCGGATGGTGGCCACCGATGGACATCGGTTGGCCCTGGTGGACCGGCCGATGGAAGGAGACTTCAAGCTCAAAACCGGCGTCATCATTCCCCGAAAGGGTCTGTACGAGCTTAAGCGGCTCTTGGACGAGGCACCGGAGGCGGAATGTCAACTTGGCTTTGCCCAGAACTCGGTGCTGTTCAAGAAGTCCGGCCTCACCATGGTGATGCGCCTCATCGACGGCCAATTCCCAGAGTATCAGCGCGTCATACCCGAGCAGGGCGAGCGGCTTGCGACCATTCCAAAGGCGCGTTTTCTCGATGCGCTCAAGCGAATCGCCTTGTTGTCCGCCGACAAGTCAAACGCCGTGAAGATCAATCTGTCGGAGAACGTATTGCGGATCAGCTCGAGCAATCCTGACTTGGGTGAGGCCAAGGACGAGCTCGAGGTTGCTTACAAGGGCTCTGAAATCCACGTTGGGTTCAATGCCAGGTATCTCATCGACGTGCTCTCCGTACTGGACAATGACGAAGTGGCGTTTGAGTTGGGCGATGAGCACAGCCCCGGGGTCCTCCACGCATCGCAGGACCGGACCTACACTGCGGTGGTGATGCCGATGCGCGTCTGAGGCGTTCGGGTAGAATCGGCGTGCAACTGCTGGATTTGGTCCTCGCGGACTTTCGCAACCTTGCCGAGCTCCATCTGGTTCCCTCACCGCACGTGACGGTGACCTTCGGTCAAAATGGGCAAGGGAAGACCAATCTGCTCGAGGCCGTGTACGTTCTGAGCACCCTCAAGCCACTAAGGCCCGCGAAGCTGATCGACCTGATCCGTTTTGGTGCCGAGCAGGCCCAGATCACCGGGCGCTTTTCGGTGAAGGGGACTTCGCGGGAGATCAGCGTGCGCTTGCAAGCCAGCTCTCGCCAGGCATTTGTCGATGGAAAGCGGGCGCAAAATCTCGAGGACTACTTCGGCAGCGTCTCGGTGGTCTCGTTCACGCCGGACGATCTGGAGATCGTCAAGGGGGGGCCAGACCAGCGTCGCCGATTCTTGGATAGAGCGGTGTTCAACCGGTTTCCGGCATTTCTCAGCGAAAGCCGCAGCTACGCCTTGGCGCTCAAGAGCCGCAACCGCTTGCTGAAAGAGGGAGCGGACCTCCCGTACGTGGATGTCTACGATGAGGCGTTGGCCACCCACGGAGCTCGGATTTGGTGCCGCAGAGACCGACTTCTTTTTGAGCTGGCGCCTCGCATCGAGCGCGCCTTCGAAGGGATCGCCCGAGCCGGCTTGGGACTTCGCTGTCGATATCTGAGAAATGGCTTCCCGACCGACGACGTGGGCCCAAAGGAACCTCAGCTTGCGGCGGTGCTCAAACAAGCGCTGCGCGAGCGGTTGCCTCGAGACGCCGAGAGAGGGTTTACCTCGATAGGACCGCACACCGACGATTTGGAATTCGCGCTCGGAGAACATTCAGCGCGGGCTTTTGCCTCGCAGGGCCAACAACGCGCCCTGGTCCTGGCCTGGAAAATTGCGGAGATCGAAAACCTCCAGGACGCGAACGGCTTGCTGCCGTTACTGTTACTGGACGACGTCTCCAGCGAGCTGGACAGGACGCGCAACGACTACCTGATGAAGTACATCGCAGGAATCGGAGCGCAGGTGTTTTTGACCACCACCGACCCCAGCCTGGTTGCCGGCGCGACCGCCTCCGACACCGTCTGGTACGAGGTCAAGGCAGGTGTCGTCACCTGCTCGCAGGACGCCGCCAAGGCGCGCCGCCCGGCGTCCGCCGGCTAGGGAAAATCCCAGAAGTTACGGGGGCTTTCGGCCGAAATCAGACTTTACCCACACCCCTTCGCGTGTTAAAAAAGAAGACCGGGTTTGAGTCGTCGGAACCCCTTCTTTCTATGCAAAAACCAGCTGTCAGCGAGGACAAAGGCGATGCCTTTCCTGGAGAGTACAGCGCATCCTCAATCACGGTTTTGGAGGGCCTGGAAGCGGTCCGTAAGCGGCCCGGCATGTACATTGGCGACACCGGCAGCTACGGCCTCCACCACCTGGTCTACGAGGTGGTGGACAACTCCGTAGACGAGGCGCTCGCCGGGTTCTGCACCGACATCGAGGTCGTGGTCCACGTCGACAACTCCATCACCGTGAAGGACAACGGCCGCGGCATCCCCGTGGGGCCCCATCCAACAGTGCTTGGAATGGACACCGTCGATGTGGTGATGACCAAGCTCCACGCCGGAGGCAAGTTCGAGAACTCCGCCTACAAGGTTTCCGGCGGCCTGCATGGCGTGGGTGTCTCTTGTGTCAATGCGCTCTCCGAGTGGCTCACGCTCGAGATTCAGCGCGAGGGCAAGGTCTACGAGCAAAAATACGCGCGCGGAGCGCCCCAGCAGCAGGTCACCGAGAGAGGCGTCACCTCGCAGCGCGGCACCACGGTTTCGTTCAAGCCGGACACCACGATCTTCGAAGTCACCGAATTCAACTTCGACACCCTTTCGCAAAGGCTCAGGGAATTGGCGTTTCTGAACGCGGGGTTGCGAATCCAGATCACCGATGAGCGGACCTCGAAGAGCCACGAGTTCAAGTTCGACGGTGGCATCGTCTCGTTCGTGCAATTCATCAATCGGGCGAAGCAGGCACTCAACGAGCCGCCGATCTTCTTCAAGACGGAGAAGGACGGGGTGCAGCTGGAAATCGCACTCCAATGGAACGACGGCTACGACGAGCGGATTTTCACTTTCGCCAACAGCATCAACACGCTCGAGGGAGGCTCGCACCTCTCCGGATTCAAGAGTGCGCTCACCCGCTCATTGAACAGCTACGCGGAGAAGACGGGGGTGTGGAAGGATCTCAAGGAGACTCCCACCGGTGAAGACGCGCGGGAAGGCCTCGCGGCGGTCATCTCCGTCAAGCTGCCGAATCCACAGTTCGAAGGTCAAACCAAAACCAAGCTCGGCAACTCGGAAGTCAAAGGCTTGGTGGAGCAGATGGTCAATGAGCAGCTGGGCAATTTCTTGGAGGAAAATCCCAATGCGGCTCGCAAAATCGTGGCGAAAATCGGCGATGCCACCCGCGCCCGGATCGCCGCCCGCAAGGCTCGCGAGACAGTTCGTCGCAAGGGAGCCCTAGACGGTGCGTCGCTTCCTGGCAAGCTCGCCGATTGTCAAAGCAAGGATCCTGCGCAGTCTGAGCTCTACATCGTGGAGGGCGACTCGGCAGGTGGTTCTGCCAAGCAAGGCCGGGATCGGAAGAACCAGGCCATCCTCCCGTTGCGCGGAAAAATCCTGAACGTCGAAAAAGCTCGGTTCGAGAAGATGCTCACCAGCGCGGAAATTGTGACCCTGATCACCGCGCTCGGCACCGGCATCGGCCGGGAAGACTACGATCCCACCAAGGTTCGCTACCATCGAATCATCCTGATGACCGATGCCGATGTGGACGGCAGTCACATTCGGACGCTGCTGCTCACTTTCTTCTATCGGCAGATGCCAGAGCTGATCGCCAATGGCTTTCTCTACATCGCCCAGCCGCCGCTCTATAAAGTGACTCGGCAAAAGAAGGACACTTACCTGAAGGACAACAGTGCGCTCGACGAATACCTGCTTCGCATCGCCTGCGACCGCGCGCGGGTGGTGGTACCCGTGGTACCCAAGGGGGAGTTGACCGGCGAGAAGCTCAAGGAGCTGCTCAAGAAGGTGATCACCTATCAAGAGCGCCTTGGAAAACTGGCCGTACGCCGCGACCCGCAAGTGGTTGACGCGTTGGTCCAGGCGGCGCGCCTCGATGAGAATACGCTGCTGGACCTGGATCGGCTCAATGGCGAAGTGGAGAAGATGCACTCCTACCTTCAGACCCACGCCCCAGACGTCGTGTCTCAGCTGAAAGTGTTTCGCAAGGACGACCCGGAGCACCAGGCCAAGAAGCTGGTGTTTCGCACCACCACCAATGGCTCGCCCAAGGAAACGGTGTTGGATTACGCCTTTCTCTCGAGCCCCGAGTACCGCGAGCTGATGTCGCTGCGGGAGTCCTTCGCCGAGCTTGGGCGGGCTCCCTACCAGCTCTATCTGGATGACGGGGAAGTGCTGGCGCTGACGATCCAGGAATTGCTCGCGGCGGTTCGAAAGAGCGCCAGCTCGGGAATCGTGATCCAGCGCTACAAGGGCCTGGGCGAGATGTCCGCCGAGCAGCTTTGGGACACCACCATGAACCCGAGCAGCCGAACCTTGCTGCAGGTCAAGGTGGATGACGGCGTTGAGGCGGACGAGATCTTCAGTTTGCTCATGGGGGAAGCCGTCGAGCCCCGGCGCGAGTTCATCGAGCGCAACGCACTGGACGTTCAAAACCTCGACATTTAACGGGATCTCGTGTTGAGGTCGGGCGCGAGTGGGGCGTCGTCTAATGGCAGGACATCAGACTTTGGATCTGATTATCAAGGTTCGAATCCTTGCGCCCCAGCCTTGCAGTATAAATTCCGGGGAAAGGTAGCGGCCGATGCTTACCCGAACGCTACAGATCGTTGCCGCGGGCTCGGGGCAGTCGCCGCTGCTCAAAGTCCTGGAAGAGCCTCTGCAAACCCAGCTCGGCGTCGTGGTGACGTACACCAAGGCGCAACCGTCCACGCCGACCTACGCCTTCAACAAGGATCGCAAGCAATACTACTGCGACGCCATCATGCGCCGCCTGGTTCCGCTGCGCTCCGGACAGAATCTATTGCTTGGGGTCACCGACGTTGATCTCTTCGTCCCGGACTCTCCGTTCGTGTTTGGGGAGGCGGATCGCGAGTCGAAGGTCGGCGTGGTGTCCTCGTTTCGGCTCCAGGAGGGCGGCGACCCGGAAGCGCTCAAGCGAAGACTCCAGGTGGAGACCTTGCGGCTCTCCGGGCACCTGATTGGGCTCTCGTTTTGCGAGGAGCCGCGATGCATGATGTATCTGCCCACCACGCTGGCGGACATCGACCGAAAAAACCTCGGGATGTGTAATGTTTGCCGCAACGAGCTGGCCAAGCTCAACCGCTGAGGAGTTCCACGCTTGCGCTACAGAATCGGGAAGGCGCTCTGCAGCGTGTCGGCAGGTCTCCTGGTTGGGCTAACGGGTTGCACCACGGAACCTGGGGGGAGCGGCGGCACGCCAACTTTTCAGAGCGGGTTTGTCTACATCCGCCCCGACGACGGTAACGTTTACCTCGCCGATAATACCGCCCCAAGCACTCCGATTCCGGTGACCTCCGGCGGCGACAATCACATGCCCGCCCTGTCGCGCGATGCGAGAAAGATTGTCTTCGTTCACCGCACCGGAGCGAATGCGGAGCTCGATACCATCTCGGTCAACGCAGGCTCAGGGATTCCACCCACGACGATTCTGACCTCGACCGCCAATGCAACCAATTTCCGGCACCCCAATTTTTCACCGGACGGCAGCTACATCGTTTTCGCATACGACAGTGATCGATCTTCGTTCTTGGGCCGAGTGAATATCGACGGCAGCAATTTCCAGCGCATCATCGGCTCCTCTACGCGGTCCTACACTTCGCCCAGCTTCTTCCCGAATGGTACCCACCTGCTCGCGGCGTCGGGCGGCAGCCCTTCGCAATACGATATGCTCTCGGATGTCAGCTTGGGTGGCACCGCGGTTTCGTTGACCACGTTGCCCAACGAGATTCTCGGTCTCGCCAATCGGGCGCAAATATCTCCAGACGGCAATCAGATCGCCCTGGATGGGCTGTCATCTCTTGGGGCCAGTTGGCTCTACGGTTACAGCATCGCCGGCGGTCAGTTCACTCGCCTCGTCTATTACCCAAGTCGACCTACGGCGAACGAAACGTTCCCCACCTGGGTGGGCATGACCCAAGTGGGTTACTCGTCCGATTACGGCGGCAACGATTCCATCTACATTGTCGCCGCGTCGGCGCACGACGCGAGCGGCACGCTCAAGGTGCCATCCGCGATCGAGCCGTTTTATGCTCCCTATTGAGGGCCCGGGGCCAACGCTTCGGCGACGAGCTCGCTGACGTCCTTGACCTTGAGCTGATCGCGCCCGGTTTCGTTGGCTCCGTCCTTGATCATCGTCATGCAGAACGGACACGCGACGGCAATGGTTCCGGAGGCTTGTCCCTGGTACTGCCCGACCTGTCCGGGTTTGTGCAGGTCCGTTGCCGAGGGAAGCGGAATGGAGGGATCCGCGGCGTGGGCCAACGTAAGTGCCGCTTCGTTGACCCGGTTCTGGTTGATGCGCTGTCCGATTCTTTCTTCCAGCCACATCCGTCCCCCGCCCGCGCCGCAACAAAAACTTTGGCGACGCTGCCGCTGCATCTCTATCAGCTGCACGCCGGGGATCGCGGACAGCGCCTCGCGCGGAGCCTCGTAGATGCCGTTGTGGCGGCCGAGGTAGCAGGGGTCGTGGTAGGTCAGCCGCTCGCTCTTGGCTTGCGAAAGGGCGATCCGCTTTTCGCGCAGCAGCTGGTTGATCAGCTCGACGTGGCTAATCACCCGGTAGTTGCCGCCAAGCTCGGGATACTCGTTTTTGATCGTGTTGAAGCAGTGGGGGCACTGGGTGATGATCGCCTTGACCTGAGCGGCGTTCCAAGCATCGACATTGCCTTTGGCGAGCGTCTGGAACAGGTACTCGTTACCCAACCGGCGCGCGCTCTCGCCATTGCAGATCTCCGACTGACCGAGAATTGCGAAAGCGACTTTCGCCTGGCGCAGGATTCGGACCAATGCGCGGCTGACCTTCTTTTGGCGATCGTCGTAGCTGCCGGCGCAGCCCACGAAGAACAGGTATTCGTAGCGCCCGCCGTCGTCCCAACGAGGGATCTGCAGATCTTCGGCCCATTCGTCCCGGCGATCTTGCCCAAGGCCCCAGGGGTTTCCTTGGCGTTCCATGCCTTCGAAGACCCGCTGCGCTTCCGAGGGAAAATCCGCCTCCACCTGAACCTTGTACCTGCGCATCTCGATGAGTCGCGGAATGTTCTCGATGAACACCGGGCAGGCCTCTTCGCACCAGCCGCACGAGGTGCAAGCCCAGACAGTTTCGGGTTTGAGAATCTCCCCCACAATCGGCGGCAACTCTTTCGGCTGACCCTGCCCGTCCTTCTCGCCAGCGATCAAGCCTTGGTGGTTCCACATCCAGTGTTTCAAATCCTGGTTGACTCCCTTGTGGGTGAGGGGCTTGCCGGTGAGGTACGTGGGACAGTGGGTCTGGCATCTTCCGCACTCGGTGCAGGAATAGACGTCGAGCCCCTGCTTCCAGGAGAGGTCGCGCACCGTTTTCGCACCGAACTCCTCTTTCTCCAGATTGGGCGTGGGCAGCTTGCCGCTCGGGGTGAGTCGCTGGAAGTAGACGTTTGGCAAAGCGGTGATGACGTGGAAGTGCTTGCCGTAGGGCAGGAAGTTCAAGAACGTCAGGATGATCGCCAGGTGCAACCAGAACCCAGCCGCTCCCAGGGTGGCGACGAGCCCGGGCGGTAGGGCTGCGAGAAGACGCGCAACCGAAGAGGTGACTGGCTCAGAGCTCACGAACCCGCGGCCTTGAAGGACCATGTGCGAGGCCCCGAAAACGAACTCGGTGACCATCAAGCCCATGATGAACGCCAGGATCAGATAAGCCTCCCACGAGCGGGTCATCCGGTCGGGTTTGACGATCCAGCGCAGATACCAGAAATAAGCGGCTCCGACGAAAGCGCCCGCGGCAAGCAAGTCTTTGGCGAGCAAGTAGACGTTGAAAATCACTCCCCAGGCGGGATGCTCGGTCCAAAAAGCATCACTGGGCGTCGACAGGAGCTCCACCGCCGATTCGGAGAATCCCATCACGAACAGCATGATGGTCCGCACCGCAAGGACCATGAAGGCGGCGAAAATGAGGACGTGCATCGCTCCCGGGCCTCGCTCTTCGGGATCGACCATTCGTTTTTGCCCCAGGCCAAACAGCATCAGCCGTTCCGCACGCACCGACGGATTGTCGGTTCGGTTCTCGTTCTTCATTGCGGCCAAGACCCGCAAGCGGCCCCTCATCGTGGCTACAAAGAAAATGAGGCCGACTGCGAGGAGCAGGCTGGCGAAGATTGGGCTCATGCCTCGTCGAGATAGCAGATCAGCGCCGCCTCGGCGACGAGGCTGATTCTTCTGCGCGGAGCGGCGTTATTGGCGAACTGAGCGACGAGGGCTGCCCAGGTTGATTGGCTCAAGCGCGTTGAGCAAGTCGTTGCGGGACTGGTACTGCGTAGTGCAAGGCGGGCCATCGGCCCACAGAAGCTGGCTTTGCGCCCAAGGGTCGGCGAGCAGGAGAATCAGCGAGGAGCGGGTTCCGTAATTGAGCTCCGGAGCATGAATGCAAACACCTGTTCCGGAAGGATTTCCGGGAAGGCGCAGTAAGTTCGCAAGCCGCTCGGTCAACGCCCCGGGCCCGGTCTCCACCGCCGGCCACAGGCTGCGGATGAGCTCCGTGCGGGCACGGTCATCGCCACCCAAGCTGCGTTCCGTTATTACATGAACGCCGGGAGGCAAGGACTGCTGAAGCACTTGTTTCCCCGTGGACCAGGTGACGAACGCCTCGCGACCGTCGCTGTAGAACAAGTGAAAGGCGTTGAACCGCTGGGGGTTTGTCCTGACCAGAGCCGAGTGAAGATCCGCAGCCGAGGTGTGTCGCAGTGCCTCGACGACCAACCGGCCACGTGACTCGCGCCGATCGTCCCGGTCCACGCCGAAGCGGTTGGTCACGCCGACAAACAATCCAAGTCGGTTTAGCCCCAGCCAGGTTCCACCTGCGACCGCGTCGACGGGAGCAATGAAGGCCGGCGACCCTGGCCAAAGCCGTGGTCCCTCTGCCGCCCGGTCAAGGCGTTCGTCGCGATTCGCGGCGATCACCAGGGGCCATTTGGGAATCACGCCGACTGCGGCTACCAAGGTGCACATGCCCAGTACTCTAACCGGAGCTTTGCGAGCGGGCTCTAAGCCGGCGAATCGAGCAACAACACGGGTGCAAACCCCGCGGCGTCGCAGGATGCCAACACGTACTGGACCCCGTTTCGATCCCCGACGAATCCAGCGGAAATTCCAGGTCCATGAAGGTGGCCGTAGACACACACCGCCGGCGCAAACGCCTCGATCAGAGGCGTGAAAGCGGTGTCAACTTGATTTGCATAGAGCGGTGGAAAGTGAACTGCGACGACGCGCGTTAAACCCGGCGCGGTGCGTTCCTTTGCCGTGGCATCTTCGAGTGAACGCTGAAGCCGGGCGCGTTCGCGCTGCACGTACTGCAAGTTCGCCTGCTCGTCACCCAGCTCGCCTCCTGGAAGCAGAGGTGCCTCCGGCGTCGTCCACAAGCGACTTCCAGCAACCACCCAGCGGCCGACCGCTACCGCGCTGTTGTGCAGAAAGCCAGCAAAACTGCGATACGGCTCGAAGAGCTTGCGCAGCTTGGCGGCTGAATCGCCCCACCAATAATCGTGGTTGCCGCGCAGCAGGACCTTCCGACCCGGCCTCCGATCCAACCACTCGAGATCCTCGAGGACCTCCGAGGGCCGAGTCGCCCAGGAGATGTCCCCGGCCACGATCACCACGTCTTCGGGCCGCACCAGGTTGTCCCAGGCCTTGCGCAAAGGCTCGGGATGATTCACCCACCCGAATCTCTCCATGTCCTTTCCACGCTTTGAAGGCAGGTGAGTGTCACCGATCGCGAACAGCCGCACTAAGGGAACCCGGTCAGTGAAGCACGCGCTCGAAGGCGACTCGTCGTTCAGCGTGCCTTTTGATGCACATCTGGAGATATCGACGATACTCGCCCATTTCGCGAAGTCCACAGATCATCCAACGCCCTGCCACTACCAGTGTCGGCACGCCGTTGACGCCGCGCTCTCGCGCGAGGTCCCGTTCGGCGAGCAGCAATCGCCGCAGCCGAGGGGAGTTTAGCGCCACTGAGAAGCGGTCCACATCGAGCGCCGCCGCGCTCGCGAGCTCGAGCAAGACGTCCATCCGACTCACGTTGATGCTTTGCTCCAACGCCGCGCGCTGAAGTGCACGCGCCATTTGGCTGCGAGCGCGCTCGCCTTGAAGGCCGGCGGCCTCCACCGCGATCAGTGGCCGCAGGCTGGAATTGGGACAGTCGTCCTGCGTCCAAAGATCCACTCTCAATGCGCGGCCGTCAGACTCGGCGCGCGCCTGATTGATTTCCTCGATCCACCGCGTTCGTTCCGCCTCGGTCAGCGAGCTCGAGCGCGCAAGCAATGGAAACGGTCGAAACGTCCAATGCACCTCGGCGCCAAATTCTGCAGCCAAGGTCTGCAGGCGGAGCTCGGCCAGGTAGCCCCAGGCGCTAAGGATATCTTGATAAACGGTGACTGGCAGCGGAGCTCGGCCCATCGACTGCAACCGAGCTTAGAGGGGCATCCGAAGCTTCCACAATCAAGATCTGCGGAGTGGAACGAGCAAGCGCACGCTCGGGCGGCTCGCGGCAGACTGGCAGGAGAGCGCTTAGGCCTTCATCGGCTCGACTACTACCGCTGGCTTCAACGCCCGAACGCGCAGCGCGTGTTCAATTATCAGCCCGGCGATGTCGTTTCCAGTGGCCTTTTCCAGCCCCTTGAAGCCTGGACTCGAGTTCACCTCGAGCACCTTCGGCCCCTCGCTAGACTCGAGCATATCCACTCCAGCGACCTCGAGGCCGATCAGCTGCGCCGCGCGCACCGCGGCGCTCGCGTAATCCTTGGGAAGCTCGATGGCGACACCTTCTCCACCCCGATGAATGTTGGAACGAAATTCCCCGCGCTTGGCTCGCCGCTGCATCGCCCCCGCGACTTGATTTCCGACCACCAGCGCCCGGAGGTCCTTTCCCTCGGCCTCACGCACGAATTCTTGAAGCACGATCCGCTCGCCCAGGGTTCCGAAGGTGCTGAGAATGCTTTGAAGCTCGGCGACGCTCGAGGCCAGCATCACGCCCACCCCTTGCGTTCCGCGGATCAGCTTCAATACCGCCGGCAAGCCTCCCACTTCCTCGATCAGCTCGAAGACCTTGGAGCGGTCCCCCACCACCACGGTGCGAGGCACGGACACCCCGAACTTGGCCAGCATTTGCAAGCAGCGGAACTTGTCCCGGCTTCGCGCGATGGCGATCGCGTTGTTTAGAATCGGGATTCCCATCATGTCCAGGTGGTTCACCACCGCAAGTCCGTACTCGGTAATCGAAGCGCCGATCCTCGGAATCGCCACCGCGATTCCTCGGACCTCGACGCCGCGATACAGCATTCGGGGCAGGTTATTGCCGAGGACTAGGTTGCAACGGAGTGCGTCGAGCACGATCGGCCGGTGGCCGCGCTCGCGGATCGCGGTCACCAGGCGTCGCGTCGAGTACAGCGAGCGTTTGCGAGAGAGGATGGCAATCAGGCTCCGTTGAGCCGCGGGTTGAGATGGGCTCGTCGGGGGGCGAGTTCGCTTCCGCTTCTTTAGCGAGACTGTCATCGAAAGCTCGAGGGTACCATTAGCCCCGAATCGATTGCTGGCCAACCAACCCCATTGCTAGGTTGCCTCTGGTGAGATGACAGATTCTGCTCCGCCGCGCCGAGACTACAAAGACACGCTAAACCTTCCCAAGAGCGACTTTCCGATGAAGGGAAATCTCGCTCAGCTCGAGCCGCGGATGCTCCAGTGGTGGGAACAGCGCGGCATCTACCAGAAGATGCTCGAGAAGAACCGCGGCAAGTCGACCTTCGTTCTTCACGACGGTCCACCGTACGCGAACGGCGACCTGCACGCCGGCCACGCGCTCAACAAGATTCTCAAAGACTTGGTCGTAAAATACCGCAACCTGGCTGGCCGATACGCCGAATACATCCCGGGCTGGGATTGTCACGGCTTGCCGATTGAACAGGCGGTCGAAAAGCGGCTCAAGCACGACAAGATCGATCGGAAGTCGCTTTCACGGGAGGAGTTCCTGGAAAAGTGCCGCGCCTACGCCCTGGAATACATCGATCTCCAGCGCGAGGGGTTCAAACGGATGGGTGTCTTTGGCCGCTGGGATCGACCCTACCGCACGATGGATTTCGGCTACGAGGCGCAGGAAATCCGCGAGCTGGCAACCTTCGCCCGCCGCGGTTCCTTGTACCGCCGCAAGAAGCCGGTCTACTGGTGCATTCAGGACCAAACCGCTCTGGCCGAGGCGGAGGTTGAATACCAAGACCGAACCAGTCCTTCGATCTACGTGGCGTTCGAAGCCACGGGCGACCTGTCGCGCCGCTGGCCGGCGCTCGCGGGTCAGCGGGTCGCGTTCGTGATTTGGACCACCACGCCGTGGACCCTCCCAGCGAATCTGGCGATAGCGGTGCATCCAACCGTCGAATACGTCTTTTACAATCTGGGGCCACGAACCATTTGCGTGGCCAAGGATCTGCTCCCGTCCTTGCTGGCGAGCTTGGCGCCGGATCAGCTTGCGCTCAAGCACGTATCTCTAGGGGCTGGCGGGACGATCCCCGCTGCCTCGTTCGTGGCTCCAAGTCGGATCCTCGCGTACGCACTGGGCAGCGAGCTGGAGGGGCTCACCTATCGCCACCCGTTTTACGAACGCCAGGGGGAAATCGTTCTCGCCGACCACGTCAGCCTGGATCAGGGAACCGGGCTGGTGCACACCGCGCCCGGGCATGGGCAAGAGGACTATGAGATTGGCCTCAAATACGGCCTGGACGCATACAACCCGGTGAAGAACGACGGCCACTTCGACGACAGCGTTGGCCCGTTGCTTGCCGGCAAAAGGGTCTTCGACGCCAATCCGATCATCGTCGAGCTTCTCGCCGAGAAGGGCGCTCTGCTCAATCGCAAGGGTGAGCACATTCGCCACAGCTACCCGCACTGCTGGAGATGCCACCAGCCGGTGATCTTTCGCGCCACCCATCAGTGGTTCATCTCGATGGAAGTCAATGACCTTCGCCGCAAGGTGCTCTCGGAAATCGACAAGGTGCAGTGGATTCCGCGCTGGGGGCGAGATCGCATCTACGGGATGATCGAGAACCGGCCGGATTGGTGCGTCAGTCGGCAGCGGTTATGGGGAGTTCCCATCCCCATCGCCTATTGCGACGCCTGCGGCGAGCCGCTCATTTCTCCCGAAGTGATGGACTCGGTCGCCAAAGCGGTGGAAGAGCAAGGGACGGGGGTTTGGTACCGGACCCCGGTGGAAAAGTTTCTGCCGGCGGGTTTCATCTGCCCGGGCTGCGGGCAGTCCCGATTCCACCGCGAAACCGACATCCTCGACGTCTGGTTCGACTCCGCGTGCTCGTTCACGATCTATCCGGAAAATCGCTCCGGCCTTGGCCTTCCCATCGATCTGTACCTCGAAGGATCGGACCAGCACCGCGGCTGGTTTCATTCCACGATCTTGGTGGGTGTCGGTACCCGGGACCGGTCCCCCTACCGAGCTTGCTTGACTCACGGATTTTTCGTCGACGCGGAAGGAAAGAAGATGTCGAAGAGCCAGGGGAACACCGTCGCCCCTGAGAAACTGATCAAACAATACGGCGCGGAGATCCTGCGCGTGTGGGTCGCATCTTCAGACTACCGGGACGACGTGCGCCTCTCCGAGCAGATCTTGCAGGGTCTGGTGGAAGGATACCGGAAAATCCGGAACACGGTCCGTTTTGCGCTGTCCAACCTCTACGATTTTGATCCCACCCGAGATCGCATCAAGGACGAAAAGCTGTTGCCGTTGGACAGATGGGCCAAAGGCCGTCTGGCGGCAATGATCGACAGGGTGACTCGGGCCTACGAAGAATACGAGTTTCACATCGTCTACCACGCGGTGGTGGACTTTTGCGCGATGGATCTGTCGGCGCTCTATTTCGACATCATCAAGGACCGACTCTACACTTGGAAGACCACCGGCGATGCGCGTCGCAGCGCTCAGACCCTTTTGCATGAGATTGCGACAAATCTGTTGAGCTTGCTGGCCCCGGTGATGAGCTTCACCGCCGAGGAAGCCTGGCAGGTGTTGCCGGGTAAGCGCGAGGAATCGGTGTTTCTGGCCGGGCTACCGTCGAGCGCGGACATTCCGACGGACATCAAACTGATGGCGAGGTACGAGATGCTCTTCGCCATTCGGTCCGAAGTTCAGAAGCTACTGGAGATGGCACGGCGCGACAAGTTGATTGGATCTTCACTGGAGGCGAAGGTGGTGCTGGCCGCAACCGGCCCGGAGCGAGAGTTGCTCCAAACTGCTTTGCCGGAGCTGCCCGCGTTGCTCATCGTCAGCCAAGTGGAGCTCGCACCGCTCCCGACGAGTCCGATGCTACCGGTCAGAGTCGCAACGGCAACGGGAACCGTCGAGTTCTATGCCGCGGTGGCGCGGGCGGAAGGCGCCAAGTGCCCGCGATGCTGGACGTACGCCCAAGAGGTGGGAAAAGAGAGCGAGATCTGCGCCAAGTGCGCCGCGGCTCTTGCCTGAAGGTTGCGAGCGAACGAACTCGGCAAGCGTAGGCTTGAGCAGCTATAACCAACCCGGATGCCTCGCAAATACCTCATCCTGCTGTTTGTGGCCGGCGCGGTTGCTCTCGCGGATCAATTCACCAAGTTTCTGGTTGTCCGCGAGCTGACCCCCGCGATGAGCGGTGTCTCTGATCTGACCGGGCAGCTGGAAGTGATGTACTCTTCCCCTCCGCCCGAAGGCCTCGATGGGAATCACTTCCGCACCAGGCGAATGATCATCCTTTCGCCGAAGTTCTTCCGGATACGCTACGCGGAAAACCCCGGGGCGGCGTGGGGCTTATTTCGTGGCCTGCCTGAATCCGTGCGCGGCCCCCTCTTCCACGTCGTCTCGCTGGGTGCGGTGTTCCTGATCGCCTACTACTTTCGAAAGCTGTCCGGCGTGAACCCAGCCGAGAAGTGGGCGCTCTGGGGCTTGCCGTTGGTTCTCGGTGGAGCGATCGGAAACTACATTGATCGCCTCGCCCGCGGCTATGTGGTCGACTTTCTGGAAGCCCATTGGTACGACCGGGCTGCCTGGCCGGTGTTCAATCTGGCCGATTCAGCGATCTGCGTAGGAATTGGAATGTTGGTCCTGGACGCGTTTTTGCGACGAGAGAAGAAAGATTCGCCGGCGACGGTTGGTTCATAAAGAATACCTCCCGCAGCAATGCTCCCGGTTCTCTATAAGCTCGATCCGAATACTCAGCTCAAGCAGGCGCTCGTCTATCTCTTGGCGCTGGCGATCGTGATTTATGCGACCTGGATGGGTTGGCGCGGAGCACATGGGCCCCTGAATCCGAAGACCGGCGAATTCAACCCTCCTCATCGAAAGGATCAGATCAACCGAGGTCTGCTGGGCGCGGCCATCGGTCTAGCCGTTGCCCTGTTCGGTCTCTACTACGTTCTGCCAGCCAGTGCATTCCTTGGAAAACAAGGCGAGGGAATCCCGATTCACACCTACGGCCTTTTGCTTGCCGGCGGATTCGTGGCCGCGGTCTCGCTGTCCGCAAGATTGGCGGAGCGCGAATGGCCGGGCGAAGAGGGGGAACGCAAGCGCGAGCAGGTTTTGGATCTCTCCTTCTGGGTGCTGGTCTCTGCTTTGGTCGGCTCGCGGGTTCTGTTTATCATCGTGAATTGGAAGGATTACGCCGCCGACCCCAAAAAGATCTTTTCATTGGGAGGTGGGCTGGTCTTTTACGGCGGTTTGCTCGGCGCGATCTCCGCGTCCTTGATTTACGCGCGTCGAAACGGAATCGACTTCCTCCGGCTTGCGGACGTGGCGATGCCCACCATTTCGCTCGGGCAATCGATCGGGCGACTCGGTTGTTTCGCCGCGGGTTGTTGCTGGGGTGACATCGCGCCCGCGAAGTTTCGTCTCGGAGTTCACTTTCCGGGTGTGGAGAGCGCGAAGAGCCTCTTCGGGCAAATCACCGGGACGCCATCATCGGCCTATGCCACGCAAGCCACCGATCCTCGGTGGGTTGTCGAGTCGACGGGCGAGGTGCTCCATCGCGCCGCGCCGGGCGCGGTGCGAATCTCTGACTGGGTGGCCCAACACGGGCACAGTCTGCCGGTGCACCCCACTCAGCTCTACGAATCCATTGGGCAGCTGTGTCTTTTCATCGGCCTGGTGATCGCTCGTCGATACCGACGGTTTCACGGCGAGATCTTCGCGATCTGGCTGATCTGCTATGCCCTCTTGCGAACCACGGTGGAACTCTTCCGCGGAGATCTCGAGCGGGGAACGCTCAACGGGCTTCTCAGCTCCCTCGGGCTTACTTCCTTGGCGGAGAAGGTCCCCCTCGAGGCCTGGTACAACATCTCGACCAGCCAGTTCATCTCCCTGTGCATGTTCGCCTTGGGTGCGACCATCCTTTACCGCCGAGGACGGGAAGTGTTTTTTCAGCACCCCCACGCCGCCCCCACCTCCGCCTAGTTCTCACCCCTCTCGGCCTGATGGTGTGGGTTTGATGCACCCGCCCCGCATACGAGATCATCTTGCAATCGATGGCGGGCCCCGAGAGCGAGAAGAAGCTGGTTACCGATTCCGGTCAGCTGATCAAGCAATGTGAAGCGCTCGAGGCGGAGCTGGCCGCGCTCAAGGCGCGCTACGAGCAATATTTCCTCGGGATCGATCGAAAACCGCCCTCGACGGCGCACCGACTGCTGAAGCAAAAAGTAGACGGGCTTAAGCCTGCAATGGCTCGCACCACTGTCGTCAAGCTCAAAGTCCAGAACCTTCACCAAAAGCTGCAGACGTATGAACGCTTGTGGGCACGAACTTGCCAGGAGATGGAAAACGGGACGTACCACCGAGATCTATTCAAGGCGCGACTACACGCTCGACAACGCGAAGATCAGATAGGTCAAACCGAACCCGCCCCACCGCGCGTTGAAAAGCCGGCGGATCCACTCGAGGAACACAAACTTCGCGCAATTTACGATTCGTTTTTGGCCGTGAAGCAACAGTGCGGCGAGGACATCTCCCGGGTCACATTCGACAGCGTCGCCTCCGCCTTGCGCAAGCAAGTGCCCGCCGTTCTGAAAAAACACAACGCGACTTCCGTCGAGTTCAAGGTCGCGGTTTCAGAGGGAAAAGCGGTGCTCAAAGCCATACCCAAGAAAGACTAGTTTCGAACCGGCCCCCGAGTTGACTGCGTGTCGGCAGGTTCCTACCTTGTCGCCCATCCTTGGGGAGACCGACCGGTGGGCGCGGCCAAGGGTCAGGACGGGTGGCATGGAGTGGCCGGGATTCCGAGTCGGTGTTGTGGGCTGGATGGTGGGATTGGTGGTGTCGGCGGGTTGCGCCAAGCCGCCCGCGGATGCGGCGTTGCGCCTGGCGGAAACGAAGAAGAACGAGGTCGAGTTGGAGCATCAGCTCTCGCAGCTCGAAGAACGGCTCCTTGGAGCTCAAGCGGCAGTTCACCTGTGGCAGGAGATCGGCCGGCGGCACGAGCAGGTATCGGCAGTCTCTTGCGAAAACGCCGGTCGTCACCTCGAAGACGTCGCCCGCCATCTCGAGCACCAAGATGCAAGGCAACGCCTGGCCAGGCGCGCGCCGAGCGCGAAGCTTTCCTTGTCGCGCTCCTCCATGGGAGGCACCCTCACTCCCGAGTAGTCCTGGTTGGCTAACTGCGGCTAAGCCGGATTAGCGGTTCGCTGCTGATTGTTGACCAGTTTGCAGCTACAACAGCGCACCGTGAAGAGGGCTTGGTGGATCCTTCTCGCCTGCTGCTTCCTTTTAGGATGTAATCAGTACCGCGTGTGCGGCGAGACTCGGACTGACGTTGTGGTAGATGGCGGACTCTTCCAGTGCCTCGACGGCCGAGACTGCCCTCGGCGCGCGAACGTGGTTGTCTGCCTCAACAACCAAAGCCCCATCCAAGACTGCGTGCAGTGCACCGATAACCACTGCGTGCAGGTCGCCCCGATCCCCTGCCAGTGAGCTCGATTGCGAACAGGAGCAGATGGCAGTGGCTGTTGGTGCTGGGCGTGGCCCTGCCCGGTTGCCACAAAACGGCAGACAACTACCTCCAGCGGGCAGACGAAGCCGCGTACCGAAAGGATCCCCAACGGGCTCTGCGCGAGTACCGCCTTGCTTTGGACGCACTCGACCGAGCAAACGCCCCGGGAGCGGAAACGATCCGCGCCCGCGCGCTTCGCGCAACTGCGGATATTTACTACCTCGAGCTGAGGGACATTCCCCGCGCTCTCGAGGCCTATCGCGAGCTGATTCAGAGTTGTCCCGAAGCTCGGGAGACAATCGAAGGGCACATCTACTTGGCGGACATCATGAAGAATCACTACCGCGACTTGCGCGGGGCCATCGGCGAGCTAAACGCCGCCGTGGCTCGCCGCGCGCCGCAAAGCGCGGAGCTTAGCTATCAAATTGCGAAGCTCTACTTTCAGCTCGCCAACTACCCCCAGTGCGTCCTTGAGGCGGACCGCGTTGTCGAGCAGCACGGCAATTCCGCGTTTGCCGACGACGCATTGCTGCTCAAGGCCCAAGCCCTTTCGATGATGGAGAACAAGCGCGCCGAGGCGACGAGGGTGCTGGAGACGCTGATCGAGCGATTCCCGAATTCCGAGCTTCAGCCTCACGCGCTCTTCGAGTTGGGAAGACTTCACGATGAGATGGGCCAGCCTGAGAAGGCGATTGAATGCTGGGTGGACGCACTCCGGCGGCATCCGGATCCCGCCATTGTGCAGGCGGCGATCTTGCGCGTCCGCAAGCGGATTGAGGACCAGACCCCGTTGCGCATTGGCGACCATGTCTCCGCGTTTGATCGGCAGCGCACCCGGAGCGCAGCGCAGCGGATGAGCGGCTCGTCACAGAGCGTCCTCGAATCGCAGCGCGAGAACGATCGCGGCAGCACTGAGTGAGGGAAATGAATCGCCCTCGAAGCGCCGAGCTGTTCCATAGGGCCAAGGAACTCCTGCCCGGCGGCGTGAATTCTCCGGTTCGTGCCTTTCGCGGCGTCGGAGGCGATCCCGTCTTCTTTCACGCCGGGCAGGGCGCGTACCTCACCGACGTAGATGGAAACCGCTACATCGACTACGTGGGCTCTTGGGGTGCCTTGCTGCTTGGCCACGCGCACCCGGCGGTGATTGAAGCGGTGTCCGAGGCCGCGACCCGGGGGACTTCCTACGGCGCTCCTCATCCCGCAGAAGTCGAGATGGCGGAGCTGATCTGCGCGGCCGTGCCCAGCGTCGAGAAGGTCCGGCTGGTGTCCAGCGGATCCGAGGCGACTGCGGCGGCGGTCCGATTGGCTCGGGGGGCAACTGGCCGGGAGAGAATCCTCAAATTCGAGGGCTGCTATCACGGCGCCGTGGACTCGTTCCTGGTCCATGCTGGGTCGGGCGTAGCTACTTTGGGGCTGCCCGACTCACCCGGCGTGCCGAAGTGCGTGGCAGAGCTGACGCTCACGGCGGCCTTCAATGATCTCGGCGCGGCGGAGCGGGTGTTCGGCAAATACGGCGACCAGTTGGCCTGCGCGATTGTCGAACCGGTCGTGGGCAATATGGGCGTTTTGGTCCCGGGCGGCGATTTTCTTCAGGGGCTCGCTGCGCTGTGCCGCAAGCACGGAGCTTTGTTCATCTGCGACGAAGTGATGACCGGATTTCGTGTGGCTCCTGGTGGCGCGCAGCAAATCTACGGCCTCCATCCCGACCTCAGCACGTTCGGCAAAGTGATCGGAGGAGGTCTTCCGGTGGGCGCGTTCGGCGGCCGCAGGGAACTGATGTCGAAGGTCGCTCCGGAAGGTCCCGTCTACCAAGCCGGAACCCTTTCCGGGAATCCGCTGGCTGTTGCCGCGGGAATTGCGTGCTTCAAGGAATTGGCGCGTCCGGGGACGTTTGAGCGCCTCGAGAAGATCTCCAGCGCCATCGCGGAAGGAATTTCATCCGCCGCAAGAGACGCTGGTGTCCCCGTGGTGCTGAACCGGGTCGGGAGCATGTGGACGGTCTTCTTCGCGCAAGAGCCGGTCTACGACTATCGGTCCGCAAAGAAGTCAGACACTTCTAAATTCGCTCGCTTCTTTCACGCGATGTTGGACCAGGGAGTGTATCTGCCGCCCTCTCAATTCGAGGCGGCGTTTGTGTCACTCGCGCACGGTCCCGCCGAAGTCAGCCGGACGATCGAAGCTGCCCGGAGAGCCCTCGCGGTCGTCCGGGCCGATACCTGTTAACAATGCTTGACTTAAATGGGGACGCGTCGACCTGGTGCGAACTTGCTGTCGACGCAGCGAGTACTACAGGAGCTCACAATTTCCAGAGCCGCCAAAGCCCGCGGGATTGGGCCCGAATGGACCGAGTGCTCCGAGATCCGCGCCGCTATGCACCTCCAGGAGCTGCGGCAAACTGAGCGCCCGCAGAGTGTGTTTTGTGAGGTGTAGTTTCTTGGTGGACTTCGTCATGCCGGACTCGCACCTTGTGATTGCTTTGCGCTTGACAGGTGGTGCAACTCCGATGCCCGAAGGCAGTTCTAGGGAAATCAGCGGCCTTCCCGCTGGCACAGGAAAACGAACGCGCGTTGAGCGCACTCGCTAGCGCAACTTGAGCAGTAATTTTTGCGTACTTGCGCGGGCGAGAGATGTTGTCGTCGCCCCTATTGGTCGCACGCGGCCACAACTTGCGCATCGACGAGCTTTCCCGAGTTCAATTGAAAGGGCACTCGACACGGCACGTAACGTTGAAGTTCCTCGCGTGTGCGGATTTCAGAAGCGGTATCCCACATTGTCACCCGTTCTTCATCTGAGGCGACGACGCGCGAACCGTCTCGAGTGAATTCTGCATTGCCGAGCGGTAGTGCGCCGCGAGAATAGCGGGATAGGAGATCTCCGCTCTGGGCATCCCAAATACCCAGAACGCCGGAGACATCAGACGTTAGCAGAAGCGTACCATCGTGATTGAACGCTACGCTGTTAACATTGGTGGAGGTGGACTTTTCTAGGGACAGCACCGGACGGCCAGTTTCCGAATCCCAAATGACAACGCGCTTGTCTCGACTGGCTGTAACAAATGTTCTTCCATCCGGGGAGAACGCCAGGGACCAAATTCTTCCTTTAAAGTCCGAGACCGCCAAAATCTCAGTGCGTGTGTCTACGTTCCATAGGACGACTCTTCGGCCCTCGCCGCCTGTGAGGAGGCGATGACCATCTGCGCTAAAGGCCAGTGCTCGCGTGGTGCCGCAAAGATTCTTGAGTTCTGAGCGCATCGATCCATCGCGAGTGTCCCAAAGTCGCGCACAGGAATCCGCAGATCCCGTGGCAAGAAGGGTGCCGTCCGGGCTGTAACTCAACGCCGAAATGGGCTGGGCGTTACGAGCGATGATTCGGGTTGTTTTATTTGGGAGATCCCAGATGAGTACGGCATTGTCCATTGAGGCCGCGACCTGGCGTTCGTCCGGTCTCCACGCTGCTGTCGTACAGCAGCTGCCTTCCAAGGTAATGCTGTGCACGAGAGCCCAGTTTTGGAGGTCCCTTACTTCGATTCTCCCTCCAGTATTGGTTGTCAGAATCCGGGTACCGTCCGCACTCAATCGAGAGTACGATTGATACGCGGTGGGTGTGGCCCATCCGACGTAAGCATCTAGCAGTAGAGGCCCCCGAGTTTTGTCCCAGATCTTCGCGCTGTAATCAGCACTGGCGGTAATGATTCGATTTGTATCTGGGGAAAACTCAGCCGAAAAGACGGTGTCGATATGACCGACGAAATTAAGAATTGGCCACCCCCAGGACGGGCTCCAGAGCCGCGCGGTGGTATCACTGCTGGTGGTGACCAACTGGGCTCCGTCTGCACTGTAAGATGCAGACCAAACAGGTCCAGAGTGACCTTGTAACAACCTGGTCATCGCGCCGGTCTTCACGTTCCATACCCTGACTGCGGGCTGATCGGTCGCGACGACGAATTCCTGACCGTTAGGACTGGTGGTGACCGAGCGAACAACTGCCTCCGCGTCTTCAGAAAAGCGATGGGCTCCGGTTGCGCTGTCCCAAACATTCACTTTGAAGTCGGTGCTCCCGGTGATGACCGTCTGTGTTTCGGGAGCAAGAGTGATTGGCTTTAAATGGGAGGCGTAAGCGTCCGGCTCTTGCGCAGTGATGGAAAAACGAAGCTGACCGTCCTTCGCGAACCGTTTCAACAATCCATCCTGCCCGTAGGTGAAGACGTCGTCGGTTTTCGGATCGATGGTGAACATCTTGATACGCTTTTGGTGGCCGCCCAACGTGGCGATTTGTGCCTGGCTGTACGCGTCCCAGACTTTGACGACCGTGCCAACGGCGGTAACAATGATTTTTCCATCCGAGCTGAAGTCGGCGAGCGTCGGCGCCTGGATCGGAGGTCCGGCCTCGAGTGTGCCGAGCAATTCACCGCGGAGCACGTCCCATATCTTCGCGGTGCCATCGGAGCTGGAGGTGACGATTCGGCGGCCATCGGGGCTGAAACGCGCCGAGTGCACCGCTTCGGTATGACCGCTCAACGTCGCGAGGAGCCTTCCTTTGTCGCTCTCCCAGACCCTGGCGGTCTTATCCAGGCTCGCGGTCACGACGCGCTTTCCATCGGGGCTGTAGTGTGCGTCCACCACCTGGTCCCGATGCTGCAGCGACGCCACCTGGACGTCGAGCGCGTGGGTTGCTCTTCCGAGGAGAAAGCGCAGCGCCGGGCTGTCAGCGCCTTCGCGGTAGGCCTGCTCGA
>Ga0126382_10000098_pt1 | contig 29925 bp, 19 predicted proteins | sample PanSoiMetPlot_30_FD_92548 | JGI IMG/M metagenome (GOLD analysis project Ga0126382, IMG submission 92548) | Tropical forest soil microbial communities from Panama - MetaG Plot_30 | ecosystem: Environmental > Terrestrial > Soil > Tropical forest > Bulk soil | place: Panama | collected 2016-02-17
AATGCGCTAAAGAGGATTGTTGGCGTAAAACAGCTTCTGGAGTTGGCGCAGATAGTGCCGATCGATAAAGACGATCCTGCACTTAAAGCAGTTCTTTCCCGGGTTCAGATTGATGATGGTTTGGTCGAAGTTTACCAAACGGTATTTTTCGATCAGCCCATCAAACACGCAATCTTCCTAACGGCAAAGCGAATTGTAGCGCGCAAAAAGCGCATTGCTTGAATCATTGAGCGGCAAACAGAGCTCACTCACAAGGTGACATACGGAGAGACCATTTGGAAGCAATCCTGGCACTAGAAGACGGACGAGTTTGGCACGGCAGAGGCTTCGGCGCACAAGCTGAAGTCGTAGGCGAAGTTGTCTTTAACACCGCAATGACCGGTTATCAGGAGATCCTGACCGATCCATCCTACTGCGGGCAGATCGTAACGATGACTTATCCGCTGATCGGGAATTACGGCGTTAACGAACAAGACATAGAATCACGCCGCGTGTTTGCAGAAGGCTTTATCGTGCGCGAACTCTCTCGCACCTACTCCAACTGGCGCGCGAGCGAATCTCTCGATCAGTACCTGAGCGCCGCGGGTGTTCCGGGAATTTCCGACATAGATACACGGTCACTGGTCAGGCACATTCGTGAACGCGGATCGATGCGGGGTTGCCTCTCAACTGTAAGCTCTGATGAACACAGCGTTGTTGAGCGGGCGCGCAGTGCCCCCGAAATGGTCGGATCAGATCTTGCCTCGGTGGTAACCTGCGCCGAGCCCTACGTCTGGGCGGACAGTCAAGCTTCCGCCTACGGCTCTCCGGTTTTGCTGCATTCAAACGTCGGCGCTGACCCGAAGATCAACCCTAGATTTCACGTTGTTGCCTACGACTTTGGCCTCAAACACAACAGCCTTCGCAATCTGGCTGCTCTTGGTTGCCGAGTGACGGTTGTTCCGGCGCAAACGTCCGCGGAGGACGTAACCGAATTGAAGCCTGATGGAATCTGGCTGTCGAACGGGCCAGGAGATCCCGAACCGCTCACTGGAGTTGTATCAAATCTAAGGAAGCTCATTAGTAAGTACCCGGTGTTCGGAATCTGTCTCGGTCACCAATTAATGGGATTAGCATTTGGAGGCAAGACATACAAGCTCCCGTTTGGGCATCACGGCGGGAATCAGCCAGTAAAGGATCTGGCAACTGGACGCGTGGAGATCACTGCTCAGAACCACGGTTTTGCGGTAGACGCCGACTCACTGCCCTCAGAGTGCGATGTGACACATATAAACTTGAACGACAACACGGTCGAAGGCCTAAAACATCGGAGCTTGCCGGTGTACTCAGTTCAGTACCATCCTGAGGCCGGTCCCGGACCTCACGATCCTTCCTACCTGTTCGATAAGTTCGTGGAAATGATGGAACTAAATAAGAAACGAAAGGTCGAGATTTAGCTCGGAGTCTTCCTTCCAAGATTCGTCCTCGGATTGTGGCGACTGTTACGGTAATTATTTCAAATTTGTTGCATCCTCACATTGCAGCAAAACAGTGCCAGTCTTGCTGCAACGCAAATGACGGCTAGGGAATCGAATTACCGACTCCCTAACAAGGAAATATCAGCAGAACTGGATTCTAAGGACGATTATGAATACTAAAAGAGTGTCTCTAAGAAGTGTGCAAGTAGCCCTGCTTGCGCTGTCCGTCAACCTGATTTTCGTTGCGTCAGCAACGGCTAAAACAGCCAAAAACACGCAATTTCCTACGATAAAGATCAAGAACTTCGGTCAGATGGATGAACGCTTCTACAGAGGCGCCCAACCGAAGCCGGAAGATTATAAAGACTTAGCCGCGTTGGGTATCAATACAATTATCGATCTCCGGGATGACGCCGCAAGTTATGCCAAGTCGGCGGCCGAAGCAGCGGGCCTCAAATACGTAAATATCCCGTTAAGGGATTCTCAAACCCCAACAGATGCGCATATCGCTGAGTTTCTCAAGCTCGTCGATGATCCAGGAACTGGTCACTTCTATGTGCACTGTGCCGGCGGCCGCCACCGCACCGGTATGATGGGCGCGGTCTATCGTATGAACCACGACGGGTGGAATTTCGATCAGGCTTACAAAGAGATGAAGGACTACGATTTTTATACCAGGTGGGGTCACGGGCCGATAAAGGACTACGTCGAGAGTTACTATTCAAACCTCCAAACGATTCACGTGTCCGCCGGGCAAACGTCTGTTAGCAAATGATGGCGTGATGTAGACTGTCTAGTCTGCCCAGGTTATTTAGGTTTCAAGCGTTTTCAGTCATGCGCAGACTAGACAGTCTATGCTACATAGGCCGCTCTCATTCGAGAGCGGCCTTCTAAATTCTCCCTTTTTTACCGAACTGATTCCCTTGCGGCTCGCGGCATTCCAGGTAGCGCGTTCAGCTCATTTATCCTTCCACGCACCGAGGCAGTGAGCATTTGCACCTCCGCGGGTGAGTAGTTTGCGGCCTTGAATGCATCAGCAATTTGCTCATCGCTCAAACGCGACAGAATGCTTCCAAGCCACTTTGCCTGATCGACGGTGATGTCCTGGAAAACTTCCTTTCGCTTTCCGTTATAGTTGAAGTCGACCCGGTTGTGCTTAATGCCTGCGATAAATTTCGTCTTAACATAGTCTGCCGGTTCATTTCGGCTTCTGCTTACCACTCCTCCAGTTTTGCCGAACGTGGCGCCCAAATCACTGACGATATACCGCAGCTCAACATCTCCGGTTTGTTCGTTTCGCGCTTGCAGTATCCGGTTGTTGCTATCCTTGATGTCCCAGTTGCCGATCAGAATCATCATCACCTTCAAGCCCTGGAGCTCCATCGTGCCGGTAAACGGGTTGTGATCCCACTGCCATTCGCCCAGACGCTTAATGTTCTTATCTCTCGATTCGAACCGAACGTTCTGAAAAGTCCCCTTGCCGTCAATCACAACGCTGGGAACAAGGAAAGTGATATCGGTGGCGTATCCTGCTGCCCAGAGGAGTCTGGTGGCTGCGGTCTCCGTCTGCGCTTCATTGCCGATCTTTACTACCCATACGTGGCCCGCACCGTCACGGACTCTATATTTTTTTGAGTGTCCACCCGTTTCTTCACGGATGAATGTAACTTTGCTTATATCAGGCTTGAGATCTTTGCCCGCTGGGCCGAGTAACAAATTGAGCGAAGATATATCCGTGCGCTCACGCCACAGCATCGGTTTGCCGTCAAAGCTTTGATTCTTCTGATTCTTGTTCCCGGATCTGTCAACATTTTTCGATTTGTCCTGCAGTGCTTGAGCCTGCAGAACCAGTGTTAAGATCGCTAGGATTCCTGCAAATCGTTTTAACCTAAGAAAAAACATTTTATTTGCCTCGCTTAAGATCGATATTCAGCACGATTAATGGACAAACTTCATTCCAGACCGGCGTTGTGTTGTTAGGCGCTCTTTAATTGCAGGAGCCATGTCTTTTTGGGCGTTCTGTCTGGCTGGCGTACACGACTGCGAGCAATCGGTACGTTTTGAAAGGACGAAAATTGATCGCCGAAATTCGGCGAAAAACTACTTGATTAGAAAAACTACTTGATTAAATGATATTCAGTCTGACGATTCAGAACCCACGATATACGACCCGATTCATCAATAACTGCGTCTTCTTCCTGGCCTACCCACAAATCCTTGCCGCCCCACTCACGCACCGGTGTGTTTACCGAGAGTTCTATAGAAAACCACGTGCCTGGAAGCAAAGGAACATCGCCCCGGCCGGGAACGCCTTGCTGGCGGTCCCAGAGTCCAATGAGCGGACCAGCACCGTGCCCATGATCCCCGATTGGATGCGTATAGACAGAGCCGTTAATGCCTTCAGCTTTCATTGCGGCAAGTGTGTCGGCCAGTACTTCGTTTCCCGAGCGACCCGGTCTCATTTGCCCCATTAGGAGATCCTGGAGACGATTGGCGTTCGCAAGCGCTCGCTTGATGCCTGGTGGAACGTCGGTTTCCCCTTTTCGCAAGACATATCCCATGTGCTGCGTATCGGTGTTCAACCGCATTGCGGTAATTCCGAAATCAACGTGAAGAACGTCTCCACGTTCGATCACCGTCGGCGCGTCTTCTGCAAGTAGATCCACACCGGTCTTAGCAGGTTTTTGAATGCGTACCGAAGGATGAAACCATGTTCCTAGCCCGAGATTGTTGACTTGTTGCCGCAGCCACCAAACAACATCCTGGTCGGTGGTCTTTCCGGGGGTTACTACTTCATTGGAAAACGCGCGTCCGATAAGGGAGTGAACAGTCGCCATCATCTGACGATAGATCGGCAGCATCTCGGGTAACCGCGTTTCAATGTACTCTAGCGGCAGGTTCTCAGCTCTGACGATTCGTTTCCAGTATTCCGGTCCAAGGGTGCTCTGCAGCTTCTCGAGTTCGCCTGCGGATAATCCATCTGAAAATGCGTGAGTGTGAGAAACATCGATTGCGATTGTTGAAGGCTTGCGTTCTTCGATCAGCTTCCTGAGCAGAAGCCATTGACCTTCGCCGTATATCTCGCGACCCTCGACCTCCGGGTCCCTGTAAACGTTATAAAGTCCTCCGTTCGATCCGCCCCCGAGCGCCAATCTTTCGACACCTTTTTCTTCACCTCGATCGAAGAACACATAGATCGTGCGCCGGCGGGCCGCGAAAACCGTAGGCGAGACAAGCGAGAAGAACACCGGATCTTCGTTGTATTCGCGACAGATTACCAGCCACATGGACACTTTGTGCTTACGCATCAGACGCGGAAGAACATGCTCGAGGCGAAGCTTCAGCCAGTTTTGTTGAGTCTCCGCCTGCTCGCGCAATGAAGGGAGCGGCTTTGGTGTATCAACAAGTCTCGCCGAAATGGCTAACGGCCACATGCTGATTAGCAATAAGATTGAGCACGACGTGCGAGCAAAAGATTTCACGGTTCCCTCCTTAGAATCTGTCGAAAAATCTTCTCTCCGAATCTCAGCGTGCTCCGCGACTCTGCGTTGAAGCTCAACCATTGAAGAATCAACGCCGAGACGCAGAGTACGCCGAGATGCGCTGAGGTTTTTCCGACATACTCCTTAGCGACTGATGGCGACAGTTTAACGGACTTGACACTCTAGACCACAAGCCATAAGTTCGCTACTCAACCGCGCTAAGCTTGATTCCGGGAGGAACGCGCTGATGCTTGATTCCGGGAGGAACGCGCTGATGCTTGATTCCGGTAGGAAAATGATGCGACTTTCTGTCAAACCTCTAGCTTCCCTGTTGATCGCAGTGTTGCTGGCATCCTCAGCCGTTCAGGCTCAACAAAGGCCCGGCCTCCCTCCTGAAAAGCTTGCAAAGATAGAAAAGGCTATCAGTGCTCAGGTGTCGAAGCTGGGAATCCCCGGACTTTCGGCGGCTGTTGTCCTTGATCGCAAGCTTCTGTGGTCGAATGGCTACGGACTCTCCGACGTTGAGAACTACGTTCCGGCAAAATCGTCAACCGCGTATCGTCTCGGGTCAATTTCCAAACCCGTCACGGCGACTGCAGTCATGCAACTGGCCGAACGAGGCAAGATCGACCTGGATGCACCAATCCAAAAGTACTGCCCTGCATTTCCTCAAAAGCAATGGCAGGTGACCGCTCGTCTGTTGCTTGGTCATCTAAGTGGTGTCCGCCATTACAAAGACGATTCCGAATTTGAGAGTACTAGGCACTACAGCAGCGTAGTCGACGGCCTGGCAATGTTCAAAGATGATCCGCTCGGATTCGAGCCGGGCACAAAGTTCGGATATACCACGCACGGATATGCGGTGTTGGGTTGTGCTGTCGAAGGTGCGTCGGGGATGAGCTTCCCGGATTACGTGCGAGACAATATTTTCAAGCCCGCTGCGATGAATCGAATGCGAGTGGACAACGTCGCGGACATCATTCCAAATCGCGCACAGGGCTATGTAAAGACTCAAAGAGGAGAGTTGCGTAATTCGGGACTTGCCGACACAAGCTACAAAATCCCAGGCGGCGGGTTTATCTCCACGGTTGAAGATCTCGCAAAGTTCGCGATCGCAATGCAGAGTGGGACTCTGGTAAAGAAAGAAACGCTCGACCAGATGTGGAGATCACTCAAGACCAGCGATGGCAAAGATACCAACTACGGTCTCGGATGGTCCGTGGAAACAAGAAACGGAATGAAAGAGGTCCACCATGGTGGCGCCCAACAGCGAGTCAGCACCTTTCTTTATACAATTCCTGAAAAGGGCTTAGCGGTTGTCTTGATGGCTAATCTGGAGAATGTTGGCGGCGGTCTTCAGAGTCTTTGTCGCGAAATTGCCGATATTCTCCCGCAATAGATGAGTCGAACTCCTGATCAACCCGCAAGTCTGCGCGAGCTTTCGGCCCGCACGCGTGCTTCAAACCTTCAACGAATGAGAAAAGAACGCTTCGATGTTGCAGTCATCGGAGGAGGAGTAACTGGCGCCGGTGTGGCGCTCGATGCGTCAACACGGGGTCTCAGTGTAGCGCTCATTGAGAAAAACGATTTTGCGAGCGGCACAAGTTCACGCTCGTCGAAGCTGATCCACGGAGGTCTGCGCTATCTCGAACAGCTGGAATTCGGGCTTGTGTATGAATCGCTTCACGAGCGAACCTTGCTGTCGCGCATTGCACCTCATCTAAGCAAACCGCTCACGTTTCTTGTGCCTGTCTACTCATTGGCCGCTCGATCGCCGCTGGGTAACAACCGGCTCAAACTCGCCGCCGGGCTTTGGCTATACGATTTTCTAGCCGGGCGCAGCAACATTGGGAGACATCGTTGGTTGTCGCGTGATGCGACATTGGAGTTGGCACCATCGCTTGAACCGAGTGATCTGCGAGGCGCTTTCTGTTATTACGACTGTCTCACCGATGACTCGCGGCTGGTGATCGAGGTCATTAAGAGTGCTGCGGCATATGGAACCGTTGTCGCAAATTATGCGAGTGCCAGCGCGCTAAGCAAGAGCGAGGACGGTCTGTCAATAATTAAGGTAGAGGACCTGATCGACGGCGGTGAACTCGAGTTGAGCGCGAGAGTGATCGTGAATGCAACTGGAGTCTGGTCGGATCAAATATCAAAGCTTTCTGATAGCAAAGCAATGCCAAGGCTTCGCCCGTCTAAAGGCATTCACGTGGTTGTTCCCTCCGAGAAGCTTCGGAATAACACTGCTGTACTGATTCCGTCTGTCGGTGAGGATCGATTTCTTTTTGTCATTCCCTGGCACGGATTCACAGTAATCGGCACTACCGACTCTGACTACACTGGTGATCTGGATAATCCTCTAGCACAAACAAATGAAGTGGATCGGGTCATCAAATCGGCCGCCGCGGCGTTTCCTTCCGCGCGGTTGTCTGTGGATGACGTGGTCAGCACTTTTGCCGGGCTCAGACCTCTCATTGCGGGGAACGAAAGATCTACCAAGGAGCTCTCGCGGAGAGAGGAGATCTACGAGGACGAGTCCGGTCTGATCACCATTACCGGCGGCAAGCTCACTACCTGGCGACGGATGGCCGAGAAAGTAGTTGATATTGCTGTACGAAAACTTAAGACTACCGGTGCACTCAAAGAAATGCGTGACTATCATAGTGTGACAGAGACGGTTGAACTGGCCGGCGGCGCAATAACCGGTGATTCGCATAAGGAAGCTCTTGGCGCCGCTTCCGAATTCGATCTCAACGTCTCCACGGTTGAACACTTGATCGATACATATGCCGGCAACTATCGTGTGATTTGCGAAATGACGGGGGAGTCCTCGGGATTGAAGCGAGCTTTGACAGAAAGTCTTCCTAATATTGAAGCAGAGGTCCCGTATGCTGCGCGGCATGAGATGGCCATCACGGTTGCAGACGTGCTCTCGAGGCGTACGCGGGTTGAGCTACTGTCTCGCGATCATGGTCAAGCATGCATAGATCGCGTCAAGAGCCTTCTTCATGAAGAAAGCAAGCGGACGATCAACCAACATCTTGATTCACCGCGGAGAGCAGATTGACAGTCGCCGAATTAATCTATGTTAGAAACACCCTTCCTCGACGATCATCATCGCAGTCTGGCCGAGCAGGTCGCTAATTTCGTCCAGCAGCATGTGAAAGGAATTGCGCCAGGCATGACGGAAGAAGAGCAATGCCGTCTACTGGTCAGGTCGCTTGCTCGCGAAGGTCTTTTAGTCCACACGGTTCCTCTCAGTTTTGAAACCAGCGATCGGCCTTTGGATGTGCGCGCCTTATGCGTCGTGAGAGACGGTCTGTCGTACGAATCGTCATTGGGGGACCTGATGTTTGCTATGCAGGGACTGGGCAGCTTTCCGCTGGCATTGGCGGGCTCGGATGAAATCAGAAACAGTTTTCTGCCTCAGGTGAGGAGCGGCGAAGCAATTGCCGCATTCGCGATAACCGAACCTCAGGCTGGATCAGATGTCTCCGCGATTCAAACGAGCGCGCGGCGAGATGGGTCGAGTTATGTTATCGACGGCGCCAAGACATTCATTTCAAATGCAGGATTAGCCGATTTCTACACCGTGTTTGCAAAGACGGATGCAACAACCGGCAGCAAGGGGATCTCGGCATTTGTCGTAGAAAAGGATACCCCGGGGTTTTACTTTGACGGCAGGATCGAGCTTATCGCTCCGCATCCGATTGGCCGACTAAGGTTCGATGGTTGCCGGGTACCGATAACGCATCGGCTGGGTGAGGAAGGAGCAGGTTTCAAGCTCGCGATGACCACTCTGGATACATTCAGGCCAACCGTGGGAGCGGCTGCATTAGGATTGGCATCACGCGCGCTGGACGAAGCGATCAGCTATGCTGGGAAACGCGTACAGTTTGGCCGGCCGATTGCGGAATTCCAGGCTACTCAGATGAAGCTTGCGGAGATGGCTACTGATCTTGATGCCGCGCGACTACTGGTCTACAGAGCTGCGTGGAAGAAGGATACCGTTGCCGGTCGAGTCACGCTGGAGTCAGCGATGGCAAAGTTGTTTGCCACGGAGGCTGCCCAGCGCATCATCGATGCATCGGTCCAGATTCATGGCGGGACTGGAGTAGTTGTTGGCTCAGTCGTTGAACGTCTATATCGCGAGGTGCGAGCGCTTCGGATTTATGAGGGCACATCCGAGATCCAGAAACTGGTCATCGCCGGACAGCTGCTTCGTTGACAGATGTGTTCCATTGTTGGTCGCCGGTTCTTACTAAAGTCGCTATAAAAACCAAAAAAATTATTGACAAACGAAATCAGCTGCTGTAAGTTCAGTGCGCTAAAAAATTAAGCCCCACCGATTAATAGAAATCCGAAGTTGGTTCGAAGCAGTATCGTTGTTAGCTGTACTGGATTGTGGTTCTAAGGCGCACATTCCTGGCGGGGATATGTGAGCCCTATCGGCCGGGGCAGAATAGGACGCTACACTGCTAAGCCAAAGCCCTTCCTCACAAGAATGGACTCGCCCCCGCGAGTAGGACTTGGTACCTGCCGCTGCTGGAACGCACAGGGAGGGAAGCGCTCCAGGGAAGCTGGTATCAAAAGCCGGTCAGAGCCCTCTTGCTAAACAGGACAGTTCGGCTGCTCACATAGCAGCGAAATCTAAGCTTTTCGTTTCACAAATCGTTTGCGCGGCCAGTGGACTCTTGGCTGTTTAGCCCACGGCTTGTCTGAAAGTCTGTAAAGAGGAAGATCAATGCTGAGACGGTTTGTCTTTCTAGCAATAACTTCACTGGTGTGTTTTGCATCCACAGCCATGGCGCAGGGAAAGCATCAGTTCCTGGGTCCGCCGCGCGAGGTGCCTGATCGGTTCACGCCCAAGTACGGAATTCGATACAACACTGAAGGTTATGACGAACCTCAGGCCAAGTGGAAGAAGAAAATTCGCGCCTGGGAAGACAATGCGATACCGCAGCCGATCATCGATCAAATACTCGCTTTCCCGGGATCCCCGGACGCGATCGCTCATTGGATCGATGATGCCTTTGACCAGACACTTGCGCAGTTCACGGCTTGCGGAGGAACCCTCTCAAGCCTGGCAAGCCGCGTATCCGCCACCGATCTGAAAGTCACCATCATGCCGTCAGCATTCACGGATCCGTTTTACGATGTGTTGGTTGCGGGCGCGTACTACCCAACTCCCAAAGAAATCAAGGTTCTGAATATCTATTACATTTGGGAAGGCCCGAATATCGGATGGCTGCGCCACGCTAGAGACCTGTTGGTTTATGAAATGCAGAACTATTTCGCGGTGGTGACCGGGATTCAAGCTGAGCCGCGCACCCCGGCGTGGCCGTGTGATGCGCCCGTTGTTATTAAGCCTCAATAGGCGTCAGCGCGTTTAGCAGGAATGTCGGAAAATGCGTTAAGAAAAGCCCAGTGGTTGGGATTTCAGAGATGTCTATTGAGGCTCCCCGTGTAGTTCTCCACGGCGCATCCATAGAACGAACCCGATAGCGCTCCAAACAAACAGTGCAGCATACTCAAATGCGCCAAAGCTTCCGGGGATTATCGGAACGAGTTTCATAAGGATAAGCAGTGCAGCAACGAATGCGCCACTGTAACCGATAAGTTTTAGTTTAACCGTCGACGCGACAAGCCCCGCCCCCTTGCAGAACGCCAGGCAGGTCGCAAGCCAGCCGATTGCGGCCGCCAGCGATCCAACTTCGGAGATCGGAACGAGCACCGCCTGCCCGAGGAACGAGGCGACTACCGTAAAGCATCCGGTAAACGCCACCGCAATCTTAGGCGTCCGAAACCGATCATCAACTCGCGCAAGCCTGGAGTCCAGTAGCCCCCTCCTACCCATCGCGAACAGCAACCGCGTTGAGGTCAGGAAATTGCCGTTAAAGATTTTCAACAACGAAAGCAACACTCCAAACATTATGAACTGAACCAGCGCTCGCGAGCCGAATGCCCGCTCGAAGGCCACAGCTGTCGCGAAGCGCTCGTTTGTCAGCGACTGCCACGGCTGAAGCAGCGTCACAACTGCGATTATGATTACATAAAAGAAAATGCCGGCGAAGAGTGCGATGAAGATGACTCTGGTGAAATGCTTTGGCTGAAAATCTGTTGAAGCTTCTTCGGAGCATTTGGGAGCGGCTTCGAAACCGGTCATGAAGTACGGCACGATTTGCAGGACCATCAGAGTCGAAACAAAACCTCCAAGCGCAGCTCGGTTGTCTGCGAAGAACGGCTGCCAGTTTGAAGGATCGCCACGAAATAGGCCCAGGGTAGCAAACACCGCAAAAATCACCAGCAGCCCGAAGGTTGTAATGTTTTGAAAACGAGCGCTGATGTGGACTCCCCTATAGTTCACGATGATGATAACTAAGGTAAGCGTCAGACCAGACAATACGTGTGGGAGATAGACCGGGTATCCACCGACCCGGTAAAGCTCGAACGTATTCAGCTGCGGCAGAACATATGAGCCGACACGACCGATCGCAACAGCTTCGTAGGGACAGACGATCAGGTACGCGAGGGTCATCATCCATCCGGTGATAAAACTGATAACTTCCGGGAAGACCGCGCTGGTGTAGGCAATTTCGCTGCCCGCATCTGGAATTTTTTCAGTTAAGCGTCCGTATACATATCCGATGGGAATGAGTACCAGTCCCCCGATCAGAAAACCGAGCATTGCACCGACCGCGCCACCTCTACTAAGCCAGTCATCAATGACCACCATCCAGCCGACACCGACCATGGTTCCGAACGCCAGGGTGAAGTATTCTCTGGCGCGCAACGTCTTTCGCAAGGTTGGGTGGCTTAAGGCTTTTGTAGCGATCAAACCAGATGCTCCGAGTGCAAGAATTAGACCTTTGTGTTGAGGCCGTGGACTCTAGTTTGAAGCTGCGCGAGTTGTCAATTGTGTAAACAGCACGGTCATCAATTATGTCGGATTTCATCCTTAGGTGATGTGAAGCTGGTCAAAAAACTTAGCGCATCAAAATAATCTGTAGTATAGTGGGGCGTCTCTTAGAAATACCTTCTAAAAAGTCCATTAACGACTAGTCGGAGAGTGAAAATGCAAAGGCTGCTAGCCACTTCTTTGTTCCTGGTTTGTCTGCCGTTATTCGCAAAGCCACTGGTATCAACGAGGAATAGGACAGCTGAGCCATTCGCGCTTAATCAAGTGCCTCCGTCAAAGCACCGTATCGTGCGGGTACCTGACCAAGGCAGGGAACGTTTTCTATACTCGATCGGAATACTTCGAATAATACTTGCTCGTGCGGGGCGACGGGTGTTAGTCAGTAGGGTGTAGTGGGTGGTCGGAATCAATGTAATCGATAACTGTGTCAAAGTATCGCTGTTACTGTTGACAAGGACTTGCCGGCTACGAACTCTGCAGGCCTCGCCTTCCAGGCGCAATTCGATCTCCTAACCACGCTGTGCTAGAATCTCGCATCGGACTCAATCTCACTCATCATTCAAAAAACGATCATAGTAATTGCGACAGAACAGGTAATCGGAGTCTTATGAACAGGGAATATATCAGCTATGGAATCATAGGTATTATCGTGGGGCTGGTGCTCGGATTCATCGTGGCCAACCAGGTCTCCACCGGTACGAGCACCGCAACGCCACAAACCGCTGCGAACAGCGAACCCAAACCGACTTCAGTAAACAGCAGCAACAGCGGTCAAGCGCTGCCGCCAAATCATCCTCCAATCGACTCAGGTCAAACGATTCCGGCCCCGCCAATCTCCGGATCCGGAGGGTCGACCGGAGCCCCAGGCGCCGAAGCTGGCGGACCGACCAGCGGACCAGCCGAACTTCCATCGCTTGACCCTCTTCCGGCGGGGAGCAAAGAAGAACGCGCAGAGCAGAAGTACAAAAACATCCAACTGCTTCGAGGGATTCCTGCCGATCGGTTGATGAAAGTTATGTTTGCGTTTAAGACCTCGCTTGGCGTTGACTGCACCTACTGCCACATAAAGGATCAGTTTGAAAAAGACGATAAAACGCAAAAGCAGACCGCTCGCAAAATGATTCAACTGGTCCGGGATACAAACACGAAGCTCGGAACGGCCACGCGCGTCACATGTTTTACGTGTCATCGCGGCCAGACGCGCCCGGCTTCTTAAACATGTACCGTAGACTGTCCAGTCTGCGGAATTTGTTAAGTGATCGGCTACCGTAGACTGGACAGTCTACGGTACGTCGCTAAATCCGCAGACTAGACAGTCTACGGTACGTCGCTATCTCCGCAGACTAGATCAAATGCAGGCCAAAAACGTAAAGTCTGAATACTCATTTTCTGCAGACAAAATGCAGAAAGTGAATCTGTTTGAAACCGAACGCATGTTCGCGGACATCTATTGTCTCGAACCGGGTCAAGAGCAGAAGCGTCATTCACATAACAGCGCCGACAAAATCTACTACGTTCTCGAAGGCACAGGACGATTTCACATCGGCGGTGTTGAATCGGATCTTGGACCCGATCAGATTGTGCTGGCGCCGGCAGACGTCGAACACGGTGTGCGCAATGACTCCTCAGATCGAGTCGTGCTGCTTGTGTTTATGGCTCCGAATCCGAATAAGCAATAGTTCAGAGTTCAACGTTTAAGAGTTCAGATCGTGGGATTAATCAGCTGTTAACAGACAGTCGAATAAAAATCGACGGAGCACTTCTCGGGAGGAGTCATGTCCTTCGCAAAGCTCGCCTCGGCAGGAAGCCCGATGCGCGTGACGGTGTCAGTTGCGACGCTTGCCCTTATGTTTCTAACAACTGTTCACTCTGATTCCGATGGAAAGTCGTGGGCTTCAGTCATCAAGCCAGGACGATCAATCGTCCGCGCCGAACACGGCATGGTAGCTTCCAGCCAGCCGCTCGCATCCGAGGTCGGTCTCGAAATACTCAAACACGGCGGCAATGCCATTGATGCTTCTATAGCGATGGCCGCAGTGCTTAATCTTACCGAGCCAATGATGACCGGAATTGGCGGCGATATGTTTGCGCTGGTGTATTGGTCGAAGACCGGAGAGTTGAAGGGCCTAAACGGGAGCGGTCGAGCGCCTCGCGCGTTGAATCTTGATTACTTCGCTAAGAAGGGAATCAAGACTATGCCCGAGAGCGGGATGGAACCGATCACCGTCCCGGGCGCTGTCGATGGGTGGGTCACTCTGCTAGAGAAGTACGGAACGATGAAGCTCGCCGACTTGCTTGCTAAGGCAATCGAGTATGCCGAGAACGGATTTCCAGTGATGGAAAAATCCGCCGCAGATTGGGCCAGCGCCGTCGCGAAGTTGAAGATGAACCCGGCGGCGGCTTCGAATTACCTGGTAGACGGAAGAGCCCCGCGACCAGGCGAGATCTTTCGCCAGAAGAATCTCGCACGCACCTTTCGCACGCTCGCTCGCGGAGGCCGAGATGCATTCTACAAGGGCGAGATCGCTCGAGCGATCGTCGATTATTGCGAGAAGAACGGCGGCTTCCTCTCGATGCGTGACTTTGCAGAGCACAAATCCGAGTGGGTAGAGCCGATTTCCACAGACTATCGTGGATACAAAGTTTACGAATGCCCGCCAAACGGGCAAGGTCTCACCGCCTTGCTGACGTTGAATATCCTCGAAGGCTTTGATCTCGCTTCAATGAGTACGCGACCCGATCTTTACTACCACACATTGATCGAAGCGACGAAACTCGCATTCGTCGATCGCAACAAGTACATCGCCGATCCGGCGTTCGTAAAAGTTCCAGTAGCCGAGCTGCTTTCAAAAGCGTATGCAGCAAAGCGAAGAGCGCTAATCAGTCCGGACAAAGTCATTGAGGCTCCCGAGCCAGGCGCGTTCATAAACCACAGCGACACGGTTTACTTCACCGTAGTAGATAAAGATCGCAATGCTGTGTCGTTCATAAACAGTTTGTTTGAGAACTTCGGTTCGGGAATTGTTGCCGGCGACACAGGGATCGTGCTCCACGATCGTGGAGCGGGGTTCTCGCTAGATCCCGGCCATGTAAACCGGATTGAACCTGGCAAACGACCGTTCAGCACCATTATCCCGTCAATGGTTTTCAAGAATGGAAAGCTGTTGATGTCATTCGGTGTGATGGGTGGCGCGATTCAACCTCAGGGTCACGTGCAGGTACTTGCCAATCTGATAGACATGGGAATGAATCTACAGCAATCGATCGAGGCTCCAAGATATCGTTATCTGAGCGGGAGACAAGTGTTGTTTGAAGAGGAAATGACTGAACCAGTCATCAGGAGTTTGATCGAGAAGGGTCACCAGCGCACTACTCTGGCAGGCGCATCGATGGGCGGCGGGCAAGCGATAATGATCGATCCGGTGAACGGGATGTTGATGGGCGCCTCGGACCCGCGCAAAGATGGAATGGCACTTGGTTACTAGTGTGAAGGTATCTCGGCTGTCAGGAATTCGTCCACAAGGATCTTCCGGCAATGGAAGAGAGTATCAGTCAATTAGAATCTGAATTGCGAGAAGTGAGCGAGCTCCAACGCGCGATTCTTAACGCCGCCAATTACACAATCATTTCAGTTTCGCCTGAGGGAATAATCCTTACAATCAACGCCGCCGCGGAGCGCTGGCTCGGTTACTCAGTCGAAGAACTCTGTGGCAAGACTACCCCAATCATACTCCACGACATCCGCGAAGTAGAACGGCGTGCGCAGATTCTTTCAGAAGAATTAGGCACCACCATCGAACCAGGATTTGAAGTTTTCGTCGCCAAAGCACGACTCGGTGTGCCCGATGAAAATGAGTGGACATACGTGCGCAAGGACGGGACGCGATTTCCAATGCTGCTTTCGGTGACTGCACTGCGTGATGCTGAAGGGAACATAACAGGGTTCCTGGGCATTGGAAGCGACATCACAGCCCGAAGACAAGCCGAGCAGGCTTTGCGAGATAGTGAGAAGCGGTATCGAGACGTTGTCGATAACTCGTTAGGCTTAATTGGGGCTCACGACATGGAAGGACGCGTTCTGATGGTGAACCCTGCCACCGCGAGAGCCCTCGGCTACACGCAACAAGAGCTCTTCGGAAGAAACTTGAGCGAATTTCTCGTGCCATCGGTTAGCGAGTTATTTCGCGGCTACCTGCAGCGCATTCGTGAGAATCGAACTGACAGCGGAATTCTAAAGACGCTGACCAAATCCGGGGAGGAACGAATCTGGGAATATCGCAATATTCGTTATGACGAGCAGGGAAAGCCTTCCTATGTACTTGCTCACGCGCACGATATTACCGAGCGAAGACGCGCCGAGCGCCGATTGCACATCCAGCACGCTACCACCCGAATACTCGCCGAATCGTCAGTCTTCCGCGAAGCCGTACCCCAGATATTGCAAGCCGTCTGCGAGGGTTTGGGATGGCAGACCGGGGCGCTGTGGCGTGTGGATCGTGAGTCAAACCTGCTTCGGTATGTAGAAGGTTGGCACGAACCACTTACGGAAGTTGAAGCATTCAGGACAATCAGCGCCCAAACTAATTTCTCGCCTGGAATTGGACTTCCAGGTCGAGTTTGGTCCTCGCGTCAACCCCACTGGATTGAGGACGTCACTGATTTTGCCCGCGAAAACAACTTCCCAAGAGCGAAAGTTGCTGCCAGCGATGGGCTCCATGCCGCCTTTGGTTTTCCCATAGTTCTCGGCGGAGAAGTGCTTGGTGTAATGGAATTCTTCAGTTATTCGATCCAAGAGCCCGATCACGACCTCCTCGAAATGATGTCGAACATAGGAAGCCAGATCGGGCAATTTGTCGAACGACGGCAAGCCGAGCGCGAATTGAAGAACAGCGAAGAGCGTTATCGTGACTTGTTCGAGAATGCGAGCGACTTGATTCAAAGCGCCGCACCGGATGGCTCATTTATCTATGTTAACCGTGCCTGGCGCGAAACGCTCGGTTACACCGAAGACGAAGTTTCTAATCTTACATTGCTCCACATAATCCATCCGGCCAGCCTCGCGCATTGCATGGAGATGTTCAAACGAGTTCTTTCGGGCGAGAAACTCGATCATCTCGAAGCGATGTTCGTTACCAAAGACGGCCGCACGATAATGGTTGAAGGTAACAGCAGCTGTAACTTCAAAGATGGCAAGCCCGTCGCCACACGCAGCATCTTCCGCGATATTACTGAACGAAAACGCTTCGAAAACGAGCTTGCGCAAGCCAGAGATGTCGCAATCGAATCGGCGAGGCTGAAGGCTGAGTTTCTGGCGAATATGAGCCACGAAATTCGGACTCCGATGAACGCCATAATCGGAATGACCGGACTGTTGCTTGATACAGGGCTTACTGGCGAGCAGCGCGAATTCGCAGAAACGGTCAGGACGAGCGCCGAAGCGCTGCTTACATTGATGAACGACGTCCTTGATTTCTCGAAGATCGAGGCAGGCAAGCTCACATTTGAAACGATGGATTTCGATCTTCGGAACGCAGTCGAGTCATCCGTCGATCTCTTAGCCGAAGCTGCACAAGCGAAGGGCGTGGAGTTGTTCTCAGTGGTTTATAGTGACGTGCCGACTCAATTGCGAGGCGACCCCGGCCGTCTTCGCCAGGTTTTGGTGAACCTCCTGAGCAACGCCGTCAAGTTCACCGAGAAGGGCGAGGTAATCATACGAGTAACCTGCGAGCGTGAAATTGACTTCGAGGTATTGTTGCGTTTCGCAGTCAGCGATAGCGGAATTGGAATCCCTGAAGACGCTCAGACGAAAATTTTTGAGGCCTTCCATCAGGCCGATGGCTCCACCACCAGACGATACGGCGGAACCGGTTTGGGGCTAGCGATCTCGAGGCAACTCGTTGAAATGCTCGGCGGGCAAATCGGAGTCGAAAGCTCGCCAGGCAAGGGTTCCACTTTCTGGTTCACCGCCAACTTTGGAACGCAACCCCAGAGTGAATCTCAGAGTGAAACTCGTGTCACAACATTGGAAGGAATGCGAGTGCTCGTGGTCGACGATAACGCGACGAACCGCAAGCTTGTTCACCATCAGATTACGTCCTGGGGTATGCGCAACGGCTCCGCCGCCGATGGCCAGGAGGCCCTGGCGCTTTTGCGTCGAGAAGTGGCGGCCGGCGATCCATATCGAGTAGTGATACTAGATATGCAAATGCCGGAAATGGATGGGCTGACATTGGCCAAAGCGATTAAGGCTGATCCGCAGATCGCCGGAACTCGCCTCTTGATGATGACCTCACTGGGTCGTCGAGACGATGAGGCAATTCGCGAGGCGGGCGTTGAACTGTGCTTAACAAAACCAGTCAAGCAGTCTCAGCTATTCGACTGTCTGGTGACGCTGACTGGCGAGTACGCCGCGGAAGCATTGACACAGGACTATAAACCGCCGGTGGTTCCTACTCGATCGCTGCCAAAACTGAACTCTCCCCGAATACTCATTGCCGAAGACAATATAATCAATCAAAGAGTAGCCTTGCGGCAGCTCGAACGTCTTGGGTACGCCGCGGATGCGGTAGCCAACGGGCTTGAGGTGCTTGATGCGCTGGATCGAATACCCTATGACATAGTGTTGATGGATTGTCAGATGCCCGAGATGGACGGCTATCAGGCAGCTTCCGAGATTCGGAAACGCGAGGGTGAATCCCGTCACACTAAAATCATTGCTATGACCGCCAATGCGCTGGGCGGTGACCGCGAGCGTTGCATAGCTGCAGGCATGGACGATTACATCAGCAAGCCTGTAAAGCAGGAGATACTGGCTGCGGCGATCGAACGCTGGTCGGCGGAAGACTATGCAGGCCCGGCCACTGAAAGCACTCCACCAATTTTGGAGCCTGAGCCAAAGAACATAATTGATGCAGGGGTCATTGCCGAACTGCGAAGCCTTCAATCCTCGACGAACTCCGATTTTTTTAATCACCTGATCGATTTGTTTATCGACGAAACCCCGCAGCGCCTGGGTGCGATCAGAGCCGCGGTCAATAGCTCGGATCCCGAGGCGCTTGCTCGAGAAGCCCACGCTCTCAAAGGTGGCAGCGCTCACCTGGGTGCGTTCCGAATGCATGCATTGTGCGAGATTCTGGAGGAACAAGGTCGGCGCGGATCGATAGACCAGGCCGGCGCCCTATTGTCAGTTCTGGAAGAGGAGTTTTCTCGCGTCCGCGAAGCCTTAATCTCAGAAAAGAACTCACCTCAATGAGCCGGTATTGAGCCTGTCTGTTTCGTTTAAGCTGAGCAACAATTCAGGATCATTGGCGCATCTATCAGGGGAAGATGACGACAAGACCAGCAGAAAAACCCTGGCTTCATGCAGGGCGAATTTCGGGCGTTCCAGCGATTCTGTCTCATTCAGACCATGACACGCCGGTTCCGACCTGGAAACAGGTAACTCGCAGCGTCAATTCGACTGACTCGCAGATGATTTCACACCTGTCGCGGGTGTTGTCAGGAACTGACAACGAATCCCTCGCCGTCCGGATATGGGATTCCTGGTCAGGACCTCAAAAGCGCTCGGTTGCATTGCTGGTCGATAAAATCTACCACGAGGGCTGGCTTGATTTGGTCGGTTCGCTGGTTGACGGACCATGGGACGGAGGATTTTTCTTTTTGCCTAGAGATTTAGATCCCCACGCGTTGGCTGATGTGCTCGAAGCAAAGTTTCGCGAAGACGGAGTCTACCTTCCGTGCAGTCTCCGAGGCGGCTTAGCGGGTTATCTGAGTGGATGGAACCATCCAGGCTGGCAGAAAGGTTGGATCGAAACCGATACCCCTTTTGCGTCGCTTCACGTAGGAATCTTTGAGAACGGCTCCGCCGAGGTTCATTTGGATTTGTTCAATCCGCTGCATACCAATGGCGCGTCGCTGGCGAACATTGTGACGGTCCGGGGTCTTGGTTCATACAATCACAGACTGTTTCGGTTGCACCGGAAATGGGAGGGAAAGCAGTACGGTGCAATCACTCGAACTTCCGCTAACTTTTATCATCTTATGCGAGGACACGTGCCGTTGTGTTTTTAAGATCATTGCGCAAACGGAGGCCCTTTATGCTAGCATGCCCCTACCTCGAGTTGACGAGCTGCCCGTGTTGACCTCGAAGAGCGCCCAGGTACACTAATGACGGTTGAAGAGTTCCACCATGCGTTTAAGCCTGAGCTAAAAGAGCTCCTTTCGCGCATCGGCCGGCGCTACTCGGTGAGCGACGACGAGGTGATCTCGACAGTCCACGCTTCGGCCAGGAAGTACCTGGCGGATATCCTTGATCAGACTTCGGGGAACCCAGGGCCGAGCGCTGAAACGCGTAAATCAGTTGGCGAGTTTTTGTGTTCGCTGAACGCCGATGACCTCTGTCTGGCTGCGGCTTGTGCTAAAGGCGACGATGTGGCGTGGGAAGATTTCTTTCGAGATTACCGCAGCTACATGGTGAGTGTTGCGCGAACGATGACGCAGGATGCCGGGGCAGCTGAGCAACTCGCTGATTCAACTTTCGCAGAGTTGTATGGTCTGCGCGAATCGGGAGGGGCGCGGGTCAGCAAGTTCTCATTCTACTCGGGGCGTGGGTCCCTGCGGGGATGGTTACGAGCGGTCGTCTTTCAGTTGTCGGCCGATCATCACCGGCAGTCAAGCCGGTTGGTGCAGACCGAAGAACCGGAGGATATGGATCGCATCGCTCACGCCTCGGAAAAACCCGGTCAGCGTTCCACTACCGATCTCGAATATGTTCGCGAGCGTTATAGAGAAGCGGTCATGGCAGCGTTGAGGCGCGCGATTGCCGATCTCGAATCTCGCGAGCGCCTCCTGCTTGTTTATTACTACTATGATGAAATGACGCTTCGCGAAATCGGACAATTGTTCGATGTGCACGAGGCTACGATAAGCCGCTGGCTGGCCAAAGTACAGAAACGGGCCCGCAAGCTTGTGGAAAAGGGCCTCACACGCGATCATCGCTTCAACAGACGGGAGGTAGCGGAAGCAATAGATCTCGCAGCTGAGCAAATGGACATAAGTATTGGGGATTACCTTTTGGAGAGGGTCCCTGCCGAGCGAAAACAAGAGCAGCCGGCGCCAAGTCAGGGAGGAGGCGCCGTTGTGCGCAGATAAGTCAAGAAAACCGCGCAAGTGTATTGCGCCTGGACGTTCTAAAATAGGAGATGAGGCAGAAGGATGAAGTTTACAGGGCAAAGTAAGGATGGGGTAATCGAGAGCCTGCTCCGAGCCTACGTCTCGCGGCCCAGCAACCCTCAAAAGGCCTGTACCGAATTCGACGCTGACCAGGCAAATGCCTATATCGAACGACAGTTGACGGGTTCTGTGCGCTCGCAATACGAACAACACTTGTCGGAATGCACGGGGTGCCGAAAGAACGTAGTTGCGTTGATACGGTTGGCTCAGGCAGACGTCGTGTCAACGATCCCTCCCCGCGAAGTGCCTCAATCTACGTGGCTTGCAAACATCCGGCAGTCGTTCGGCATACTAACTCGTCCCCAGTGGGCCCTTGCAGCGACAGCGCTCGTGGTACTTGCAATTAGCCTCCCACTGGTCCTGACAATGAATCGCAGCAAGCAGGATTCCCCAGCGGCCGCCCAGCAGATTGCCGCCGGGCCGTTGAGGGAAAGCACGCCTGAACCGGCTACACCTCAGGCTAGCCTGGCAACTCTTGCTTCCGCCAGGACTCCGACAGCTGAGACCGATCTGGCACAAGAGTCAAAACAGCGCAAAAAGGCTTTAGACAAATTTGACGGCAAGCCGGAACTTGTGGCTAAGAATCCGCAACCAGCGACTGGCGATGCGGCCAGTGCTGTCGGATTTGTTGCATCAGCCGACCTGTCCAAGAAGCAAGAGGGTGCCGTAGCACACGACGAATCACGCTCCAAGTCAGCGAGTCAGGTCGCTCAACCCCAGGCGCAGGCTCCATCGGCGCCGGGAGCGCAGGCCGCGCGAAACGAGACGCTGCAAGCTCGCCAGCAGCAGCAACCCACGGATAAGGATTCCGCGCAGCAGATACCTGAGCCCAAATCGCGCGCTGACCAGGAGAGCACTGAGAAGGAGAAGTCGAAGCGGGCAGAGGAGGCAGTATCAGTCGCAGCTGCTCCGGCTCCGCCGACGTCGGCCGATGCAGCCCGTGACCGAGCGTCAAGGCGGCCGCCCTCAAAGCTTGCATTACGTGACCCAAAAACGGGTGAAGCCGTCAAGGTTGAGGAGAGAAAGATCAGTGGAAAACACTTCCTTTTCACGGGCGGGGCGTGGACCGACAAGGATTACGATCCAAATAAAGACCTTCCAATCGTGACTGTTATTAGAGACAGCAATGTTTATAAAGAGCTCCTGAGCAAGCACAGTGGTCTTAAACCCATAATGGCGCTATTCACAGCCAGCGAGCGCGCAATCATCGTGTACAAAGGCATGGTATATAAGCTTGTCCCTCAATAGACTCGGTAACAGTCATTCAAAAACGATTTACACTCTTTCCTGCCTCTATCAGAATACCAACACAAAAGGCGAGGATCGTTGACCATTCTCGATCAGGACTATTTGATTATCTCCAGCTACCAAATTGAGCTTGAAAGGTTTTAAACGGAGGCTGAGTGAATTCGTTGACGTATCGAATTCGAAAGGCTTTTGGATTACCCTTCCATTAACTTCTACCTGAGCGGCGGCTGTAAAATCACGACCGGTGATGGTGATGGTCTTCTTCACATACGTAACATTGGTGATTGCCGGAACCTTTTGAGGCGGCGGCGGTGGGGGTGGTGGGGGCGTGTTCAACGGCGCAACATTGTAAACCACCAACGCGAAATCCTGGTCGAGGGCGGTTTCATTGCCTGGCACTCCATCCCCGACAATATTCGCAGCTCTCACAGTGATCTTAAACTCTCCTTCCACACCGGCCGGTATTGCGTCCGGCGGAAGGTATATTGATTCCACGTTGTTGATCCTGTCCGGATCACCTCCTGCAAATGAGTACTCGCCCGCGAATCTGTTGCCTCGGTAAACTGTGACGCCTCCGACCGTAATCTCCAGGTCAAGATCATTAACGATTGCCGGTCCGACCAGACTCCCGGGTGCGTCCGTCCACACAAGTGTGACTCGCAACGGCAAGGATCGATCGGCAATCGAACCGTGAAGCTCGAACGTTTGTCCAGTTGCGGTTAGTGTCGTGGTCTGATCAATAAGCTCCCGCTTTGCATTGTCAAATGCTCGCGACAAATTCGGGAGACCCCACCCCTGTCGATCCCCTGGCAGGTTTCCTCCGGCGTTCTCGCCCGTTAAGAAGGATGCTGAATTCAACAGGTAAGCCTTGACCATAGCCGGCGAAGGGGGTCGATGGTCGCCAAGGAGGTTCCTGGTCGCGATATACCGTCTAACCAGTGACGCAGCTCCGGAAACGTGGGGAGCAGCCAGACTCGTTCCCGAGGACCAGGTGTACAGTGTCTGGTTGGGTGGTTGAAACAATCCAGCTCCGGCGCATAGCCCGTCTCCGAAGAATCCTGAGGTTTGAGACGCAGCGCCGAAAATGTGGGTTCCTGGAGCGCAGAGATCAGGTTTCGCTCGGCCGTCAAACGTCGGCCCACCCGATGAATAGCGCAAAATGTCGCGAACATTGTTAGCTCCGTCAGGCCCAATACTTCCCTGGCCATCAAGATTGCAGGCGTCGGTTCCCTCGGGTCTATAGTTCTCGCTGGCTCCCACCGAGATAACGTTCTTCGCAGTCCCAGGCGAGCTGACGTATCCGCCCGGGCCCAGGTTGCCGGCTGAAAAGACAAAACTCATCTGCTGATTGCCCAGGGAAGACGGTTGAGCGTCCCGCACCAGCGAATCGTATTCCTGTGAGCTCGCGTCGTAGCTGTTTGAAGAATTACCCCAACTGTTGTTTGATATGCGGGCGCCACCTGCATAGGCGGCAGATGCTACGCTGGTGAAGCTAAGCTGGGCCGGCAGCTTGCCGTTTTGATTAAAAATTCGAGACGCCCCCAACCTTGCATTCGGATCAACTCCAGCTCCGTACATATAACCTGGTACGTCTTCGAGGCTGGCTAACCCCCGGCCTGCTGCAGCGGAGGCCACGATGGTTCCGTGCCCTCGCTTGTCATCGATCAGCCCGTCGGTAGCGTAATTGACGCTGTAGCTCAAGCGGCTCTGAAGGGTTGCAGTCAAAAAATCCGGATGAAGGAACTGTGCGTCAGTAGAACCCCGATCGATACCAGAATCTGCAATATCTATTGCATAATCGGCGGCGCCATCCAGGCCCTTTGAGGCCAGCCACGCTATAAAGCCCGGTCCGTTGGGCTTAGTTCCATCGGCAGTAAGGTTTCCCGCAATTATCTGGGCTCCTCGCTCGTCATTTAGTCTCATTTCTGGAGCCGGACCCGCGAACAGCACTTGATCGTGGTCGGCGATTTCAATTAATCGTCCCACATCAACGGTCACTGACAGAACAACAAAATTGAGGAACCTGCGGGGTTCGCGATTGATGTTTGATGACCACGCGGTGATCGTTTCAATCAAAGCCGCAGAATCCGGTGTATCGATTAATTCAACTTCGACATCCACGCTCTTCCCGGTCGACAGAAGGAGATCATCTGAGAAAGCAGGGTCTATTTTTTGTACTGCCTGCAGGCGCCCCATCCACCGGATCGGTTTTTCCTGGTCCGCGTCGTTCATCGAATCGAGTTGAGCTACACGAGCGAGTTCGTGACGGCTACCGTGAACGATGTAAGAATTATTCGCGACATAGCCGATTATTTGCGCACCTGTGGCTTGGAGCGCTTCAAACCAGTCGGTCTGGATCGGGCCGCCGAATTGGACCACTCTGGTTTGTTTCGCTTCTGAGAGCCACAATACTGAGATTGCCCGTCGGTCGTCCAGCGAAGTGTCAAGGTCTCTGTGTGCTTCAGTATCGAGCGGACCACGTTTGAATAAAATGAGATTGGGATTAGAACCAATTTGAGGTCTGGTGGCATCGGAAAAGACGCGAATGGATGTGAAAGTGCCTGGGCAAAAAACGGCGATTCCAGAGAATCCGATGAGGAAAAGATTTATTAATCTTGCGTGCAGGCGATTCATCATTTGCTCAACTGACTCAATAAGTTGTGCGGACCCGGGGATTATATCGGTTGTCAGTTTCGATGGAAAGAATAAGAAATCAGGAGGGCTTTTGAAGTACCGTAGCCTGTCCAGTCTGCCGATAAGTCCATTTTGAAATTGGCTAGAAATCTGCGCAGACCAGACAGCCTACGCTATGTCAAACGGAAGGCGCGCTCGTCCAGCGCGCCTTCCTTCCAACAGACGATCACTTGCTTTTTACTGGCGCTGGGGCGCCGTTACCAGCATTACTGGTCAATTCAAGCCTCTCCCTGAACAGGTTCAACAGAAGCAATGTCCCGATGTTGCTTCCGCCATCCCCCGAACCGCCTGCCGCCATAACGTCCGGAGTAATGCGAACTCCTTTCTCGCCAATGACCTTAAGAGTCTCGACCAGCGCAACACCCTGGGGACCAATCGCATTCACCTGCTCGGCGTAAGCCACGCCTTGAGCTTCACCCATCAGCCGAACTTTCTCGGCTTCAGCTCGACCGGTAGCTTGTATGTAGCTCGCCTCGCCTTCACCCTCAGCTTTGCGCTGCTCCGCGCGCTTGCTGGCGATCTCGACGCCTACCGTAGCCGCCATCAAATCGCGCTGATTGTCCGCTTGAGCCTTGGTCTTTTCGAGTTGGATGCGGCGCTCTTCTGCTTCTCGTTGTGCGTTGAACATATTCTGCCGCTGTTCAGCAAGGATCTTCTCAGTTTGAGTCTTCATCAGCTCTTCCGGCAGATGAATGTGGCAGATCAACACATTGACCACGTCGACGTGATACTTCAACAGGTGCGCACGAACGCGCGCTTCGGCACGTTCCTGTTCTTCGTGACGATTCTGCAGGTAAGCCATCGCGGACGATTCAGACGCCTGGTTTCGGAAGATCGAATCGATGAGCGGATGCATCACGTTTTGTATCAGCCTGTCGACCGAACCGATCTTAGCGACCATAAAAGGAGCGTCTTCGGGTTTGACGCGGAACACGACGCGTACTTCCAACTGCATTGTGAAGCCGTCCTTGGATATAACCTCGAACGGGTTGAAGGTGTTTGCCACCTCTCCAGAAGTCCACTCGACCGTCTGGTTAGTGGTCGGTATTACGATCGGTGTAACCGCCAGAGTGTTGACGTAGTATCGGCCCGGACCGACAACCGATTCCTGAATGCCGCGAAATCCGGCCGGCACTACATAGGCCTCGTGCGCCCCCGAATCGAGCCGCAGGTCCGCGGGGTCATTCAGGGCCAGATCCTGCTTTATCTCTGCCACCGTGTCCTGGTCGTTAAGCTGTGAGGCGACGTGCGCGACCTGTTCCTGTTCCTCGCGTTCGAGTCTCTGGCGAATCTTTTCGGCCATCGCTCGGCGCACTTCTTCTGAAGGATCCTTACCGACGTTGGAGACAATCACCGCCACCTCGCCCGGTTTCACTTCCTTGGCGGTCTCGGGAATCACCTTGAACAGCATCGGATTTGTGTAGTAGGTCCCCGGAAGAAGTATGTCTTTTTGTGGACCGCGTTGACCGCCGCGCCCGATGAACTCATTGCCATCCTGGAAATTGTCGTGGCCCTCGATTGGCGTGGCCACATAATCGCGCGGGTCCAGAGTATCGCCGTCCAAAGCCTCAACGAGCCCGATCTGGTTTTCCTGAATCACCGTGGCATCCATCAATCTCACGAAGAACAGCCCTGGCTTTCGCTCTTGTCCGCCTTCAAGCGGTACTGAGTCGGTCAAGATTCGATATGTTCCGGGTGTCAGTATGTCGACCTGTGGTCCCTTTTGGCCACCGGACGAGATGAACAACTCCGCATTTTGGAAGTTGTGGTGGTTGTCGATAGCCTTGGCAAGTAAGCGGCCAGGATCAAGTGGGGCGCCATCCGCTGAGGTAACGATGCCAACTTTGCCCTGCGGAATCACCGTAGTTTTAGCTACCGAGACTCTGAACAAGTAAGGATGTATTGGCCACAGCCCGGGCGGCAGCGTGCGGAGCTGAATGCCTTTAATGCCGCCTCGTTTGATAAACGCGATCGGGTCCTGGAAATTGTTGTGAGCATTCTGGGCGCGATCTGCTGCGAAAATCCCGCCCGGCGGCATCGGTTCGCCGTCGATTGCCTCAATGACTCCCATTTCATCTGGGCCAATTTCAATCAACGGGAACTTACGGATTACCTTCTCGAACGGCCACTTGATCAAATGAAGACCGGGCTTGAGAACGTCGGCCTGGATACCGACTTCGCCTTCGATGGCAACGACCCTGCCCGGCGGCATCTTTGCGCCGAGGTACCGTCGTTCCTTGATTGCGATTTCTCGAGCACCAACGTTTACCAGTATCCGGCGCAGAAGCGTTAAAAGAAGAATCAGCAGCACGAAACCGGCAACCGCGTACGGGATAAAAGCCTGACTGTCTCTAGGGTTCATAGTTAACCTCGATCACTAGCAAATGACTAAAGGGGCAAGTCAACGGACGGGCGTCGCGGATGCTAGTTCACGGCGAAGCCCGAGGAGTCTGCGCTTCAGCGCATAGCCTCCGCCTCCGCGCCTGGATTCAGGCGCGATTACCCAGAATTGGCTTACGAATAACTCGACCAGATCATCGCTTGAAAGTTGCGCGAGATAACCTCGTCGCCACAAATCCATAACTTCATCGACCGCGTGCGCATAGATCTCAGCGTCATCCGAGAGCGCGGCGATATGTATCATCTCAATCGTCGACCGCCGGCCTGGCACAGTTCTCCAATTTTCAATAACTCGTTTGGCCAGTCGCTTGTTGGCTCTTAGCTCATTGCTCTTGATGTGCGAGACGAGAGCTTCGAGCTTTTCCTGACTCTCAGCTGACCAGTCGACAAGAGCGTCTAGAACGTCGGTATATAACGCCTGGTTACTTACGTCTTTTGCTTCGCCGAGTGCCTTAAATTCGCCGCGGCGTGCCCTGTCCAGTAGATGCTGCCGTCGTTCGTTCGTTTGTTGTTGTGCGTCTACAGGCGCGATAGTGCGGTTGCTTTCAAACAAACCGTCAAAATGACGCGACGGAGGGATTGGATCAATCTCTCTGTGAGTGAGCCTGCTCTGAACAGCGTAGATTAAGAAAACTGCTCCAATCAATGCGAGCACTGCTATAAAAATGATGAGAACCATCGCCTCACTTCCCTGAGCGTCGCCCCGATTAAGCAGCGTCGCCCACAGCATGATTCCGACAGACGTAATGGTCAAGTTATAACTGACGGGGGTTGGGGATTGGGATGGGCGTTGGGGTTGGTCAACGCTTCGCGTTTAGCGTTCAACGTTCGTCGTTCAAGCTTCGGTTAATTGCTTTGGATACAGATACGAGACTCTGAATTCTGAACGCTGAACGCTGAACGCTAAACGCTAAACGCGAAGCGTTGAACCAACTCCAACCCCCAATCCCCAACCCCTGCCCGTTTACTTTCTGTTATCAACGTGTTGACTTTGTCTTACGAACTGTTCTACAAATGCGCCATCCAGATGTGCCCAGGTTGAACTTGGAGAAAGAGACTATTATGAAAAGACTGATAAAGGTGTTGGCAGTAACTCTTATCCTTTTTGTACTAGAAATTGGTGTGTGCGCTCAAACACAATCAACCACAGGCGTCATTCAAGGTACGGTCCTGGATCCGCAGGGCGGTGTAGTGCCCGACGCCAAGGTGGAGGTTAAAAACCCGGATACCAATTTCTCGAGATCTTTTACCACCGATTCCGACGGGAGGTTTGTGTTTCTCCAGCTATCTCCCGGTCGTTACAACCTGACCGCAGCGAAGCAAGGTTTTGCAACAGTCATACAGGAGAACCTGGAGCTTACCGTCGGTCAGACTATCAACCTCACACTCAATATGAAGGTTACGCAGCTCGAAGAGAAAATAACCATTACTGCCGCGCCAACCATCGATAGTGTGAAGACTGAATCCAGCTCAACTCTCAATGAGCTCGCGGTTAGCAACTTGCCGATTCTTGGACGTAAGTTTGAAGATCTTCTCACGCTCACCCCTGGCGTCAGCATTGTACAGGGCCCAGACGGCGATGAAATAAACTTTGCCGGACAGCGAGGCATATTTAACAACATCAGCCTCGATGGCGGCGATTACAACAATGGCTTCTTTGGCGAGCAGGCTGGTGGACAGAGGGCTGCTGTGGACATCACGCTCGAAGCCGTTAAAGAGTTTCAAGTCATCGCGACTGGCGCGGGCGCCGAGTTCGGTCGGACCGCAGGTGGAATCGTAAACGTTATCACCAAATCCGGGACAAACAATTTCCACGGCAGCCTCTTTCACTTTCAACGACTCGAAGCGCTCTCGGCGGACACCTCAGATGGGAAGCCTCTCACGGACTTTCACCGCGAGCAATTTGGCGGAACAATAGGCGGTCCAATAATCAAGGATAAGGTATTCTTTTTCGGTGCGGTCGAGCAGATCTTTGCTAACCTGGAGCGGCCAAATTTGAGCGAACCGATCGGGACGCCGTGTCCGGTGTCTGCTCCCACCGTCCCCGCGAATGAATCCCTTATAAACACGAACCCGGACTGCCAGCGACTGGCACTGATCAATTTCATCCAGACCAAGTTAGGGCAGGACGAAGGTTTGCCGATCAGGCATCCCTCAAAGAACACAGCGGTGCTGACCAAGGTTGATTGGAATGTTTCGGCCAACAACAAGCTCGGCGCGTCATACAACTTTGACTACTCTAGAAATGAGAACCAGACGTTTGACGTTGCCACTTATGGAACCTCGGCGAATGGAACGGAAGGTCCTTCAAAGATCAACGTCTTCAACCTGAACCTGTTCAGCACTTTGTCACCGACAAGACTCAACGAGGCGCATTTCACCTACGCTCGTGAGTCCCGACCACGTTCCGCTACTCCCTCCAATCTGCCGGCGGATACGGGAATGGGGTTTGTACCGACCTTCCGTTTTGGAAATCCTTTTTTCCTCCAGC
>Ga0126382_10000100_pt1 | contig 29621 bp, 27 predicted proteins | sample PanSoiMetPlot_30_FD_92548 | JGI IMG/M metagenome (GOLD analysis project Ga0126382, IMG submission 92548) | Tropical forest soil microbial communities from Panama - MetaG Plot_30 | ecosystem: Environmental > Terrestrial > Soil > Tropical forest > Bulk soil | place: Panama | collected 2016-02-17
CTCGCCTCGAAGCGGCGGATCCCGTTCAGCCAGTGGGGCATCTACCGCTACTTCAAGGAGCTGGACAGCTGATGCTCTTCAACTCCTGCAATTGCGCCGCAGACTTGCCCGCGGCACTGGCGCCGCTCTGCGCCGGCGGAGCCGGCTTCGTGTCGGCGGTGATCGGCACCATGATCGCGAATGGGCAGACGGCGCCGGGGCGCACGCTCGGCCGCGCGGTTCCCGAGGTCGATCGCCTGGCGGTGCGGATGATCACCGACAACGTGGTGATCCAGTTCGTCCGCTCGGAGACCCGCGACGGCGTCGCCATCGAGCGGCGGACCGGCGGCAACACCAGGCCGGACGCGCCGCCGCGCAAGGCCCTCAACGGCGAGTGGGGGCTCTCCATGCACGCGCAGTCGCAGCGGGGCGACGAGGTGCGCAACGTGCTGGTCGATTTCGGCTACACCCCGGAAGTGCTGCTCAACAACATGTCCATTCTCGGGGTCGATCCGTCGACCTTGGATGCGCTGGTGCTGAGCCACGGCCACTACGACCACTTCGGCGGCATGGTCGGCTTTCTCGCCGCGCACAAGGGCGTGCTCAAGCGCAAGCTGCCGTTCTTCGTCGGCGGCGAGGACTGCTTCTGCATCCGGCGCAATCCGGGCGGCAAGTTCGGGGCGCTCGATCGCAAGGCGATCGTCGAGGCGGACCTCGCGCTGATGATGGCGGAGGGGCCGGCCATCGTGGCCGATCACGCCTTCACCAGCGGACGGATCGGCCAGACCTCGTTCGAGCAGCCGCTGCTGCCGACCTCGGAGATCGTCGGCATCTTCGACGGCTTCGGCTGCTTCCCGGAAAAAATGCCGCCGGAGAAGAACACCGGCGACTACATTCCGGACGATTTCGACCACGAGATCGCGACGATCTATCTGGTCAAGGGCAAGGGGCTCGTGGTGCTGACCTCCTGCAGCCATCGCGGCGTCATCAACGCGGTCAGGCAGGCGCAGGAGGCCTCGGGCGTCGACAAGGTGCACGCGGTCATCGGCGGCTTCCACATCGTGCCGCCGCTCGGCGATGACTATATCCGGCAGACCATCGACGCGTTCCGGGAGATCGATCCGGATGTCCTGATCCCGGCGCACTGCACCGGCGACCGGTTCTACGATCTCGCGCGCGACGCGATGGGCGACAAGGTCATCCATTCGGCGGTCGGCACGCGGTTCGTTTTCGGTGCGTGACGGGATGACGACAGATTGGAAACGTCCTAGAACCAGGGCCGTTTGGTTGGTTCGGAGATTTGCATGAACGCCCCCGCCCAGATCGTCCCGCCCTACAAGCACACCCCGCTGTTCCCGCTGGGGAAGGACAGCGCCCCCTACCGCAAGCTCACCGCGGAGGGCGTGCGCGTCGAGAAGGTCATGGGCAAGGACGTGCTCGTCGTCTCGCGCGAGGCGCTGCGCGCGCTCGCCGAAGCCGCCTTCACCGACATCAACCACCTGCTGCGCCCGGGCCACCTCAAGCAGCTGCGCGCGATCCTCGACGACCCGCAGGCCTCCGACAACGACAAGTTCGTCGCCTACGACTTTCTCAAGAACGCCAACATCGCCGCCGGCGGCGTGCTGCCGATGTGCCAGGATACCGGCACCGCCATCATCATGGGCAAGCGCGGGCGGCTCGTCTTCACCGACGGCGACGACGAGGCGGCGCTCGCCGAGGGCGCGCGCGACGCCTACCTCAAGCGCAACCTGCGCTATTCGCAGCTCGCGCCGGTCTCCATGTTCGAGGAGAAGAACACCAAGTCGAACATGCCGGCGCAGGTCGAGATCTACGCCGAGGGCGAGGACGTCTACAAGCTCCTGTTCATCGCCAAGGGCGGCGGCTCCGCCAACAAGAGCTTCCTGTTCCAGGCGACGCCGTCGATCCTCACCCACGATCGCATGATTGCGTTCCTGAAGGAGAAGGTGCTGACGCTGGGCACCGCCGCGTGCCCGCCGTATCATCTCGCCATCGTCATCGGCGGCACCTCGGCCGAGCTCACGATGAAGACGGTGAAGCTCGCCTCCTGCCGCTATCTCGACGATCTGCCGACGCACGGCTCCGAGGACGGCCATGCCTTCCGCGATCTCGAGATGGAAAAGGAAGTGCACAAGCTCACGCAGTCCTTGGGCGTGGGCGCGCAGTTCGGCGGCAAGTATTTCTGCCACGACGTGCGGGTGATCAGGCTGCCGCGCCACGGCGCCTCGCTGCCGATCGGGCTCGGCGTGTCGTGCTCGGCCGACCGCCAGGCGCTGGGCAAGATCACGCGCGACGGCGTCTATCTCGAGGAGCTCGAGCACAATCCGGCGAAATATCTGCCCGAGGTCGACCAGGAGAAGCTCGGCGGCGAGGTCGTCAACATCGACCTCAACCGGCCGATGAAGGAGATCCTGGCGCAGCTCTCGAAATATCCGATCAAGACGCGGCTCTCGCTCTCGGGACCGATGGTCGTGGCGCGCGACCTCGCGCACGCGAAGTTGCGGGAACGCCTGGAGAAAGGGCAGGGGCTGCCGGATTATTTCAAGAACCATCCGGTCTACTACGCGGGCCCGGCCAAGACGCCGCAGGGCTACGCCTCGGGCGCCTTCGGCCCGACCACGGCGGGACGGATGGACAGCTTCGTCCACGATTTCCAGGCCGCCGGCGGCTCGATGGTGATGCTGGCCAAGGGCAACCGCTCGTCCGCGGTGCGCGAAGCCTGCCAGAAGCACGGCGGCTTCTATCTCGCCTCGATCGGCGGCGCGGCCGCGAACCTCGCCGAGCACTGCATCAAGAAGGTCGAGACCGTGGAATATCCCGAGCTCGGCATGGAGGCGATCTGGCGGATCGAGGTGGAGAACTTCCCCGCCTTCATCGTCATCGACGACAAGGGCAATGATTTCTTCAAGGAGTTGAACCTGGGATAGCAGCTATTTCGGCGCGGCCAGCTCGGTGGCGCGGCCGGGATTCCCGACGATCGCGGTCTTGTCGGTGCTGCAGCGGAAGGCGGCGGCCTGCTCGTCCGCCACCTGCCGGGCGAGCGCGTTGTGGTCGTCGGGATTTGCCTTGGCGTCGATATAGGCGACATGGCACACCGGCCCGGGCGGCAGCCGCGTCACCACCAGCATGGCGACCTCCGACGGTCGCCCGGACGGCGCCAGGTTCTCGTTGTCCGACAACGACCAGCGCTGGATGATGGCGAACGGCTTGCCCGTGATGCTGCGCCATTCGACCGTATCGTGGGCATGGTTGAACGGGCCGAAATGTTTCGCGGCCGCCGGCTCCTTCGCCGCCGCGGCGATGGTGCGGCCGACCGAGATCGTCATGCGCAGGTCGATATCGGAGACGCGCACGACGTAGCCGCCGCGTCCACGACACGCCAACTCGACCCACGGCATTTCATCGGAAGCCTTGCTCCTGGCGTGCGTCCTGCACATCTTCGCGGCGGTCGACGTGTACTGACTTTGCACCGCCTGTGCGGCGGCGTCATCGACCGGGCTCGCGAGCAGCAGGACCGCCAGTGCCGGAAGAACGAGAAAGCGGAATGTTCCCATGTCGCCTTATCCGGGTTTGCAAGATTTGCACGCGGCAGCGTTTTCCGCCAGCTTGCCGCCGGCTGGGTCCGAGGATGACGTGCCGGGTGCTCCTGTACTAACCTCGCCGCCAACGAACGTATAACGAGGAACCCCATGGCCTGGATCAAAGCGACCGACATCGCCTACGGACGGTTTCGCGCCCCCGACCTCGACGCAATGGAGGAGTTCCTCACGAACTTCGGCCTGGTGCGCAGCGACCGGACGCCGACCGCACTCTACATGCGCGGCACCGATCCGCCCCATCACATCCACATCACCGAGAAGGGCGATCCGAAGGTGGTGGGGCTCGCATACTACGCGGCGAGCGCGGATGACCTGACGCGCCTCGCCAAGGCGCCCGGCGCGTCGGCGGTCGAGGCGATCGACGAGCCGGGCGGCGGCAAGCGGGTGCGGCTCACCGAGCCGAACGGCTACCAGATCGAGGTCGTGCACGGCATCGCGACGCTCCCGGAGATCGTCACCCGGCGGCAGAAGCTCAACACCGGCGAGGAGCCGTTGTCGCGCGCCGGCGAGCTGATGCGGTTGCCCAAGGGGCCCTCGCATGTGAAGCGGGTCGCCCATGGCGTGTTGATGACGCCGAAGTTCGAGGAGACGCTGGCTTGGTTCCGCGAGACCTTGGGCTTCATCTGCTCGGACGACGTCTACGCCGGCGACAAGGGCAACCTGATCGGCTCGTTCAACCGCTGCGACCGCGGCGACATCTATGTCGACCACCACGTCTTCTTCTGCCTCCGGCACGAGAAGACCGGATTGAACCATCTGTCGTTCGAGGTGCCGGACATCGACGACGTGGCCATGGGCCACGACCACCTGAAGCAAACCGGCAAGTACGAGCACATGTGGGGAATCGGCCGGCACGTGCTCGGCAGCCAGGTCTACGACTACTGGGCCGATCCCTGGGGCCGCGTGCACGAGCATTGGGCGGACAGCGACCGCCTGAACCTGGCGAACGGCTCCAATCTGGTGCCGGCGGAGGAGGCGCTCGTCTCGCAATGGGGCGAGCGGCCGCCGGAGAAATTCATTAATCACGCCAGCTCGTGACGGCGCTGCGTCGCCGTTAGCGCCCGGTTATCGGGTTCGTGACGCCCAGCGGTAGAGCAGTTACCGAAGCTTTACATCCGCCAGGTATCTTGATCCGGATTCGGGCGCAGGAGCTATCATGACCATCACTGACTGGATGCGGGCCACGGCCCTCGTCGCGGCCCTCATCGGCGCGGCGGCCGCAGCCGCGCAGGCTGACGAATGCGACGCGATGACCGGCAGCGTCAAATCCCTGATCGACAAGTTCGACCCGGCGGCGAAAGGCGGCAAGAGCGACGCGCGCCTGTGCTCGGCGTTCGCCGAGGGACTCGGATTGATGAAGTCGTTCCGCATCGTCGTGGACGAATGTCTCGACGAGGGCGACGAACGGACGAAGGCCTTGGCCGGTCTCGATCGCAGCATCCGGCAGCTGCAAGGCCAAGTCGACAAGAACTGCGAGTAGGACCCAAGCCATGAAATCATGGATGATGGTGGCGGCCCTGACCGCGCTGATCGGACTCAATGCGACGACGTCGCGTGCCGATGACGACGAATGCAAAACCGTGGTCAACGCGCTCAACGAGGCGATTGCGATCAGCACCAAGAATTTCGAGGCCACGGTGGACGAGGTGAAGAAGATCATGGGCCAGTCCGCCGACGACAAGGCCAAAGCCACGGTCAAGAACAAGTTCTGCAGCGCGAGCGGAGAGTTACTTGGCACCTCGCGGGCAATCCGCGCCGTCGCCGGGGAATGCTCGCTGCAGCGCAGCGCCATCGCCTCTCTCGACAAGTCGATCTCGGAGATAGAAACCGCGATCGACAGCACCTGCAAATAGCGTCATCCGCTCTTCGCCAGGAGTGCCAGGCCGCTCGCGATCAATGCGCCGCTGACCAGGCGGCGGAACGCGAGCTCGCTCAGGCCGGTGTGGATGCGGTTGCCGATGAAGATGCCCACGAGCATCATCGGCAGCGCGATCGCCACGGTGATGAGCACGTCGCGGGTGTATTCACCGACCGCCCAATAGCCGAGCCCGCGGACGATCCCGAGCGCCACCAAAATGGCGCTCATGTTGGCACGGAACGGCTCCTTCGCCATGCGAAGGACGTCGAAATAGATCGCGAAAAAGACGCTCGCCATGGTCCCGAAGGTGGTGCCGACGGCGCCGCCGAGCGCGCCCGCGGCGGGCGCGATCAGACGCGGCGAGGCCTGCCAGCGGGTTTGCGGACGATATGTCACCCACAGCGAATAGACGCCGTAGAGCACGATCAGCACGCCCATGCCGCGCGCCAGCGTGGCGGAATCGAGTGAGGTGAAGACGTAGAGGCCGATGGCGACGCCGACCAGGCAGGACGGCAGCAGGCGCGCCATGTCGCGCCAGGCGATGTGCGCGCGATCGCGGCCGAGCAGCGTGACCCCGGCGGTGAGCCCGATCAGGGTCCAGGCCGGGATCAGAACCTTCAGAGGAATGATCAGGGCCATCAACGGCATCGCCGCCGCGGCGCCGAATCCGGTCGAGCCGCGCAGCGCGTAGGACGCAACCATCACCACGCAGCAATAGGCGATCTCGAGCGGCGACAGGAATTGGATGACAGCCCCGCTATTTCAGTAGCATCCACCCGCGCCACGGCTCGAGGCGAGCAGCAGCGACGCTACCGCGATGGCATCCAAACATCGAACGCCATCCCGGGCTGCCGCTACCCTGCCATTGGTTGGCAGCTATTTGACGTAGATCTTCCCAGTTTATCGCGGCCTTCGCCAGGGACTTATAGCCCAGGTCGAGGAGAGCAACGCCCGCAATGCGCGTGCTCCGGATCGACATGGATGCGCTCGCGTGCCTGGTCAGTCTGTTCAACGTGGCCGACGCGCCCGCCCGCTCGATGCGCCCGGCAGCCGACGCCGGCCATTGGATGGCCGTATAAGCTCGGTCAGCTGCGGGGCAAGACACTCATGCCTCGTTCGTCTACCTGATCCGCCTTGCGGCGACCTCGCGCCGGCGCGATAACATCGGCGTCCCGTCAGGAAGGCAGAACAAACCAATGCAATACGACGATAAGTCCGCCGGAGCCCCGGTGGCGGCGGCTGCCGCCAGCAGCGTGGCCGTATCAGCGGCCGGCGCCGCGCCGGCGCCACAGCGTGCCAAAGGTCCGCGGGTCTGGCTCGACATGGACCAGCAGGCGCTCGACGACGCCTACGACCAGATCGTCTATGCGCCCAACCGCGACCAGGTCGGCAAGCGGCGGCTCGCCAACAGCGACAGGGCGCGTTCCGTCATCGGCGCGCCCGAGCGCGTGGCCTATGGGCCGAGCGAGATCGAGAAGGCCGACATCTACCGCACCAAGCGGGCCAACGCTCCGGTCAATATCTTCGTTCACGGGGGTGCCTGGCGCGCCAACCGCGCCGCCGACTATGCCTTCCTGGCCGAGCCGTTCGTCAATGCCGGGGCGCATTACGTCGTGCTCGACTTCACCAATGTCGACGACGCCGGCGGCAGCCTCTTCCCCATGGTCGAGCAGGTGCGCCGCGCGGTCGGCTTCATCTACAAGAACGCCGGTCGGTTCGGCGGCGATCCCGACCGGCTCTATCTCACCTCGCATTCCTCCGGCTCGCATCTCGGCGGCTGCGTGGTCACCCATGATTGGCGAAAGGAGAATCTCCCCGCCGACATCCTCAAGGGTGCGACGCTGAGCAGCGGCATGTACGATCTCGCGCCGGTGCGGCTTTCGAAGCGATCGAAATACGTCAAGTTCACGGACGAGATGGAGCAGGCGCTCAGCGCGCAACGCCATATCGACAAGCTCCATACACCGCTCATCCTTGCCTATGGCACCTATGAGACGCCGGAGTTCCAGCGTCAGAGCCGCGACTTCCATGCCGCCGTGAAAGCGGCCGGCAAGCCAGTCGAGCTGCTCGTCGGCGAGGGCTACAATCATTTCGAGATGCTGGAGACGCTGGCCAACCCCTACGGTCTGCTGGGCCGCGCGGTGTTCGCGCAGATGCGGCTGACGGCGAGCTAGCTCGCGAGCCTGATCGCAATCGATACGCCCTCGACATGGTGCCGGAGATCGGGTGTGACGCATTCTCGTGCCCGATACGGGCGACGCCGTGCCAAATCCCGCCGCCCGCGGGGAATGGCGACAATGACCTAGGAACTTCTGCGCAGGCTGTTTGGTAAACAGGACCTGAAGGTCACAATGACTTAATGACGCCACACGAATTACGGTGGGATTAACGACCGGACAACCGGAGAAGGATATTCTGTCCGCGAGCGGACAGAACGATGAATAGCTTCGTCCTTCTCATCCTGATCCTGGCGGCGGCAGTGGTCGCCATGTGCCTGATCGGCGGCCTGAGAGCGCGCCGAACGGAAGAGACGTCGCGCCAGCGCAGCATCCTGCTCGACGCGGCCCTCAACAACATGAGCCAGGGCCTCAACATGTTCGATACCGAAGGCCGGCTGGTGGTGTCGAACGAGCGCTACGTCGACATGTACCGGCTCACCCACGAGATCGTGCGGCCCGGCGTGACCGTGCGCGAGCTGGTCGAGGCGCGCGTCGCCGCGGGCACCTTCTTCAAGACCGACCCGGAGGAATATACCCGCGAGCTGATGAAATCGATCATCGAGCGTACGCCTACGCGCGTGACACACGAGCTGGCCGACGGGCGCTTCATCACCGTGGCCAATCAGCCGATGGAGGGCGGCGGCTGGGTGGTGACGCACGAGGATGTCACCGAGCGCTGGCGCGCCGAGCGCGACCTCGTCAACACGCGCAACTTCCTCGACGCGGTGGTCGAGAACGTGCCGTCGGCGATCGTGGTCAAGGATGCGCGCAAGCTCGCCTACGTGCTGATCAACCGGGCCGCCGAGGAATTCTACGGCGTTCCGCGCGGGGAGATGATCGGCAAGACTGCCAAGGACGTCTTCAAGCCGGAGACGGCCGCCACCGTCGCCGCCCGCGACCAGCATGTGATCGACAGCCGCAACGCGCAGCATCTCGACGAGCATCCGGTCGAGCTCAAGAGCAACGACCGGCGCATTGCCGTGACCACGCGGCTGCCGATCCTCGGCGAGAGCGGCGAGCCCCGATATCTCCTGACCGTCACCCAGGATGTCACTGAGCGCAAGCGCGCCGAGGCGCGCATCGCGCGCCTCGCCCACTACGATTCGCTCACCGACCTGCCCAACCGGGCGGCGTTCAATCAGTGCTTCGCCGCCGTGCTCGAGCGGGCGGCGAAGTCGGACGAAAGCTTCGCCGTGCTGGTCATGGATCTCGACCGGTTCAAGGAGGTCAACGACCTGTTCGGCCACTCGACCGGCGACCGGCTGTTGCGCGCGATCGCGGAGCGCTTGAGCGCGATGCTCGAAGGCGCGTTCCTCGCCCGCCTCGGCGGCGACGAGTTCGCCGTGATCGTGACCGAAAGCCCGGCTCCCACCCACGCCGCACGGGTTGCCGAACGGCTACTGGCGGCGGTCGGCGACGACTTCGCGATCGAGGGGCATCGCCTGCACGTCGGGATGAGCGTGGGCATTGCGCTCTATCCGATCGACGGGGCCGACGGCGGAGCGCTGCTCGCCAATGCCGATGCGGCGCTCTACCGGGCGAAGGCGGAAGGACGCGGATCGATCCGCTTCTTCGAGCCCGACATGGACCAGCGCCTGCGTGAGCGGCGCGCGCTGCTGCACGATCTTCGCTCCGCCGTCGAGCAGGACCAGCTGCTGGTCCACTATCAGCCGCAAGCGCGCATCGACGGCGAGATCATCGGCTTCGAGGCGCTGGCGCGCTGGCAGCATCCGACCCGCGGGCAGGTCCCGCCCGATACTTTCATTCCGATCGCGGAGGAAAGCGGGCTCATTCATCCCATCGGCGAATGGATGCTGCGGGCGGCGTGTCGCGAGGCGGCGTCGTGGTCGAAACCGGTGCACCTCGCCGTCAATCTCTCGCCGATGCAGTTCCGCCAGGGCGATCTCGCCGGCCTCGTCCATCAGGTGCTCATCGACACGGGGTTGCCGCCCGGCCGGCTCGAGCTCGAGATCACCGAGAGCGTGCTGATCGATGATCTGCCGCGCGCGCTGGCGACGCTGCGGCGGCTCAAGGCGCTTGGCGTGCGCATCGCCATGGACGACTTCGGCACCGGCTACTCGTCGCTCTCGAACCTGCAGGCGTTCCCGTTCGACAAGATCAAGATCGACCGTTCCTTCATCTCCAGCCTCGAGCGCAACGCTCAGGCCGCGACCATCGTGCGCGCCGTCATCGCGCTCGGGCGGGGGCTCGAGCTGCCGGTCCTGGCGGAAGGGGTGGAGACCAGGGCGCAGCTCGAATTCCTGGCGCGCGAGGCGTGCTCGGAAGTGCAGGGCTTCCTCATCGGCCGGCCGCTGCCGATCGCCGAATACGCTGTGCTCGTGGGTCGTACGGCGCCGCCCGGCGCGAAGGCGAGCGTGGCCTAAAAACGCGGCCGGGCTCGGTGAGTCGGCAGAAGAGGGGAATCACAGCCCCGGCCGGACAGCCACATCGCGGCCGGGGCTGTGGATATCGGGCCCGAACCACCGCGGAACCGATAGCGGTACAGTATTGCCAGCCAGACCTTGTCGCGATCTCAAGCCGATCGCCAAAAGCCTCATAATGGCCGTTAGTTATCCTGGATTTTGCACCGTATCCGGGAGCTTGGCAGGTGTGTGGCAAATAAATCACACTTGGCGGCTATGTATTCACACGGATGATTTGTGAGTTGGCAAGGAGTAAGGATTTGGTACCTTGTCACCGCCTAATCATGGGCGTTTCCTCCCTAGACTTTAAACCCCGTTTCGGCGGGGTTTTTTCTTTGGCCGAGCTCCCGCGACAGGCGCGACTCACCTGGCAGGGACGGCGCGAAAACCATTTCGCTACCTGCCCTAAGGTGCCTGGCCCAGGAGGGATTTGCCGGCGGTCGGCCTTCCGTGGCGCATCGCAGGACTCATAGGGGATGCCGCATTCGCGAGGCTTGGCAGGCTGACGCCGCGCCGTGGCGAGGCGCCGCCACCGTCGGCACCGCGGCCGAATCGGTCAATCCGGTCGAAGAGGTCGCTTGCCGCGGCTGGGGACGTTGTCCCCCGGACCGTTTCTGGGGTTGCGGTCCGCGCGGATGCTGGTGCCGTCCGTGCTAGCTTGGTAGATCGCTGGCGCAACACCGGGGCCGCCGGAGTGGCGGCCCTTCTTCTTTTCCGGTGACCCTCAATGCCGGTTTACATCGATGAGGCGATCTGGGAATGGCGGGGCCTCAAATGGGCGCACCTGCTCGCCGACGACATCGACGAGCTGCACCGCTTTGCCGCGCGGCTCGGGATTCACCGCAGCTCGTATCAAGGGCCGCCGAAGACGTCGGTCCCGCATTACGACCTGACCGGCTTCGAACGCCGCCGCGCCATTGCGGCGGGCGCGATCGCCTGCAGCCGGTACGAGATCGTGGCGGTCGTGCGCCGATTACGGCCGCGGCCGGCCATGGCCGAGATCGGGGCCGCTGTTACGGCCCCGGCTCCAGCAGTCACGGCCGGTCGTCAAGACGCCTTGCGCGCGAGCGACGTATCCTCGACCGCCTCGGCGCAGAACTCGTTGCAGGCGTAGTGGTCGCGGCCGACGCGCCACGAATAGGGCTGCCCTTCCACCAGCGGAAACGGTGCACCGCAATACGCGCATCTGGTGAACATCGAACGCTTGCTCATGGCTTCCTCCTTGCGAGTCGCCCGAACGTTTCGGGCCAGGAGGGCAGGATGCCGGCGTGCTGCGACTGGCGCCGTGACGGCGATCACAAGATGGTCGGATCATCAAGATGGGGGCTAGGATTCCGTTGGTTTAATCCAGGATTATATTCTGTCTTTAAGTACAGAATCCTTTTGTTAAAAGAACATATTGCGAACGAAGAACAAACGGTGTACATTGCTTTCTCACTGGACCGTTCGTTGTCGGTCCCCCGAATCCCGTTCATAAGGAGTGGGTGCAATGGCCACCGCTGCGCTACGTCTCGTCGAAGGTTCCTCCATGGATAAGTCGAAAGCCCTGGATGCCGCGCTCTCCCAGATCGAGCGCAGTTTCGGCAAGGGCTCGATCATGCGGCTCGGCAAAGCCAGCAAGTCGATGGACGTAGAGACCGTCTCGACCGGCTCGCTCGGGCTCGACATTGCCTTGGGGATCGGCGGCCTGCCGCGCGGCCGGGTGGTCGAGATTTACGGTCCGGAATCCTCGGGCAAGACCACGCTGGCGCTGCATTGCCTGTCGGAAGCCCAGCGCAAGGGGGGCATCTGCGCATTCATCGACGCCGAGCACGCGCTCGACCCGATCTATGCGAGAAAGCTCGGCGTCAACGTCGACGACCTCCTGATTTCCCAGCCCGACGCCGGCGAACAGGCGCTCGAGATCGCCGACACGCTGGTTCGTTCGGGCGCGGTCGATGTTCTGGTCATCGATTCGGTCGCTGCGCTCGTTCCCCGCGCCGAGCTCGAGGGCGAGATGGGCGACAGCCAGCCGGGTCTGCAGGCGCGTCTGATGAGCCAGGCGCTGCGCAAGCTCACAGCCTCGATCAACCGCTCCAATACGATGGTGATCTTCATCAACCAGATCCGTATGAAGATCGGCGTGATGTACGGCAGCCCCGAGACCACCACTGGTGGACACGCGCTCAAGTTCTACGCCTCGGTGCGGCTCGACATCCGGCGCATCGGCGCGATCAAGGAGCGCGACGAGGTGGTTGGCAACCAGACCCGCGTCAAAGTGGTCAAGAACAAGCTCGCGCCGCCGTTCAAGCAGGTCGAATTCGACATCATGTACGGCGAGGGCATCTCGAAGATGGGCGAAATCATCGACCTCGGCGTCAAGGCCGGTGTGGTCGAGAAATCCGGCGCCTGGTTCTCCTACGACAGCCAGCGTATCGGCCAGGGCCGCGAGAACGCCAAGGTCTTCCTCAAGGCCAATCCCGACGTCGCCACCAAGATCGAAGCGTTGGTCCGGCAGAATTCCGGCCTGATCGCCGAAAAGATCCTCGCCGGCGAAGAGGCCGACAAGGACGACGGCGACGAGGACGCCGCCGAGGACTAGCGCGCGGCCGCGCGGATTTCCCGCGAGCCTCTCGCAACCAGCTCCCCGACCGTCATTGCCGTCCCCGGACCTGAGCTCCCGGCTTTCGTCCGGACTTAACCGGCAATCCATCAGCCTTGCCAGATGTGCCTGAGTTCTGGCGAAGCGGTGGACCCGCGGTGTCCCACCCGCGGGTGACGGAGGGGGATACTTTCTGAAATCCCAGCTTGGGCAACGGCGGCGCGATCGCAGACGGGCTTGCGCAGTCTGCGCGATGACGCAGGCAATTTAAGCAGTCTGCGCAGTATTGAGTACGCGCGCCGTTGCCCAACCCACCTATCGCGCTTGTGCTAGCGCGCCGGCAATCTCTTGCGTGCCTCGGTGATGACGGCGGGCACCGCCACCTCGTTCGCCGGCGCCATGACATGAACGCCGGCGACGCCGGGGATGGTCGCCAGCTCCGCGATCAGCTCGACGGCGATGTGCTGGCCCTCGGCGACCGGGTCGGCGGCCTGCTCGAGCCGCGCCACGAAGGCGTCGGGAATGATGGTCCCGAACAGGTTCTCCTTCATCCAGCGCGCCGACTTGGCCGAGCGCAGCGGCGCGATCCCGATCAGCAGGAAGAAGCCTCGCGTCGCCGCGTGCGCGTTCAACCGCTCGGTGTAGCGCCGCACGATTCCGGCATCCATGCAGAACTGCGTCTGCGCGAACTCGGCGCCGGCCGCGATCTTGGCCGCGAGCTTGTCGGGCTTCCAGTCTGCCGGTGGGTCGATGGGAGCGTCCGCGGCGCCCAGGAAGAAGGGTACCGCGCCCGCGACCTTGCGCCCGGACGGCAGCACGCCCTGCGCGCCGAGGTCGCGCGCCATCCGGGTGAGCGTGGTCGAATCGACGTCGAACACCGCCTTGGTCTCCGGCTGGTCGCCGGCCTTGGGGTCGTCGCCGGTCAGGCACAGCAGGTTGCGCACCTCGCAGGCGGCGGCGCCCATGAGATCGGCCTGCAGCGCGATGCGGTTGCGGTCGCGGCAGGTGAGCTGGAGGATCGGCTCGATCCCTTCGCGCTTGAGGATCGCGGCCGCGATCGGCGCCGACAGATGCGCGCGGGCGCTGGCGCCGTCGGTAACGTTGACGGCGTCGGCGAGGCCGCGCAGCGGCAGGGCCTTCTGCAAGAGGTCGCCGGAATCGCAGGACACCGGCGGCGTGATCTCGGAGGTGATGACGAATTGCCCCGCTCGCAGCAGCTGTTCGAGGCGCGAAGCCGGCGGTCGCGGCGCTGGGGTCATGTCGTGTCCGGTGGTGACTGGTGCCGCGGGCGCGGCGCGGTGCGCGGGTCGAGTGAAGCGCCTATATAATCGATCGGCGCCGCGCTACCAAATGCCCGAAGGCTGGGCAGGGGGCCTTCCTGGACAGGGCCCGGGGCCGTCGCTAAAAGCACCGAAACCCGAAAGGCTGCCGGTGTCTATCGGGCCGGCCGGGTTCGCAGAAGCGGGAACATTGGAAGTCGATTGGCAATGAGCGGCGTCAACGAGATCAGGTCGAGCTTTCTCGGCTACTTCGGCAAGAACGGCCACGAGATCGTGCCGTCATCGCCGCTCGTGCCTCGGAATGATCCGACGCTGATGTTCACCAATGCCGGCATGGTGCAGTTCAAGAATGTCTTCACCGGCCTGGAGAAGCGCCCCTATGTGCGCGCGACCACGGCGCAGAAATGCGTGCGCGCCGGCGGCAAGCACAACGATCTCGACAATGTCGGCTACACCGCGCGCCACCACACCTTCTTCGAGATGCTCGGCAACTTCTCCTTCGGCGACTATTTCAAGGACCGCGCCATCGAGCTCGCCTGGAATCTGGTCACCAAGGAGTTCGGGCTGCCGGTCGATCGCCTGATGGTTACCGTCTTCGTCGACGATGATCAGGCATTCAACCTCTGGAAGAAGATTGCGGGCCTGCCCGAGAGCAAGATTGCCCGCATCGCCGGCTCCGACAATTTCTGGCAGATGGGCGACCTCGGCCCCTGCGGTCCGTGCTCGGAGATCTTCTACGACCACGGGCCGCACATTCCCGGCGGCCCGCCCGGCTCGCCCGATGCCGAGGGCGACCGCTTCATCGAAATCTGGAATCTGGTGTTCATGCAGTTCGAGCAATTGCCGGGCGGCAAGCGCATCGACCTGCCGCGCCCGTCGATCGACACCGGCATGGGGCTCGAGCGCATCGCCGCCGTGCTGCAGGGCACCCACGACAACTACAAGATCGATTTGTTCGGCGCGATCATCTCCCACGTCGCCGACCTGACCAACGTCGAGCCCGAGGGCGAGCGCGGCGTGCACCATCGCGTCATCGCCGATCACCTGCGGGCGTCCGCGTTCCTGATCGCCGACGGCGTGCTGCCCTCGAACGAAGGCCGCGGCTACGTGCTCCGCCGCATCATGCGTCGCGCCATGCGGCATGCCGAGCTTCTCGGCGCGCGCGAGCCGCTGATGTGGAAGCTCGTGCCCACGCTCACCCGCGAGATGGGTCAGGCCTATCCGGAGCTCACGCGCGCCGAGCCGCTGATCGGCGAGACGCTCAAGCTCGAGGAAACGCGGTTCCGCAAGACGCTGGAGCGCGGGCTCGCCATCCTCGACGAGGAGAGCCGCGGCCTCAAGCAGGGCGACCGCCTCAAGGGCGAGACTGCCTTCACGCTTTACGACACTTATGGCTTTCCGCTCGATCTCACCCAGGACGCGCTCAAGCCGCGCGGCATCACTGTCGATACCGACGCCTTCAACGCGGCGATGGAGCGCCAGCGCGAGAAGGCGCGTGCCTCTTGGGCCGGCTCCGGCGATGCTGCGACCGAGGCGGTGTGGTTCGGCCTGCGCGAGACCGCCGGCGCCACCGAATTCCTGGGCTACGAGACCGAGCGCGCCGAAGGCGTGGTCGCGGCGCTGGTGAAGGAGGGCAAGGAGGTGCCCGCGCTCAAGGCCGGCGAGAGCGGCGCCGTCATCGTCAACCAGACGCCGTTCTACGCCGAGTCCGGCGGCCAGGTCGGCGATACCGGGTTGATGCTCGGCGACGGGCTCCGCTTCAGGGTCATCGACACCCAGAAGAAGGCCGGCGACCTGTTCGTGCATTCCGGCACGGTGGAGGAGGGGACGCTGAAGGTCGGCGCCGCACTCGCGCTCGAGGTCGATCGCGCGCGGCGGGCCGCCATCCGACAGAACCATTCGGCAACGCATCTCCTGCACGAGGCGCTGCGCCAGGTGCTCGGCGATCACGTCGCGCAGAAGGGCTCGCTGGTCGCGCCCGACCGGCTGCGGTTCGACTTCTCCCACCCCAAGCCGATGACGGCGCAGGAGATCGCGCGGGTCGAGGACATCGCCAACGACGTCGTGCTGCAGAACAGCCCCGTCACCACGCGCCTGATGGCCCTGGAGGACGCCCGCGCCTCCGGCGCCCGCGCGCTGTTCGGCGAGAAATACGGCGACGAGGTGCGCGTGGTCGCCATGGGCGAAAACGACCCGCAGGGTGCCGGTGGCAACGCCATGGGCTGGTCGGTCGAGCTCTGTGGCGGCACCCACGTCAAGCGGACCGGAGACATCGGCCTGATCGCCGGCCTGAGCGACAGTGGTGTCGCGGCTGGCGTGCGCCGGATCGAGGCGGTCACCGGCACCACGGCGCGCAAATACGCCCAGCACCTCGGTGAGCTCGCCAAAGCGGCCTCGGCGGAGCTTAAAGTGCCGCTTGAAGAGATGCCGGTACGCCTCGCGCAAGTCTTGGATGAACGGCGGCGGCTCGAGCGCGAGCTGGCGGAGGCGAAGAAAAAGCTCGCCATGGGCGGCGGCGCCAAGGCCGAGGGTGCCGACGGCGTGCGCGCGGTTGGCGATATCAAGCTCCTGGCGCGCGCGGTCGAAGGCATTGATCTCAAGGACCTGCGCAGCCTCGCCGACGAGGGCAAGAAGCGCCTCGGTTCTGGCGTCGTCGCCATCGTCGGCGTCACCGAGGAGGGCAAGGCCGGCGTCGTGGTCGGCGTCACCGCCGACCTCACTTCGCGCTTTTCCGCGGTCGATCTCGTGCGCAAAGGCGCCGAGGTGCTTGGTGGCAAAGGCGGCGGGGGTCGCCCCGACATGGCGCAGGCCGGCGGCCCCGACGGCTCCAAGGCCGAGGACGCGCTGAAGGCGATTGAGGGCGCGCTCGGCGGCAGTTGAAGTATTTTCGGTGCGTAAAGCGGGCAAAGGTACGCTTCGCTTTTGACGCGTGGGCCGCTCGGGCGCGTTTGCCCACGCGTCAAAAGTATGGGGCAGGCGATCGTACCCACCCTACGGCCGCAGGTAGCTAGTGCGGTGGCTCTGACGTTCCGATCAGTCTCGCAGCGCATTCTTCATCGGAACGTCAGAGCTAAAACCGCACTAGAACCATAGACTTGCTAGTGTCCCTTTGTTTCCGACGTTCGCAAAAGTGCGTGCTGCAAAGTGATGCGAACGTCGGAAACGGGACACTAGCGCGTCGAGGAGCGATTGCGTTGTCCAACGGCCGGGACCCACACACTATGGCGAAACGGGATTGGGCCTCGGCTCTTCGGCGGCGGTGCTATGAAATCCTCGAGCAGGGGCCGATCGGCAATCGCATGAGCATGCTGGTCGATCGGCTGCTCGTCGTGCTCATCATCGTCAACCTGGTTGCGGTTGCGCTCGAGTCGATGCCGGAGCTGGCGTCGCGATATGGCGCATGGTTCGGCTCGATCGAGCTCTTGTCGCTCGTCGTGTTCACTCTGGAATATGGCTTGCGCATCTGGGTCGCGGTCGAGCACCGGCCCTACCGGCACCAATCGGCTTGGCGGGCGCGCTGGCACTACATGCGCAGCGCCGCCGGCATCGTCGACCTGCTGGCGGTCCTGCCGTTCTGGCTCGCCTTGCTGTTCCCGGCCGATCTACGCGCGATCCTCGTCTTCCGCGCGGTTCGCTTCCTCAAGATCGCGCGCTACTCGCCAGCGATGCGGTCACTGCTGGACGTGATCTATCGGGAGCGGCGCGCCCTCTTCGGTTGCATCGTCATCCTGATCGGCGCCACGTTCATCGCCGCCTCGCTGATGCACCTAGCCGAGGGCCGCGCGCAGCCCGACAAGTTTGGCACCGTCCCCGACGCCATGTGGTGGGCGATCGTCACGCTCGGCACCATCGGCTACGGCGACGTCGTGCCGATCACCGCGGTCGGCAAGCTTATCGCGGGCGTCACGATCTTCTTGGGCCTGATCATGATCGCGCTGCCGGTCGGCATCATCGCGAGCGGTTTCGCCGAGGAGATCCACCGGCGCGACTTCGTCGTCACCTGGGGGATGGTGGCGCGGGTGCCGTTGTTTTCCGAGCTCGATGCCGCCGAGATCGGCGACGTCATGCGGCTCCTGCGCGCCCAGCAGGTCGAGCCGGGTGGCGTGATCGCGCGGCGCGGCGATGTCGCCGATTCGATGTATTTCGTCGCCGAGGGCGAGGTCGAGATCGAGCTGCCGCAGGAGCGGGTGCGGCTCGGCGTCGGACATTTCTTCGGCGAGATCGCCGTGCTGCGGCGGGCTCGTCGCTCCGCCAACGTGATGGCGGTTTCGCGCACCAGCCTGCTCGTGCTCGACGCGCACGAATTCCACGCCTTGATGGACCGCGACCCGCGGCTCTCCAAGCGCGTCCAGGAGGTTGTGCGCAGCCGACTGGGCCGCGAGCTCGTGTCGCGGCAGGGCGATATCATCACGGAAGAGATCGAGGAAGCCGACGTCATGAAAGACCGGGAGTGACGACACACCGGTCCAGACGACCTCGCAACCGCGCTGCAAGCAGGTAGGGCCGGTCACGACCCCTTGCGTAGGAAAACGTAGTCCGTGGCGTAGGGCGCGCTGTGGAATGCGCCGGCCTTGTCGCACGCGCCGGTGTGCACACCGCCCTGCGTGTTGATGCGCTGCACGGTGGTCACGCCCGTGAGCGTGCCGTTGCCGCGCTGCGCCGTCACCTCGAGCTTGAGCCAGGGAATGTCGTTCGGCGTCTTGCCGGGAGCGTTGCCCGCGGCCTTGGCGACCACGGCGCTGCCGTCCATGTGCTCCCAGTTCGGGCCGGCATAGTGGCGGCCGACGGTCTTGCCATCGAGGAGGAGCGTTGCGATCGGCTCGCGGAAGGTCCAGGCGAGCTTGCCGTCGGCGCCGGCCTTGCACTCATAGACCTGCGCGCCCTCGGCATGGAAGGTAGCGACCACGGTCTGGCCGGGCGCTTCGATCGCGGCCGGCATTTGCGCCCGGGCGTTGCCGGTGCATGCCAACACGGCGGCGACTGCTGTCGCAACAAATAAATATCTCGATCGAAGCATGATAACCTCCGGTGATGTGTGTCAGCTCTGTCAGGCGAGACGGACGTTTGAATTGCGTGGTCCTATCGAAATCAAAATCGAACCACAAGAAGATGTTTTGCGTGGGAGGCCGACCGGCGATAGTCGGCAACTATGAGAGCGGGCAAAGAGTCGAAAAAAAAGCGGCGCGGTCAAGCCGCGCCGTTTAACGCCTGTCGGTGCAGACCAACCTAGGCCGCCATCGCCTTCTTCAGGTTGGAATCCACTTTGTCGAGGAAGCCGGTGGTCGACAGCCATTTCTGGTCGGCGCCCACCAGCAGTGCGAGGTCCTTGGTCATGTCTCCGGCCTCGACGGTGCCGACCGTGACCTTCTCCAGGGTCGACGTGAACTTCGCGAGCTCCGGGTTGTTGTCGAGCTTGGCGCGGTGCGCGAGCCCACGCGTCCAGGCGAAGATCGAGGCCACCGAGTTGGTCGAGGTCTGCTCGCCCTTCTGGTGCTGGCGGTAGTGCCGCGTCACCGTGCCGTGGGCGGCCTCCGCCTCCACCACCTTGCCGTCGGGCGTGGCCAGCACCGAGGTCATCAGCCCGAGCGAACCGTAGCCCTGCGCCACCGTGTCGGACTGTACGTCGCCGTCGTAGTTCTTGCAGGCCCAGACATAGCCGCCCGACCATTTCAGCGCCGCCGCCACCATATCGTCGATCAGCCGGTGCTCGTAGAAGATCTTCTTCTTCTCGAACTCGGCCTTGAACTCCTTGTCGTAGATCTCCTGGAAGATGTCCTTGAAGCGGCCGTCATAGACCTTGATGATGGTGTTCTTGGTCGACAGGTAGAGCGGATAGCCGCGGTTGAGCGCGTAGTTCATCGAGGCGCGTGCGAAGTCGGCGATCGACTGGTCGAGATTGTACATCGACATGGCGACGCCGCCGCCGGGGAACTGGAACACCTCGCGCTCGATCTTCTTGCCGTCGTCGCCGACGAAGGTGAGGAACAGCTTGCCCTTGCCCGGCACCTTGAAGTCAGTGGCACGATACTGGTCGCCATAGGCGTGACGGCCGATGATGATCGGCTCGGTCCAGCCCGGTACCAGCCGCGGCACGTTCTTGCAGATGATCGGCTCGCGGAAGATCACGCCGCCCAGGATGTTGCGGATGGTGCCGTTGGGCGAGCGGTACATCTCATGCAGGTTGAACTCCTTCACCCGCCCCTCGTCGGGGGTGATGGTGGCGCATTTGACCGCGACGCCCACCCGTTTGGTGGCCTCGGCGGCGTCGATGGTGATCTGGTCGCGGGTCTCGTCGCGCTTCTGGATGCCGAGATCGAAGTAGAGCAGGTCGATGTCGAGATAGGGATGGATCAGCTTGTCCTTGATCAGCTTCCAGATGATGCGGGTCATCTCGTCGCCGTCCATGTCGACGACCGGGTTCTTGACCTTGATCTTCGCCATTTTAAGAGGCCACCTCTTGGAAGCGGGCCTCGGCCCGCCGGACTCGTGTCAGAGCGCGGCGAGCGCGGCGTTCAGCGTGGCGCTCGGCCGCATCGCGGCCGACGTCTTGGCGGAATCGGGCAGGTAGTACCCGCCCATGTCGACCGGCTTGCCTTGTGCGCCGTTCAGCTCGCCAATGATCTTGGCTTCGTTCTTGCCGAGCGTCTCGGCCAGCGGTTTGAAGCGGGCTTGCAGCTCCGGGTCCTTGGTCTGCGCGGCCAGCGCCTGAGCCCAGTACAGGGCGAGATAGAAATGGCTGCCGCGATTGTCGAGCTCGCCGACCTTGCGAGCAGGAGAGCGGTTGAACTCGAGGACCTTACCGATGGCCGTGTCGAGCGTCTCGGCGAGAACCTGCGCCTTGGCGTTCTTGTAGGTCTGAGCCAGATGTTCGAGCGACGCGCCGAGGGCGAGAAACTCGCCGAGCGAATCCCAGCGGAGATAGCCCTCTTGCTGGAACTGCTCCACGTGCTTGGGCGCCGAGCCGCCGGCGCCGGTCTCGAAAAGACCGCCGCCCGCCAGCAGTGGCACGATCGACAGCATCTTGGCCGAGGTCCCGAGCTCCATGATCGGGAACAGGTCGGTGAGATAGTCGCGCAGTACGTTGCCGGTGACCGAGATCGTGTCCTGCCCCTTGCGGATGCGCTCGAGTGAAAACTTGATCGCTTCGACCGGCGGCAGTATGCGGATGTCGAGCCCCTTGGTGTCGTGATCCTTCAGATATTTCTCGACCTTGGCGATGACCTGCGCGTCGTGCGCGCGATTCTTGTCGAGCCAGAACACCGCCGGGGTGTTGGTGAGGCGCGCGCGGCGCACACCGAGCTTGACCCAGTCCTGGATCGGCGCGTCCTTGAGCTGGCACATGCGGAAGATGTCACCGGTCTCGACCGGACGCTCCAGCAGCACCTTGCCGTCATCGGCCACGACGCGAACCGTTCCGGCCGCGGGAACCTCGAACGTCTTGTCGTGTGAGCCGTATTCCTCGGCCTGCTGCGCCATCAATCCCACGTTGGGAACCGAGCCCATGGTCTTGGGATCGAACGCGCCGTGGGCCTTACAGTCCTCGATGACCGCCTGATACAGCTTGGCGTAGCTGCGGTCCGGGATCGCGGCTATGGCGTCGTGCAGCTTGCCGTCGGCGCCCCACATGCGGCCGGACTCGCGGATCATCGCCGGAATCGACGCGTCGATGATCACGTCGCTGGGCACATGCAGGTTGGTGATCCCTTTGTCGGAATTGACCATGGCGAGGCCCGGTCGTTTCGCGTACTCGGCGACAATGTCGGCCTTGATCGCTTCTTTTTCGGCTGCCGGCAGGGTCTCGATCTTTGTCAGCAGATCGCCGAAGCCGTTGTTGAGATTGACGCCGAGACGCTTCAGCGTGGCGGCATGCTTTTCGATCACATCGGCGAAGAACACGGAAACGGCATGGCCGAATATGATGGGATCGGCGATCTTCATCATGGTCGCCTTCACGTGCAGTGAGAACAGCACGTCTTCCTTTTTGGCGGCTTCGATCTGCTCGGCAAAGAAGGCGCGCAGTGCCCTGCGGCTCATCACCGCCGCGTCGATGATCTCGCCGGCCTTAAGCGGCGTCTTTGCCTTCAGCACCGTGATCTTGCCGTCGGTGCCGACCAGCTCAATGCGGGCGTTGGTCGCCGCCGCGACGGTGGTCGAGATTTCCGAGCCGTAGTAATCGCCGCTCGGCATGTACGCCACATGCGATTTGGAGCTGGAACTCCAGGCGCCCATCTTGTGCGGATTGTTGCGGGCGTATTGCTTGACGGCGCCGGCGGCGCGGCGGTCGGAATTGCCTTCGCGCAAGACCGGGTTGACGACGCTGCCGAACACCTTGGCGTAGCGGGACTTGATCTCCTTCTCGGCTTCCGTCGTGGGATTGTCCGGGTAGTCGGGAACGTTGTAGCCCTTGTCCTGTAGTTCCTTGATCGCGGCCTTGAGCTGCGGGATCGAGGCGGAGATGTTGGGCAGCTTCATGATGTTGGCTTCGGGCTTCAACGTGAGCTCGCCGAGTTCGGTGAGTTCGTCGTTAATCCGTTGCGCGGGGGTGAGCTTCTCGGGGAAACTGGCGAGGATGCGGCCGGCCAGAGAGATGTCTTTCAGCTTCACGGACACACCCGCCGCGCCCACGAACGCTTCGACGATCGGCAGCAGGGAAAAGGTCGCGAGCGCCGGGGCTTCATCGACCTTTGTCCACATGATTTCGAGATTTGGCATGCGAGCACCTCTGGTCGCCGTGTTGTTTGGGCCGACCGGAAAACTGGACATTGATGGGCGAGGTGAATGACTTCTCCCTCGGGCCCTCAAATGAATTGTTCTCGGCGCGGAGACCGCCAACCGGGGGCTGACGGGAGTTCGGCGGGCGCCCTATAGCACCCGCGCCCGTGGGGTTAAAGCCGTCCTTCGGCGCATCCTGCGATCCTTTTAGGCCCGCCTTTTGGGCCGGCCCGATGCCCAGTATACCCAGTGTCCCGGTTCCGACGTTCGTATCACTTTGCAGCACGCTCGAGTACGAACGTCGGAACCAAGGGACACTGGCAACTCTATGACTCTAGTGTGGCTTTGGATTTGACGTTCCTATGAACGACTCGCAGCAGGCACTGATAGGAACGTCAAATCCGCCACACTAGCCGGCGGAGCAGGCAATGCCGGGTGCAGGAACAGACAAGACAAGGAATTGGATCGAGACGGCGGGACCGACCATCGTGCTGGTCGAACCGCAGCTCGGTGAGAACATCGGCGCCGCCGCCCGGGTGATGGCCAATTTCGGATTGGGGCGGCTGCGGCTGGTCAAACCGCGCGACGGCTGGCCCAATCTCCAGGCGCAACGCTCGGCCTCTGGCGCCGACCGCATCCTCGAGGAGGTGGTGGTGTTCGACACGCTTGCGGCGGCGATCGCCGACTGCACCGTGGTGCTGGCGACCACGGCACGCGCGCACGACCAGGCCAAGCCCGTGCTCGGTCCCGACGCGGCCGCGGCCTTCCTCGCGCCGCACGTAGCGGCGGGCGAGAACGTCGCGGTGTTGTTCGGGCGCGAGCGCTACGGGCTCGAGAACGACGAGGTGGCGCTCGCCGACCGCATCGTCACCTTTCCGGTCAATCCCGCCTTCGCCTCGCTCAACCTCGCGCAGGCGGTGGCGTTGGTGGCCTACGAGTGGTTCAAGCTCGCGTCCGACGGCGTGCTGCCTTTTGCCATGCCGCAGAAGTCGGAGCCGGCGCCCAAGGAGCAGATCCAGGCGTTTTTCGCCAATCTCGAGCGCCAGCTCGACCTGATCGAATATTTTCGCCCGCTGGACAAGCGCGCCACCATGCTCGTGAACCTGCGCAACATCTTCGCGCGCATGCAGCCGACGCAGCAGGACATCCAGACCTTGCACGGCATCGTGGTGGCGCTGACCGAGGGCCGCAAGGGACCGGCGCGCGGCGGCGTGCTCGACGGCGAGGAGGCGAAGGCGCTGCGCGCCCTGCTCGCGGAATACGGCGAGGGCCGGGTGCCCGGCGAGCGCGGGCCGGTGCGCGGACTGGCACGGCTGCTGCGCCGCAATCCGACCGACGCCGAGCGCGAGCTGTGGCAAGCGCTGACCAACGACCGGCGCTTCGCCGGTCGCGGTTTCAAGCGGCAGACGCCGGTCGGCACGCATATCGTCGACTTCGTTTCGTTCCCGCTGCGCGTGGTGATCGACCTGGTACCTGCGAGTGACACCGAAATCGCGACAAAGTCGCGCAGCGAGCGCCGCGCCTGGCTCACCGAGCGCGGCTATCGCGTGCTGGACGTGGCGGCCGCCGATGTCGAAGCGGATCTGGCGGGGGTGCTGGGCCGGCTGGCCGTCGCGGTGGGCTAGTGTCCCGATTCCGAAGTTCGCATGGACCCGCGGCGCACTCTTTGCGACTTCGCGGCGCTAGCCTTTCAACGCCTTCAGTGCAGCGGCGGCGCCCGCGCGCAGGAAGCCCATGTCACTGCCGACGGCGAGGAAGCGCACGCCGCGCTTGGCGAGTGCGACCGCGCGCTCGGCGTTGTGGCAATATGCCCCCATGATCTTGCCGGCCTTGGTCGCCGCGGCGGTGATGCGGTCGAGCTCGCGGTCGACCACCGCCGCCATCGGGTCCACGTCGGCGCCGTTCGAGAGCGCGATCGACAGGTCAGCCGGTCCGAGGAACAGCGCGTCGATCCCCGGCGTGGCGGCGATCGCCTCGACGTTGTCGAGAGCGGTGCGGGTCTCGATCATGGCGAAGGTGACGGTAAGGTCGTTGGCCTCGCGCAGGTACACTTTCTGGTCCGGCATGTTGCCGAGCGTGGTGGCGCGGTGCGGACCCCAGCTGCGCTCACCGATCGGCGGAAACTTCGCGTAGGAAGCATACGCGCGTGCATCCGCCACGGTGTTGATCATCGGTGCGATGATGCCCTCGGCGCCGAAATCGAGCGCGCGACTCACGCTCGCGAATTCGCCGACGGGCACGCGCACGATCGGGGCCGCGCCACCGAGCCGGATCTGGGCGACCGCGGTCACCACCGACGCGGTGTCCCACAACCCATGCTGGCCGTCGAGCGTGACCGCGGGAAAGCCTTCGCGGCCGACGAGCTCGGCGACGATGGGAGAAGCCAGGCCGCACCAGCCGCTATAGACGGTTTCGCCGGCACGCAGCCGGCGGGCGAGGGAGAAGGCGGGACCGGAGGACATGTTGGGTGACCTCGAACGAATGGCGGGCGGGTGCGCCAATCTGACCCATTCGCGGTGAGGCTGTAAAGCGTCGAATGTCGGACCGCCGGACCGTCTCAGGCCTCGGCGGTCGCCAGCCGATACGATTGACGTACCGGCATCGGTGCGGTCAGCGGGACGCTTTGATCTCCTCGATCGCCTTCGCCATCAGCTCGTCCATGGTGCGGCGAATCTGGTGATCGGAGTCCGTCACGCCCTTGGCGTCGAAGTCCTTCCGGATCTTGCGGAAGACGTCGTCGTCGCCGGCTTCCTCGAAATCCGCCATCACCACCGCTTTGCCGTAGGCCTCGGCCTCGGCGCCGGCAAGGCCGAGCTTGCCCGCTGCCCACAAGCCCAGCAGCTTGTTGCGTCGCGCGTTCGCCTTGAACTTCAGCTCCTCGTCAATGGCGAACCTCTTCTCGAAGCCTTCCTCGCGCTTGTCGAACGTCGTCATGCTTGCTTGCCTCACTGTCTCAGGGGCGGCCGGGGGATATATAGCGCAGTCGCGTCGCGCGCGCACCCGCATCCGACCTGCTGTTCCGACCCGATCAATTCCTCTTGCGTGGTTTCGACATGATGAACAGATATACACCATCGCAACCGCGCGCGGCCTTGCATAGCGGGCCGTGATCGTCAAGGCAACCGATGTCGTGGTGATTCGCTCGCGTGGAGCGTGCGGAACAAATCTTGCCGTCGCGATTGTGCTGCGCAGCGCGATCGGGTAGCTTGGCCCTCGTGGACGCGTCGCATGTTCACGTTTTTTGTAGCGCCGTCACGTCCCGCCGCCGCGGACATCACACAAACCGGAGCCACGGCATCCAGATGGACATCAACAAACCACGGTACACTCCGATGAGCCGCCGTCGCCGCATCTATGAAGGCAAGGCGAAGGTCCTTTATGAAGGGCCGGAGCCCGGAACGCTGATCCAGCACTTCAAGGACGACGCGACTGCCTTCAATGCAAAGAAGCACGAAGTCGTCGAAGGCAAGGGCGTCCTCAACAATCGGATCTCCGAATACGTCTTCCAACACCTCAACGACATCGGGGTTCCGACCCACTTCATCCGGCGCCTCAACATGCGCGAGCAGTTGATCCGCGAGGTGGAGATCATCCCGCTCGAAGTGGTCGTGCGTAACGTCGCGGCGGGTACGCTGTCGCAGCGCCTCGGCATCGAGGAGGGCACGCAGCTGCCGCGCTCGATCATCGAGTTCTACTACAAGAATGACAAGCTCGGCGATCCGATGGTCTCGGAAGAGCACATCACCGCCTTCGGCTGGGCGACGCCGCAGGAGATCGACGACGTCATGGCGCTCGCCATCCGCGTCAACGATTTCCTTTCCGGGCTGTTCCTCGGCGTCGGCATCAGGCTCGTCGACTTCAAGATGGAGACCGGGCGGCTGTGGGAAAACGATCTCATGCGGATCGTGGTCGCCGACGAGATCTCGCCCGACTCCTGCCGGCTGTGGGACATCAAGTCGAACGAGAAGCTCGACAAGGACCGCTTCCGTCACGATCTCGGCGGACTGCTCGAAGCCTATACTGAGGTCGCCAAGCGCCTCGGTATCATGAGTGAAGGCGAGCGGCCGCAGGGCACCGGCCCGATCCTGGTCAAGGGCTGACGCCGCTCCACTGCCACCAAGGGCGATGCGATGAAGCCGCATTGGTCCCGAAAGATGATCGAGGGCGCCATTATCGGCGCCCTTTATCTCGTCGGGGCGGCCGCCGCCTCTGCGCAAGACTATCCGAGCAAGCCGGTGCGCATCGTCGTGCCCTATGCCGCGGGCGGCGGCACCGACGCACTGGCGCGCTTCCTGGCGAACGGCCTGGAGAAGCGGCTGGGGCAGCCCTTCATCATCGAGAATCGGCCGGGACAGGGGACCGCCACCGGCGCGACCTATGTCGCCCGTTCGGCCCCCGACGGCTACACGCTGCTGGCTGCCACGAGCTCGACGCTCGCCTTCAATCCCAGCGTCTACCGCAAGCTCGCCTATGACCCGCTGACGGATTTCTCGCTGATCTCGCTGATCGCGGCGGTTCCGTTCGTGCTCGTCGTCAATCCGTCGGTGCCCGCCAACTCGGTGCTCGAGCTGGTCAAGCTCGCCAAATCCAGGCCGGGCGAGCTGAGCTATGCGTCGGGTGGCGTGGGCGCGCCGCATCACGTCTATATGGAGCTGTTCAAAAGCGTGACCGGCGCCGACATCAAGCATATTCCATATCGCGGCGGCGGGCCGGCGCTCAACGACGTGGTTGCCGGTCATGTCCCGATCATGTTCGGCGATGTCGGGCCGGTGACGCCGCTGCATCATAGCGGCCGCGTCCGTGCGCTCGGCGTGACGGTCGGCAAGCGCGTCGAGACCATCCCCGAGGTGCCGACCCTGGTCGAGGCGGGGCTCGCCGGCTACGAGGCGAACTCCTGGCAAAGCATGGTCGCGCCTGCGAACCTCCCGACGCCGGTGCTGTCCGCGCTCAACCGGGCGCTGACCGGGGTTCTTGCGGAGCCAGCGACCAAGGCGCATTTTCTGCAGCTCGGAATGCAGCCGATGTCGAGCACGCCGGAGGAATTCACGGCCTATCTGCGCGCGGAGATAAGAAAATGGGCGCCGGTCATTAAGGCCGCCGGCGCCACCGAAGATTAGTTTGGAGGAAAATGAAATGCCCAAGGACTTCACCATCGGACTCGTCGTGCCGTTTGCCAGCGACACCGTGCCCGACGAGGGGCTGCAGATGTATCCAAACGTGCGCTTCATCCCGCGCGGTGTCGGCGTGCGCTCGCTCACGCCGCAAGGCTATGACAGCGCCTGCGAGGCTATTCTTCCGGCGGCCGAATATCTCGCCAAGCAGGACGTCGACGCCATCATGGTAATCGGCACCTCGCTGACCTTCTATCGCGGCTCCGATTTCCACGATCAGCTCATGCAGCGGTTGCGTGCGGCGACCGGCCTGCCCGTGAGCACCATGAGCCAGGCGGTGGTCGATGGGCTGCGTGCCTTCGGCGCGCGGCGGATCGTGGTCGCCACCGCCTATGCCGATGATGTCAACAACCGGCTGAAAGGATTTCTCACGGCGCAAGGTTTCGACGTGCTGGCGTTGGAGGGCTTCGGCCTGTTCGGGTTCGGCGAACCCGGCAACAAGAGCGAGGCCGACATCATCGCGCTCGGCTCGAAAGTATGCACCCAGGCGCCGAAAGCCGAGGGACTGCTGATCTCCTGCGGCGGACTGCGTACGCTGGGCGTGGCGAAGCCCCTGGAAGAGCGCCACGGCATCCCGGTGGTGTCGAGCACCCAGGCGGCGTTCTGGGCGGCGCTGCGCCTGGTGGGCGAAAGCGGCCATGTCGCTGGCCGCGGGCGGCTCCTGGAGCGGTCCACCGCAGCAACCCCTGTGCACTGAGGCGATTTGCGCGTAAATTCGGCCCGGTGTGCGGTTCCCGCCTGAAATCAAGCGGGGATCGCGCGCCATATCGCTTGCGGCCCGATAGAATCGTGCCATATCGAAAGCGACATTCGAAGGATCCCCGATGAAGGCCCGCGTCACCGTTACCCTGAAAACTGGCATCCTCGACCCACAGGGCAAGGCGATCGAGGGGGCGCTGAAGTCGCTCGGCGTTGATGGCGTCGCCAGCGTGCGCCAGGGCAAGGTCTTCGACATCGAGATCAAGGGCCGCGACCGCAAGCAGGCGCAAGCCGCGCTCAAGCAGGCGGCCGACAAGCTCCTCGCCAATACCCTGATCGAGAACTACCAGGTCGAGTTGAAATGACCGCGCTGCGCACCGGCATCGCGGTCGCCGCGCTCGGCATTGGCGTTGCGGGGCTGCTCGCCGGCGATGCCGCCACCATCGGTGTCGGGCGCGAGCCGTCGGAAGGTGCGAAGGCGGCGAGCTGGATCGAGATCAAGTGGCCGTTCCCGCTCGATCAGTGGGGTGTCGGGCGGGCATTCGAGTGCCGGGACTGCGGTGCGCAGGCCAAGCTCTACCTGCGCGCCAAGCTCGGCTTCTGCAATTGCACGACCGGTGTGGCCGACGACGCCGAGCTCGACCGGGTCGGCGACCTCGAATTGCTCAGCGACAAGTTCAAGGGTTTGAGCGATGGGCGGCCGGTCAAGGTCGGTTGGATGAACGGACGCAGCCGGCCTTATCAAGTCGCGATCCGCTATGGGTCGCCGGTGAACGCGCTCGCCATCGCTTTCAACGACAAGTGCGACGTGGTGGTTGCGACCGTCGTCGCCGATCACATTCCCGCCGCCGAACAGGCCGCGTTGGGCTTTCTCAACGGCGACCTGGTGCTGCGCTGGGCGGAGAGAGAGCTCGGTCTCTGATGAAATCCGCCGTCATCGTCTTCCCCGGCATCAATCGCGAGCGCGACATGGCGCGCGCGCTCAAGCTCATCTCCGGCCGTGAGCCGGCCATGGTGTGGCACGCCGATACGGCGCTGCCCGCGGGCACCGACCTCGTGGTGGTGCCGGGCGGCTTCTCCTA
>Ga0126382_10000101_pt1 | contig 29581 bp, 20 predicted proteins | sample PanSoiMetPlot_30_FD_92548 | JGI IMG/M metagenome (GOLD analysis project Ga0126382, IMG submission 92548) | Tropical forest soil microbial communities from Panama - MetaG Plot_30 | ecosystem: Environmental > Terrestrial > Soil > Tropical forest > Bulk soil | place: Panama | collected 2016-02-17
AAGTGAGAACGTGGTCAGTCCTGTACGGGTGGCCCTCCGTGGCTACCGCTCTTGGCGCGATTAGGGTCTATGTAATAAGGGGCGGCCACGGGCCAGGATTTGGATCTTTTCGAGAATCTTGAGTAAGAGCGATCTGTCTGAAGTCGCGGCGCTAATGGCTTTAATGCCAATGAAAAGACCGTCGCGTTCCACGTTGGCCTTAAAAGCGTAGTGTGCCTCTCTTTAACGCGCTCTTCCTATCCCTCAACCGCCTGTCCTGCGAACGTAATTCTGATCTCACGCAGGTCCTCGAAGTCCCCGGGGAAGAAGGCAGACTGTCTTGGTTTTTCGCGACCGTATTGCTTGCCACCGCTCAAACCTGTTGAAGATCACAGCCAGCGCCGCCTCATCATCGGTTACTTTGCTTCGGCTGAAGTTCGTTGGCGCCGCCTGTGTCGTTGCTAAAGAATGGAGCCAAGAAATGCTCAAGAGAAAATATTTTCCATTGAACGAAACGGAGCGCCATTCTACAGGTGCGAAACTCAGACGGTACTCTCTCAGCCGATTTCATATTCACACCACCAATTTGATCCCACCGAAAGCTCGTTAGCGTTTTCCTGTAATGGAGTGCGTTTTGTATGATCAACGATCCTACGGTACCAAGGAAATCAAAATTATTGAATGATTCCGTTTAGAGTGTCTTGGATAGAATAAAATTTCTCTTTGGTCTCATGCTTTTGTTCATAGTCATGTCGCCCACCAGTTTCATCGTCAGCCGAACGGGTTCACTTGGATCTCATTGGCGTCGCTGCGCTAGAACGGTGACCAGTAGCGACCTGATCAAGATGCAACTTGATCAATGATCTCATCGTTACCGCCCGCTTTCTTACACGACCGCCATGCCGTGCGCTCACAACTGCTCGGCAATCTGACTGAATTCGCGCCGCCTCCTCAGCTTAACAGTTGGGCCGCTTGGCGTGGCTAGAAGAGCGGATCATAATGTGTCAATGGAATCTCAACGCGAACTGCCAAGCGACCTGGCCGCTATCCGCATCCGCGATGCCCAGCCCGATGACCGAGACTTCATCCTCGGGCTGGTACCCGAGCTACTCGCATTCGACTCGCCGCCGGTGTGGCGCGGGGCTGGCGAGATGACTGCCATCGATGTGCGCGTGATAGGCGAGGCACTCGAGGGCCGGCCCCGCGGCGCGAGCGTGCTAATCGCCGAGGACGAGCGTGGGCAGCGTGTGGGCTTTATACACTTGTGCGAGGAGCAGGACTACTACGGTGGGGCGTGCGGACACGTGGGCGACGTGGTCGTAACACCGGCGGCGCGGGGCCGGGGCGCGGGCAGAGCGTTGCTGGCGGCGGGCGAGCGATGGGCGCGGGAGCGAGGCTATCGGATGCTGACGTTGAATGTATTCGTGGGCAACGCGAGGGCGAGGGCCTTGTATGAGGCCGTCGGGTTCCGGCCCGAGACGGTGCGACATGTGAAGGAGTTGAGCTGACGGCTGAGCGAGGTCGACCTGGGGGTGTCAGCGGAGGTGGCGCAGCGCAGGTTTTGTTGTTTTTTTTCGAGCCGTTGCGGCGGCCTGCTGAATCTGGCTCGGCTGCGGACGTGCCTACTGGAGGGGCAACCGCTCTCCGTTGGAAAGCGCCGCGGAGGAAGTTATGGATGAAGACCTGAATCAGATGACCCGTGAGGAACTGATCGACGAAGTGATGAAGTTACGTCACGGCATCCGTCAGCATCGTGACACCAGCCTACACGACCTCTGTTGGTATCATCCCGCACTTTGGGGGTTGTTACCGGAAAAGACCGATCCGATCCCTATAGTACCGGAATGGCCGGAGTTCATCAGAGGCTGCGTGAGGTATCGACAGTCGTTGGACCAGCAGGCGCCAAACGCCCCGCGGACAAATAAGTCATATGCAGGTGAATCATTTTAGGCTCATCGCATCGCTTCTACGATCCTCGACAACAATCAGGTCAGACAAGTCCAGGAACGAGTTCCCAATACACAATTAGGCTGACAGCGCCTTTCGTCGCGCACGATGATTTGCCGAGCGTGGCCGCCACCAAGTTGGCCATTAGAACTTCCCCACGCATCGATTCCCCGTGATGAATCTGATACATCGCCGCCGGCACGAGCCGGAGGGCCACCCGTACAGGGCTGGCGAATTCTCCGTTACACTCCACTAGCAAGTCGGTGACGATATACGGCCACTCGGCGAGATTTGGTCATTAAATCCTGCTTAAGAAGTTAATATATGAACGTGCGACTCCCAGGGCCATATTTTGCATCCAAACTGGCAGGAGACGGTTTTATGTCGGGTTCTGCTAGTGAATCCGGAAGGGGTAAACATCATGTTAAATCATCGAAGGTTCAGTTCATCTCTAACGGTTGCCGTGGCCGCACTAATACTCGCTTCGCTTCCAGTGGCGTCATTAGCCGCAGGATCATCTGCAAAACATCCGAAGCGATCGAACGAGGAGCGAGTACTATCGCCGGTTAACCTGGCGATCCTTATTCAGGACGATCTGGTTTCCCATGTAAGCAACGAGCTGGAGCGAACGCGAGAATTTATCCTGTCGCTGCCACAAGGCTCGCAGGTTATGGTCGCTTACATCTCAAGCGGTAGCTTACGGGTGCGGCAACCGTTCACAACGGACCTGCCCAAAGCCGCCGGGTCTTTGCGTGTTCTGATTTCCAGCACATCAGCTTCTCCGTTCAATCCATACGTCGAGGTCCTCGAGGCGCTCCGAAAATTCCAGCCCGAAGGAAAAGATCGCAACATCCTGTTGCTAATATCGGACGGACTCGACTCGTCTCGCGGGTTCGACCCGTCGTCGGTTCTTAATTCGATTGATATGCAACGCGCGATCACCGAGGCGAAGCGCCGAGACGTGTCGATATATTGCTTTTACGCGCCGTCGGTGGGGCTTACCAGCCGGAGTTCTCTGGCTGCAAGCTACGGACAAAGCTCTCTCGGCAAGATTTCGCGCGAAACCGGCGGTCAAGCCTTCTTTCAAGGCATCACCGATTTTGTGACATTCGATCCTTACTTCGAACGTTTCACCAGGGAGCTTAATCGAGTGGAGGCCGTTGAATAGCCGGCGGCTATCTCTTCAATGTGCCTTCGCGGGATCAGAGCTTCCTTAAATTAACAGACGCGCCGACTATGGACGTCGACGATTTCCTGTTGATCATTAGCGTAGAGTGGGCAGATTCTACTTAAACGTTCACTTGTTGGCCTCAGGCGCCAAGAATCGACGTAGAGGATGAATTGTGAGGCCACAATTTCAATCAAAACAAGAAGTGATAATTAACGCTCCATTGGAAACGGTATGGAATTTTAATCAAGACTTGTCAAAAATTGCGGAGTATCATCCACGGGTAAATAAAGTTGATTTAATTTCCAAAAAACAGTTTCGAGAAGCCGGCGTATCATATCGATGCCATTTAAAAGATGGTAAGAATACCTGTATTGAAAAAGATATTGAAATAGTTCCAATGCAAAAAATTGTCACAATATTTCCTCAAGACACAATGGGGCTGACTAAATTGCTACCTGATTACATCGTGGAATCGAATTTAACAAAGGTAGGAGAAAGTTCAACGAAAGTAGAAATCTCACACTTTTATTCAAGCTCGAAACCGAAAGTTTGGTTATTAAATTTCATAATTAAGAGGAAAATCGCAAAAGAAACTCAGGACACATTGAACGCAATGAAACAAAATATTGAAAATATTATTGCTCGGTGATTAAGTAGAAAGGGTTCCTTGGCGGGAACCTCCTGATAAATCTGAAAAGGTGTTCCGTGCGGTTCTCCTGAATGAGATACATCCCCGCTGATCAATCCTCAATCCTGTTGATACTTCAACCTTAGCGATCGCCTTTTCGGCAGACAGATAAAGCCTCCCGCAAGTTGACTGCCAGGCTTCGTACCCTTTGTTCAACTTAACAATGCTCAAGAAGGGTAGAAGTATCGGAATCGATCCAGACATCGCAGGACTGACCATATCGCGTCTTGTGACGTATATAGTCAGCGACCCAGGCGAAATCCCAGGTAGCCATTGGTTTTGATCAGTCTTATAGCAATGAAACCATCAAGAGAATTATGATCTACAGACATCTCAGGAAAATCGACACTGAACTTACGCAGGATACCCGCGCGCGCGCATGAGAGAGGACATTTCAGGACACCGACGCAAGCGTTCGCAGTCACGACGCAGACGAAGCCTTTGCGGTAAAGATCCCGGAAAAGTACTAGCGATAGCGGAAGAACAACACAAACCAGAACACCGCCACGATCAGCGCGCCCCCGATGCCTTCGTGATTGAGCAGCAGATGGTAGAGCAAAATATTTACGATTACCGGCCCAAGAATCGTCAGCGCCAGCGGAACATAGCGATTGATCAGCGGCAGCGCGCCGCCAACCGCCTGCACTGCGCCGATCGCCAACACATAGTGCGACTGGAAGAGAGCCTGAAGAAACTGTCCGGCGAGGCCGCCGGGTATAGGACCCTTGAGGAATTGCAGAAAGGCATTCAGACCGAAGACGAGAAACACCAGCCCGAGCAGCAATCTCACAATCAGCACGACGATTTTCATGCAAATGTCTCGGGTAAAGTTTAGCTCGCCCTAGGCTCAGCAGAAGCGCGCCAGCCCCACGGGCGAAAAACGCCAGTTCTGCTAAGTGCCAGCACAGCCCTGCAGAGTTCTCTCACTGTTTCAAGTAACGAAGCGCAACACATCCTGATTCAAAAGGCTTTGACTCAACCAGCTTCAATTGCAATTTCTCGGGCAGGCTGACTCCCTCCATCAACCGTCTTCCTTCTCCGGCAAGGATTGGTCCAACGACAAAACGGTATTCATCCACCAGGCCTAGCTCGATCAGTTGGGAAGGAAGACTTACGCCGACGACCAGAATGTTTTTGCCTGGTTCCTGTTTCAATTTAAGTATTTCGTCGTGAAGATTCGTGCGGATGATTCGCGTTTTTTTATCTTCAGCGCTGCCTAATGATCGGGAGAAAACGATTTTTTGGAGGGAGTCAAATGTCCGGGCAAATTCGTTCGATGCTTTCGTATCCGATTGGGACTTTGCGACCTCGGGCCAAAAAGGAACCATCAATTGATAGGTTTTACGTCCGAAGACGAGCAGGTCCTTCTTGTTGCCAGTAAGCCCGCATTTTTTGTTGTGCGTGGTGTTGGCGTTGTGTGCTCGCACGGACCCAGTTCTTGAACTGTCTTGAGAACGTTTTGGCGGAGGAGCTTCAACCGAAACAACCTTCCTATGCTTCTTCTTTCGAGAACACTTCCGGTCGTCGTTTTGTGTGCGCACCGAACCAGTATTGGAATTTTGTATAGCCCTTGCCTCTGACATCGGCAGCAAGAACCGGAATGAAACCAACACCGATCTTTGGCGTCGAATCACCGCTCGAAAGAGTTGTGAGCACCTGTGGCCGTTTAAGCGAAGCAGTTCAGAGACAGTCTTACCAGCAATCAACTCCTAGGGCCTCTCTTTACATCTCCAGCAGGTCCGCAACCGCTTCGGCGATCATATGACCCGTTGCTTCCTCATACCAGGGAAAGCCAGGGGAGGGATTGACCTCGAAGCAGACCCATGAATCTTCTGACGCGAATCGGAGGTCCACTCCAGCCACCTCGAGGTTCATCCCGCGCACGAGCGTTACCAATTGTCTGCCTAATCGCTCCGGTAACTCGAATGCAGACAGCTCTGCGGTCGCGCCCGCTGCCGCAGCGTAACGATAATCGGGTGCCTCCGATCGCACCGAACATGCGAACCAACGATCCCCGACAACGTGAACCCGTATGTCGATTCCAGGTACATAAGCCTGCAGTTGCACTGGGCCGGTGCAAACATTATCTAGCCGAGCCTCATCGCGCGTGTCTAGCGTTGCAACGATGCTTCGGATCCCGCTCAGCGATTTATAGACGAGGCGTCCGTGCTGGCGAAGGAAGGCACGAGCAGCCAGAGGGTCAGTGGTAACTAGAGTATCTGGCACCGCGAAGCCAGCTTGCGCGATGAGCCTGAGTTGGTACGGCTTCGAAGCATTGGAGCGACCTGCGGCCGGGCGATTGACGACCACGCCCCGCAAGCTCGCCGCCAGCGCTAGAAGAACCATTGCGGCTTTGCGCGCGCCCTGCTCTGCGGGCTCGCCTGGGCGAAGGTAAACACTTTGGATATCGTCTATCGCGATTCGTCTACCGCCCGATTCGATCCAGCCCCTAGGGGTCGTCCCGAAAACGATGTCGTATCGCACAGTCGCCAACGCGCTGTCATCGATGTGACAATGTTCGGCACCTCGCGCGTCGAGCACATCGAGAACCCTCGCGACGGGAGAATCGCCCCGCGATCCCCACACGAGGATCATTAGCGCCCCTCCGCAAGAAGGCGACCAAGCGCCTCAGCGGCGGGCGCGCTCGGTCGGCGTGCGGCCGTGATGGTAATTAGACGGTGTCGCGCATCGAACAGGAGCACCGCCCAGGACACGCCAAGTGTCTCGGTTAGGCGGCGAGCACGCTCGCGAACTCGAGGGGGAGCAGCGCCGAACACCTCGCTTCCTACTACCTCAACTTCATAATTGATGCGATAGGCTCTGCGCCGTCGTTCGCTATAAACGCGCATCGGACGGACAGCCATCCCTATCTCAGAAGCCGTTGCCAGCCAGCGCTCGGGTCGCAGCCCATCCTCACCGAAGGCGCCGTCGTTCACCGGATTGATGACCCGTGCTAACGTCGTCGCGAGAACGAATGTTAGGAAAGCATGGGTCTCTGCGGCTAGGAAGTTTCGGTCGGCAGGATGAGTAGTCACCAGCTCTTCTGCGTAGACGGCAGACCGCCGGAGGAAGACGCCAGTCACGTCCTCGTCGCGAACGGGTTTCGTGTCGACAATCCAAGTGTGCAACCCCGATTTGCCTTGAAACCAGACCCAACCTGGACTAACGAGATCCTCAGCTGAGCACAGCGCCGCTTGTGGCCATAGCGCGACGAGATTCGTCGCAACGGAGTCGTGACGACTCCCAACCACAACAATCATCGTCTCCGCTCACTTGCGGCGTCGCTTGCCGCGTTGCTTAACGCTGGCCGGCTTCGACAGGTTGTGCACCTTCTTCCGAAACTCGTCCGCCTGCTTGGTGAATGGCTGCTCCTTGCGACCGTCGTTATAGGCACGTTTGATTTGCGCCTTTCGCGCCTCCTCGGGGCTAATCTTGCGCGGCTCGATCGGTTCGATCTCAGGCTCTGGCGGCCCGACCTCCGGACGCTCTTCGGGTCGGATGAAGGTGCGCGCTAACTCTTGCTGTACCTGGTCAAGCTGCGTCGCCACCGCACGAACAGTCTGAAGCCACTCGTCCTGATAGCGCCCGAATATCTCGAACTCCTCCCGAATCAGTTTCGGGTCGATGAAGTCGGGAATCCGCTTCTGCAGGTCAAGAATTCGTTTGTCGATCTCCAGGACCTCGATCTTCTCCTTGATCTCGATCTTCAGTTCTTTGAAGAACTTCCTTGTCACGTATACATTGCACGGCTCGGACGGGATTCCGTTTGCAACGACGACGAGTCGATAAGACCCAATCGGAGTCCCGGCCGGTACAGTGAAGCGACAGTTGTGGATGACGGTTCCCGTCTGAAGCCCCATCGTTGAAAAGCTGTGTGTCCGGCAGTATATTACGGTCGAACTCGACGTGGATTCAAGACGCACGATCGGATAATTGGTCGCCTGCGTGGCGTCGTTACCATAATAAACACACTGAGTAAGGCCGTTGATCTGTCGGCCGGCAAGTGTGTGCGTACGACCGCGCCTTAAGGTCGCTGGACAGCCCGTGATGGTCGGACGCCACACCGCGTCGAATGTTTCGTCCGGCGTGTACAGGTCAACCGTCGTCGTGCCGTGCGTATACAAGACCTGGCCGGTCGGAAGCATCAGCATCCTGCCAAAGTAAGGAACGCCATCCGAGTTGACGGGACTCGGACGAGGAACCGCACTGATTGAATTAGTAGCCGGATCAAACTCGAAAAAGTACGAGGGTGGCTGAAAGGACGCCGGCGTCGTGATCGGTCCAGCCGAGAACAGCACGCGACCATTGGGCAGCACCGCTGCCGGCGCGTCGACTGTGCCAAGCGCCTCCCCTGGGTTGACTTGGGGAATGGTCGGACCGTTTGCCCATGTACCAGGTTGGTTCGCAATTGGCGGCACAGTGTAGATCGCGGTAAAGCCGGTAGCTCCGATTACAAACACTCGGCCATCCGGGAGCAAAACCGAGGCTCCTATCTCTGAAATCCCGTCGACCAAGACCTGGAGGGTTGCCCCCGCTGCGACCCACGTGTTGGCGGCGATGATGTATTTCTCCGCATTGGGCGGATTGGAGCAGTCGACCGCGTGAATGCTGCCATCAAAGAGCAGTGACCAGCTTTCCTCTCCCACAGCCGAGACTTTGTTTGCCGCGGCCGTCCAGGAGTTGGTCGCAGGGTTGTAAATCGCCGTGCGAGTGGTTGACACTTCGCCCACGAAGAATCGCCCATCCGGGAGAACGCAACCGGGGGCGTCGCCTATGCGGGCCCAGCCCGCAGGCGTGGGTAGAGTCGTCCACACGTTGGTTGTTGGATTATAGATCTCGGCTGCGAGCAGCCATATCAGGGCGCCGAAGTTGTATTCGCCACCGGCGACAATCAGGCGCCCGTCGCGTAGAATCCCGGAAGCGTAGTAAAGCGGCCCGTTGGTGCTGTCCGCCATTGTAGACCACGTGCCGTTCCCATAGCTCCCGTTGGTATCGGGCGTCAGCCGGTACCACTTGTTCGTACTGACGCCTTGCGCGAGCACGGTGCCGTCGGTGAGCAGGAACGTTGTGCATACTGTCGCTGGCGGCGCATTCGTAAGAGTGGTCCAAGTTCCAGCCATAACAGCCTCCTCTGTAGTTTCCTATGATGCCAGTTACCAACCAGGTCTCGACGAATCTTCTGCTAACGTCACAATTGTGTTGAACGTTTGAGGCGGGGTGTCTTCGAAGTTCACAACAGCAGCTTCGCGTTGGGACGCCATTTTTCGGACGCCCCTTACGGCAACTGATAAGTCCAGGCGCGGTATGCTTCCGTCAAGCACAATCTGCGTTCTCAGTCTGTTACTGAAGAGAGAAAAGCGCATTGGAATAGGCGACAGAGGTTACCCAATGAAGTCGGACTAAGGACCCAATGATGCGCAGGGACGGTTTTCTCGGGGCAAGCAAGTGAGTGAACTGCCTTGTGCCCATCGGCGAGTATTCGGTTGTTGGCTTGTTCGATGCTTCGGGAAAGCAGCAGGCGAGACATTGTGCGTAAGCGGCTTGAGCGCATCACGCTCGCTTGCCGTTTTCGACGGCCTCCGCACCCAGTGACGTTGGAAGCGTGGCCGATGATACGCGTCACCTCACAGTATGTCAAGTCACAAATATTTTGAGTAGTGGGGAGATAATGAGCCCACGAAATCGAGCATCCAAACTTGCAAAGTACATCATTCCGGCCGCATGCTACCATATACACTCGTTCTTGGAGGCGAGTAGTTGAAATGCTGGTAACCAAACCAATTGTTAGAACAATTGAAGCTCTTTCCTTATCTGGACTCAATTCCACAACTTGTAGACCCGACACGCTTTCATTCAACACAATCGCGTAAGTGTGACACCCGCGTGACCGAAGCGTGACGGATTTGGCCTCTTCCCCGTCACCCCATCTCGCTCGATTCGAAGGTTCGGAAGATTAACTATTACTTGGCGACTTATTTTAGGTGTATTAGTAGGACCATCCGTCGAAATCTGTCCGTGAATCTCTCAGCCCTCGACCCCCAAGGGAGCTGCTTAAAGTTGTCTTCGGGGAAAAGCTCAGATCTCAGCTGGTGGTCAACAAGCCGAAAACGGTTGGCGCTCGTTGCTGCAGGAGTTCGAGTGCTTCTTCGCGGGAATTCGTCTGTGACACCCGCGTGACCGAAGTGTGAAGAATCCGGCCTCTCCCCCCGTCCCCCTCCTGTCCACCATCGCGAGCAGAGCTAAGACTGCCGGGTTAAATTCAGCCCGCAAGAACGCCTCATGGATCAAGGTCAAGCAAGCTGGACCAAAGCGGCAGTAGCGTCGCTGAGAGGAAGACAAGGCCGCTGAACGAACCGCAATCTTAAAGTCCTCTCTGCGCGTCCTGTTTTGGCTTATTTTTTTGTCTAGTTCTTGTCATAACCGTCAAATCGGAGCGACGAGCGTCAAGACCGAAAAGCAATCTCAGCGTGTCGCCGTCATCGAGCGAAGCATCGTTTTGGCAGAAGATTTCGTCATATACTAGCGAGAAGAAAAAGGCACGGCGCTCTGATGCTTAGCCGTCACCAGGCGTTTGATCCTCCCCTTATCGCCCCGATTGAAAGGCTGCGACAAAGGAGCCACGACCATGAGACTTTCAAAATGGCCGACCGCAAAACTCGATGAGCAACCATCGCACGATTTAGTTCCTTACGAGTCACATTCAAATCCAAATGCGATAGAGATGACGTGGGCCCAAAACAAAGGAACTGAGGACATAGAAGCTTTAGCGCGGGCTATCGTCGAGCCTGGAAGTGAATCGGAGCAATTGGCGACTGCGCGGTTTGAGTCTACTGATGTTTCGATCACTATGTTGATGCCACCTGATGGCGTCAGTCCGCAACGAAGCGGAAACCACGATCGAACTAACAGCCGTGGCCAAACCGAGATCGCAGGTACTGGAAAAGCAACTTCCTCTAGCCGGTCGTCCCCTAAAGGTCATCCCGTAATCGGTGATTACCATATCATCCGCAAGATGGGCGAAGGCGGCATGGGCGTAGTTTATGAAGCTCAACAACTGAATCCTAGGCGTCTGGTGGCCCTGAAAGTTGTTCGTCCGGTAACTTGCCGAGATGACTATCAAATAAAGCTATTTCAACGTGAAGCTCAGGCACTGGCACGCCTGAAGCACCCCGGTATTGGGATCATCTATGAATCCGGCCTGACAAAAGATGGGCAGCCCTTTTTTGCGATGGAGTTGGTGCGAGGAGTTGGCCTAATGGAACACATCGCAGGCCGCAGGCTTAACGGCTTTCAGCCTGCGTGCGATCTCAAGCAGCGATTAGAGCTATTTCTCAAGGTTTGCGAAGCTATCGAATATGCCCATCAACGTGGAGTGATCCATCGTGATTTGAAACCCTCCAACATCCTAGTAATAGACAACGCTGAAAGTCAGATTGCGAGCAACTTAACGATGAGCAGAGCTGAGGTCAAAGTCTTAGACTTCGGACTGGCAAGGATCACGGACCCTGATTCAAACGCAACCACCGGGCTAAGTGAAGTTGGTCAGATAAAGGGTACACTTCCTTATATGAGCCCGGAGCACGTCGGGCATTCAGGGGAAATAGATGTTCGCAGTGATGTGTACTCCCTTGGGGTGATTCTATATGAGATGCTGCTGGAGCAGCTGCCTTACGATGTTTCGCGATCTTCCCTGTTGCACGGAATTCACATAATCTGCAATGAAGTACCAAGATCGCCAGCTAGAGTGTTGAGCGAAGTAGGTAGGAGTTTTGGAAAGAAGATCAGCCATATAGACAGAGACGTTGAGACGATAGTACTAAAAGCGCTGGAGAAAGCTCCCGAACGTCGGTACCAGAACGTAACAGGAATGGCTGAGGATCTAAGGCGTTACTTGAATAATCAACCGATAGCCGCCCGTCAACCGAGTGCGATCTATCAATTTCGCAAGTTGGTGGTGCGTCACAAGGTAACATTCGCGCTACTCGCGGTGCTCCTTCTAGTGCTCTTGACTTTCGCGATCACTATGACGCTAGAGCGTAATAGAGCATTAAATGCAGAGAGAGAGGCGATCTTCCAACGAAATAGAGTGCTTGACTTCACTAAGGCTGTTGCCATCGGTATCGAAAACCTGAACACGGAGAAATATCTCTATGACCACATAGAGAGTGGACGAGTAAAATTGCCTGCGACGGTTCAAGGCGTAATTGTCGCGAAGGAAAGCGGTGAGGTCCACGATACCACTATAAGGGGTCAACAGGGGCAGATCATATATGTACCAAAGGAAGGGGGGGTACATCAGGAAGTCCTGGGAGATCCAGTAACAGACCAAGTAGATGCTCACACCGGCGAGTTAAGGACTTACATTCCCCTTACTACCGTCAGAGGCCGATGGTGGATCGTGGTTCTAACAAAACCTCAGTCGTGAATCAGCCAGAGACTTCCAAATAGCCTTTCGCGTTGATAGCTAGGGTGTTTCACAGTAATTGACTTCATCGGAGCAATGCAATTGGAGGCATTACGCACTCTAACTGGTCCCCGGAGTCTCGGATAGAACCATCTCGTCATATCGTCGCTGCGGACGCTACATTCGAGTTGGGGTAAACTGAACGAACCCGAATGCAAGATAATGCAGAGGATTGTATCCGAAACGCTCAGGAACAATGTGCACGGTTACTCCAAGTTCTGCGACTGAGCGTTTCGGATACAATCCTCTGCATAATCTTGCGTTCACCCGGCTTTATTGAAGAGCGTACCACTAACCTTGGCTAGAGCTTAGGTTGTTCCGCTCTCCGAATAGAATTAAATGGGCCTCGCGTCGCCTCTAAGACTTTCAGAAAAAAGCCTGACTAAGTTCTAACTACTTAATGCTCTAAGTATTCAATACCGGTGTTGCCGGGGGCGCCACCGTCTTCTACATCTAGGAATCTGAAGTTGGTAAGTCGATGCTGTCGGGCGCATTGAAGCAACGCTTCGGTACAGAAGAACAAGGTCGGGGACAGATCCGTGGTGAAGACGTTTGCTGCATGCCAACTGCCTGTGGTGAAAGCGTATGGGTATTTCCGAGAATGCTGTCGATCGTAAGTAGCCGACACATCAAACTCCGCAGCGCCACACCCTTTACAAAAGTAGAGCCCAACAAACCCGCTCATGTTGTAATCAAAGAGCGCCCCCTGCATTTTAGCCCCATCTAACCAACAGTAGTCCGGCTGATTTTTGTAGACCAGCCGCTTCGGCAGGGGCCCTACGATCGTAACTTTATGGTGAGGGAACTCGCCGATTCTCTCTTCGCGCCAAGCGTCAATCACTCGAGGCGACACGATAAAAAACGGATACGCTCCACAACCCAAGACATCAGGCCATCCGCTTCCCAGTCGCGGTTCAAGTGTGGCCTCGATATCCCCTCCACTTGGAACCCTAGGTCGTCTGCCACAGATCGGACACTGTGCCTCATTAAACAGACCCGAGGTCACGCGATTTATCCAGGGAAAGCCCTCATTCACAAAAGAATTGTGAGATACACTGTAGAATTGCATTGGTTTCATCTTATTGAAAGCGCGGATCATTTCTCAACTTGTTCATAAAATCAAGAACTTGTTGCTTAGACGGCTTCGGAAATTGACTAAAAAACCGATCCCATTCTTGGTTAAACTCGAATGACCATTGACGATGATTAGCCCCCTCCATCCAACGGGTAAACGCGGGGTCATGAATATCAATGCCTAAATCTTCAAATGTTTGTTGGAACCTCGGCGCCTGCGGTAAATCATGATGTAATTGAGGTTCGCGTAAACGACGTGGAGGAGGCTGGTGAGCTATTTTTCTCGCCCGATAATTCGCATTATGAACCAGAATACCAAGTTCAGAAACGAGGTAGTTATGTAATCTTTCAACCTCCAGGTTATAGACTGTGAACGAACCTTCTCGTTGCTGAATCGACTCTATATAAACAGGTTGATCGTCTTTCGTGAAAAACGGACTACCACGGACAAGATTACGCGCTCTAACGCATCCAGTGCCCGGTATCCAAAACTCATGCTCTGGAGTTGTTGTGATTATTGTCTGACCAATTTGAATATCCAGCACGGTTGGGGAAAACTTGTCTGGGATCTAGAGCATTTCGTGCGGATTTATGAACTCGCAGACTTCAAGTCATTGGCTGATTCTGGCGAAAGTACAATTCGCCTTCCTACCACTTTGGCATTGCCTGACTTCAGTGGGGGCAAGACAGGCAATGCCTAAAATCTTTATTGCGATCACCGACATCCCCGCCGTTATTCCACTCAATTACGGGAATCAACCAGAGAAAATATTTCGTCTGGTTGTTTAGGGAGGCAAATAATGCTGCCAACGCTACGGTAACTTCGTTTTTCGTCAATTAATTCGTCGGGTAGCGTTAAAAGCAAACTCGGAGTAAGATGCCAGGTCCGGACGGTTGTAATATAACTACAGCCTGTTGACTAGTTCAGCGACCAGATTGTGATTCTTCTCAATGCGTCGTTGCACTGGCTTTAACTCCTCACCAATGGTTGCCCTCGCTGCAGGGTTGCCTACAGCCGAGCAGCTACTATCAGTAACCAACATCCCAGGGAGTGATGCCATGCCCACAATTAAGATACCAGATACGGATTCAACCTATGCCTTAATTGCATTCGACAAGAAAGGCGTTGAACGCGATGACGAGGAGGGACTGAATGACAAGATGAGTGAGAGGGTGCTGGCTGACGCTGCAACAAAGCAGCCCACCAATGTATTCTTGTTCAGCCATGGATGGAAGGGCGATGTTCCGTCGGCAGTCGATCAATATAACCGTTGGATCGGGGCGATGCTCAAATTGGAGAATGATACGGGGAGGCTCGGAAATCCGTTCAGGCCTCTCTGGATTGGGCTTCATTGGCCCAGCCAGCCTTTTGGTGAGGAGACTCTCGGCGGAAATGCTTTCGCCGCCGAGACATTGCCTCAGCAACAGCTGATGGAGGAGTACATTGAAGCGCTGGGAGACGATTCACCCAAGGTGCGCGAGCTAATTGAGGCTATTTTCGAACAGAACCGAGTTAATGCGGGAGCAGTAACGATGCCTCCCGAGCTCGCGAAGAACTATCGTGAGCTCGCTCAGACTCTGGGATATAAAAGCGGCGGGCTGGACAGCCCGCCTGATAGCGACGGCGTGCCTTTTGACCCTCTTGCAGCCTTCGAGGCTGCTGAGGGGGCCGGTCAGGCATTTGGAGACTCGCCCATCGGGGGAGGCTTGCTATCGCCCTTGCGGCAACTCTCGTTTTGGAAGATGAAATCAAGAGCACGAAGTATAGGCGAAAAGGGGATGCATAATTTTGTGGCCCGGTTGCAAAATGCTCTCCCTCATACTCGCTTCCATCTCATGGGTCACAGCTTTGGATGCATCGTCGTTTCCTCGATTTTGGGAGGCGAGGGTGGAACTGATCCGCTCCCAAGAACCGTCGATTCGCTCGTTTTGGTGCAGGGCGCGGTGTCTCTTTGGGCATATGCAGACAGCATCCTAAAAACTCAAGACACCGGCTATTTTCGGAGCATGATCAGACGACCAGCGGTCCGGGGGCCGGTGGTGACCACACGCTCCAGGCACGATAGCGCAGTCGGCGTGGCATATCCGATCGCCGTAGGTTTGGCCTTGCAGATTGACTTTGCGGCGGTGTTGCCTCCATTCGGTGGCATCGGTACTTTTGGAATGCAAGGAATGACCGACGCACAAGATCAGCCGATGCGAGTCTCCACCGAAGATTATTCGTTTCAGGAGGGAGGCATTTACAATCTCGAGGGCAGTTCTTTTATTGCAGGGCATTCAGCGATCGACGGGCCTGAAGTAGCACACGCGATTTGGCAGGCCGCGCTTGTGTGATCCAGCTCGTATTTGTTGAGACATATGGAGCCAGTAATCCAATCGCCAGACTTTCAGCCAGTAAGCGCTGAAGAGATGCCCATTCCGATGGGCGTGTGGGAGCGGAGCGGACAGCTTCTGCCGGACCTCGACAAGCGGGCACTCGAGAATATCGATGTACCTGAGCAGGAGGTGATGCTCCGCGGTGCCGAGGCCGATTCACGCTTCCTGGCAATCGCAGACGTCGATCCAAACAACCTTGCAGAAGCCGGATGGGGGATTATCTTCCCTTCGAAAGCGGATCCCGCGATCCGAGAAGCGCTGCAACCTTTAATTGAGCATCGACGTCAACAGGTGCGAGAGGAATCACTGTTTAAGGTGTTCGAAGGTCCCTCCGGCTTCCAAACCGGAGATACTGTTCGAAGCTGGTTGAGCCGATTCAATGTCGGGTTCTCAATTGTAGACCCTGCGTTGGGCGTTCCGTTGTACCTGCTAATCGCCGCTTCTCCAGAAGAGATCCCATTCGACTTTCAATATCTGTTGGACACCTACTGGAGTGTAGGGCGCCTCCACTTTGACACGCCGGATGACTATCGAGCGTATGTCCAGGGCGTCATCTCTTATGAAACGGCACCGACGCTGACTCAAAAGAAAATCGTCGGGTTCTTCAACACAAAGAATGCAGGCGATCGACCCACCGGACTCTTGCACAATCTTGTGGCTCAACCTATGGTGCACGGGTCCGGTTCGACAAAGCCCCTCGGCGAGCGCCAGGGTTTCAAACTGGTTCCGTTGCTGGCACAGGATGCGACCAGGGACAACCTGCGAGCTCTTTTCCAGGGAAACCTGCCCGGCGGCTTACCGCCACTGCTTTTTACCGGATCACATGGCTTAGCGGTCGAAGCTGTGGAATCACAACGAGACCGTCAGGGAGCGATCGTCTGTCAGAACTGGGAGGGCGGCCCGGTAAGTCCCGAAATGACATTTGCTGCGAGCGATTTACCTGATAACTCTCTCCAGGGGCTTATTCATTTCTTTTTTGCTTGTTACGGAGGCGGCTGCCCGAAGCTTGATAACTACAGGATGGGCACGGATGGAAAGCCGGTTAAGATCGCCGATGAGTCTTTCGTAGCAAGACTTCCACAAGCAATGTTGCGGTCGGGTGCGCTCGCGGTTCTCGCGCATATCGACCGAGCCTGGTCGTATTCGTTTATGGCCGGACGAAGCGCTCCTCAAGTCCAGGAGTTTCGCGATGTAATGGTGCGAATCCTAAAAGGCGAGCGTATCGGTCAAGCGTCCGATCAGTTTAACCTGCGGTGGGCAGTGCTCTCGGCGGAATTATCCGATTCGATGCTTGAAAAGACGATGTTTCCGGAACAGGTCTCGGATTTGATATTGGCGAATCGTTGGGTCGCACGTAATGACGCGCGGAATTACATAATCCTGGGAGATCCGGCTGTGAAGCTGCGTGTTGATGCTATGAACGATTGAAGTCTACAACCGTCATCTATTCTTCGAACCTTAGACACACAAAGTCCTCAGAGATCTCTAAACAAAATATCCGCGACCTCTGCGCCAGCGGCGCGTTCCCGATCCTCTTCGATCACTGGTTGCTGCAAATTCTCGCCGGCAACAAAAGGCGGACGCGACCTCAAGTGATGTTGTGCCAATTTCCTCCAGACCTCTTCCAAAGGCCGAACCGTTTGTTGATCCATCAACAATCGTGCGGCGGCGACATAAGCTCTTGCTGGTTGCGGCTCGTTATCTCTCAGTTCGATATCCCGGCTATAAAGACCGGCGATTCTTCGCTCAGGAGAAGTCATGGCCGGCGCCACAGGAGTCGGAAAAGCAAGGCCCGACAAATCAGCAAACCGAGCGGCAGAAGCGAGCGCGTCGATTACCGAATCAAAGTCTTTCTCGAAGCCCGGGAGCGAGTGCTCGGGATAGTCTGTTTTCCACTGTGATCGTATTGACGCTGCATCGGCGGCGAAATTGTGACTCTCAAGAAAACGGCATAGCAGCAGGATTCTGAGCGAAGTAGTTGGGTATTGTGTCCAACTCTGATTCGAGTGAGGCCGATTTTCGGCGGTTATAGACTGCTCATCCTTTGCCAGATAGTCGGCGAGCGACCACACGAACGCCGGCCCTGCCATCAGAGCGCCATACAAATCGGCGAAAACTTCTTTGCGCCAGGTCTGCCACGCAGCGCGGTGCCCTTCGTCGCTGAGAGGCATGTTGTTAGCTGCCAGATCCAGCGTGCTCTCGAGGTCGCAATCACGTTCTATAGCGTGGCCAACCTCATGGGCAAGCAACGACATATGCGGCAGGTATGAAAGAAATGACCACGGCAGGCCCAGCAACGCGACGGGAAGCTGCTTGAGCGCGTCATTGAATTGCTGCGGCGTGAGAAAGCCGCCCTCTTGCGGGTCGGGTTTACTCAGATTTTGAGGTTTGGCCCACGGCGAGATCTCGTTGTCGAATGTAACGAGCGGGGCCGGGCACAGCTCACCGGTAGGCAAGTTCTTCATTTTTCGAAACGGTTCTACATAGCATTCTCGCGTGAACGCGTCGGCGAGCGCTAAATAGGGAGCGAACGCACCAACCTCTCTCAGGGCAAACTTTGATCTGAAGAAGTCCCAGACCATATGTACTGCAAGAGCCTTGCGCTCGAGACTATCGGCGAAGAGAAGCAGCTTTCCGTTCTTTTCGAGGTCTTTGAATTCTGAGATGACTTTTCCGTGTAATCCCTCAACCCGAAACGCCAGCCGACTAATTTGGGAGTGATTTTTCTCAAGTGCCTGGTTGGCGGCCGACTGGTCGCGCCAGGACTTGAGCTCATTCGGCAGGCTTTGAAGCTTGAACCGAAGCTCGTTCACCTTGCGGTCGGGAAAAGATGCCATCATCAAGCCTGAATGGTGATCATGTGTAATAGGGTTGCTCGTCGGCCATAAACAGAGCTAGTGCCATCGGGCCCAGAGAAGTCTCAAGACTGCCTGCAGAGTACATCGCTTCCGCATCCGAGAGTGTTTCAAAATGCGAATATCGCACGATCCGCGGGATGTCTATTATTCTCTCCGCCTCGAAGATTGCATCGCCCAAACTGGATAGCGAACAGAAGCCGGTTCCGAGGACGGCTGAAACGGTTCCGGTGTTCGCAAGTAATTGAGCAAACTGATTTCGAGCGTAAAGTTGTTCGGCGGCCACTGAAAAGCGATCCGTCATAATCATCGGCACATCCAGGATTACGAGCGGAAGTGGAGTCTGCCTGCCGGCCATCGCGCGAAGCGATCGACCCAACAACTCCGCAGTCATCCCGCTTAACTGCGGCTCATGGATGTAAACATCATCTGCGAAGTAACCCACAATATGGACGACATTCACTTGACTCGTTGATGTCTTACCAAACTCGGTAATACGTGTCGCTTCGATAGACCCTTCTCGGCATTTGGCACCGCGACCTTCATAATATTCGCCAACATCCAGCGCATACCCTTCGGCATAGCCACGATAATTTGGTTCCGATCCTCTTGCTCCGAGAACCAGGACGCTCATTGCAACGTCTGCAGCTTCTGCGGATTTAGTTAGCTTCGAGTGATTGTAGACACACCTGTTTGGTCCGGCGCGATTGCACATTTCGTTCAGTGACTGGCCGATTTTATCTCTGATCCTCACTAGCGTGATGTTATGTGGAAGCGCATATTCCCATGGCGTCGCTATGAGAGGGCTATCTTTGAGAGCTATGAACACATTCTGTTCGGCACTCGAACCGAGCGGTGAGTTTGGACTATCGATGAAAGGTTCCCGCAACTCCTCGACCACTGTTTTCAGCCTCTCCATCATCAAGTAGGTGAGACGTTGTGGAGAGCGCTCCCTGAGAGACGTCACCAGAATGTTGAGCGATTCGTTCTCAGTTGTCGATACAACGCGTTTGACCTCAGCTTGTCCGCTTTCTTCAACTAGCAGCCGTCCAGAAACACACGAAAAACTGAAGCAATTTAATGCCGGCTGGTCATCGTACGTCACTGGCGATGGAGGTACGACATCCTCACAAGATAGAGGTTCCGAGACAGGCGGTCCTGCCTTAAGGGGCCCTTTGTAGCCCTCAATTCGCTCGGCTACCGTGCGCCAGCGCAATCCGAACAGCGGATCCAGATTACACTCCTCGATGACACCGTGCGCTGCGTTGAGGCTAAGCTCTGCGTCCCTATTGTCGCCCGCGAGACGAGCACGCTCGGCGTTCTCGATGAGGGCAGCGGCATGCAGTCCCGGCTCCGCAGCAAGACCGCTCCACATCTCTACGGGGTCAGCACCCGCCTCCATTTCAAGAAGCTTTCGCTGGCGCAGCTGCGCCAATTCAAACAATGAAGACCCGTCATTGAGCTTAATCCGGGCCAGGGCCTTCTTCTTTCTGTTTTCCAGTTTTAGCATTCGAAGCAGGCCGGAGTACAACAACCAGTGAACCCCTTCGAAGCCCTTATGGAAAAAACCCCACACAACGAAGTTGTTTAGTATTGCGGATCTGGCGGACCATTCCAGATCGATGGGTTCTCCTAACAATACCGGTGGGTGTAAGAGATTCAGCGCCGCAGCTACCGGTTCGATATCGTTTAAGATCTTTCCGAGATTTTGTGCCTGTGTCTTCTCGAAAACTTTCCAGAAGATTCCCGCTAGAAGAGCTCGCGCGCGAACAGTTGGCGGGAATCGATCCTGCGCTAGCTGGGTGAGGATTCCGCTGACAATATGCGAATCCTTTTTCATCTGGTAGGCGCGGAGCAGTTCAAGCTCCATACGCCACAAGCTGGATGCAGTCGGATCAAGACTCGTGCGAGTCAGCGGAGGCGTATCCATCCCCGCTTCGAAGAGCCTGAACTGTAATTCGCCGACCAGAATCTGATCGATAAGCACCGGATCATCGCAGTTTTGCTTAGCCTGCGAGAAGGAATCCTGTGCCTCGCCAATCCGAAGTAGTTGTCCAAAGGCCCTGCCGCGAACGAGATGGTATCGATAGTCCCGAGGTAGCTCCTCCGCACACTTTAACGCCGACCAGGCGTCCCGACGCAGGAAGTGGAGTTCCGCCATCAACATCGTTCGATCCGGTCTCTGGTCGGGTTCCTCTGCGTAGCGTGGTATTTCTTGTTCAGCCTCTTTTAGTTCCATCGACTGGAGCTGACTCCGAATGAGTCTTCTCCGGACCCTATCCAACTCGGATTTGTCAACCACATCCGATAAGATCCCCGACAATAGTGATTCGGCGCTGCGATGATTGCCTCTCTTGATCAGCGACGCAGCATATCGCTCCCTCAACACCCATTGAGGAATTCGCGAGGATTCTATTCTCGACCGGAACTCTGAGAGGATCGACAAAACAGTAATAACCCATCGCGGGACAATGGACTGTCCATACATGTCCAACAGCAGAAGCCAATAACGGGCGCGGTATTCACGAGGGCGAACAAAGAACTCGAATACCGCGAACGCCCATCTGGGGGCAGCAGATTCCAGAGATTCCCTCCAGGTGAGTACGAATGACGGCAATTCAAAATTTGCTTTCCGCGCCAGTTTATTAGCTGACTTGAGGCTTGATAGAATCTCATTCCGGCGTTCACCAAACGGCATATAGCGAAAGCCACCGGTTATCGCAAGCGCGTCCGCCTCTTCGAAACTTACCCACGCTTTCACCCCGTCCGGCGCGTCACTAAAATCACCCTCAGGCTTCAGTACTTCGCGTGCGAACTCGAGACGTAAACCCGCATGTCGAGTCTCTGGGCGTTCCTCGAATGCCTCCTTCGTCATCTCGACCAGATCGCCTTCACCTAACTGTATGCGGTGGTAAAGCTCGATTGTCTTGAACTCCAGCCAACGCTCGGGATCGTCCTTGGACTTCCAGCCAAAATGATCCGCGGCGGCTTTGTTCAAATGCGTGTAGATCGGCTGATCCCTAAGCAACGCTCTCATAGGGCCGCGAACATCCGCGTGAAGTACCGCAATTTGATTATCTCGGCTGTCCAGCGTAATCCACCCGTGAGAACCGGCATATTTTGAAAGCTGATCCCACAGTGTTTGCGGAGACAGTACCGCGTTGGCGTCCTGCAGCCAGACCTTACGTTCTTTTTCCGATGGAATATCTTCCTTTGCCGCTTCTATGTCACCCTTTAAAGCACGAATCAACAGAGGCTGCAGGACGTCGCGAACAAAACCAAATGTCAACCGTCGTGGTATAGCGCCGTAACGCAATAGCCAGCGCAGACCAAGCTCTTGATCGGCAGGAATCCGTTCAACAATCCTCTTGATCAAGTAAGCGAGGTCGATCTCTTCCTTGTTCAGCTCGTCTATGTTGAGCTCGGGATCGACTTTTTTGAGCTCGCAAAGCATCGACATCTTGAAGGGGTTTCCGTCGCCGATCCGAACGATGGTTTCTACTGACTTTGACGGGATCCCCGGAGCTAAATCGCGGACAAAGTTCTCTCCCGCCAGGCCTCTCAGAGGACTGAGCAAAACAACTCTTTCCTTTTCACGCAGCTTATTGTCGTACTCAACCGCAAGGTGCTCACGACCGAGCTCGAATCGTCCCGACAGTACCAGTCGCAGTTGAGAGACGGCGCTATGGAGCTCCTCAAACCGTTCGAGCAGCTTTCGAAGCGGAACGGGAGCCTGTAGGGATGCCTCCTCAAGAGTGTCTATAAACACCAGCAGCGGACGATTCTTGGGCAAGTCCGCACACCGGTTCCGGAAACGCGGCCAGTAGGAAGAGTGTTCCCGCGCTTTTTGACGCAGCTGAAGCAACTCACTGTCTGATCGTTGACTGCGCTGTCCCGAACGCGAGCCATACAAGAGATCTTTAAACGGCTCGATATCCGCCTGTAACCCTTGCCTCTCTGTGAACAGTGGCCGGGGCAACTGTTCGTCAAGTTGACGGGCAATTTCAATTGAGATGAGCCACGGGGCAGCGCTTAGGGAAGGCACCGACAAAAAATCCAAATCGAGGCGAGCAACGAGCGGATAAGGCTCCTGTTTGAGCAGTTGGTGAGAAATCATGCGCTGGACGAACAACGTCTTTCCCATACCGCCTTGCGCGTGTAGTTGCAGAATCCATTTCCCGTCTTTCCCTGCGATGATATCTCTCAAGGCCTGTTCGGCTTCGTCACGCGGAAAGTATTGAACACTCCGATGAAAATCCTGTTGGAAAAGTATACGCGCACGGTAGCGAGCAATAATCTCAAGAAACGGCTCCTGATCAGCGTGAGGGATCTGCGATAGATTCGAGTGGACCTGTTCTACAAGTGCGTGACAAAGAGGAAGGTCATTCGTGTCATCTGCTTTCTGGTACTCCTCCTTCAGGAAGGCGAGAGCTTCACGTAAGTCGCACGAGAGATATAGAGCCAAGACCGCGGCTGGTTCGCGGCGGTGCAGGCGAAGCCAGGTGGCCATCTCCCGAGTCCAGGACGCGCGCTCGTCGGACCTTTCCCGCCACTCCGCAAGCCACTGCCACTCTGCGGACTCGCGTATCCAATATTGGTTCTCCTGTCGCGGGACTCTTTCGACGTCGGGATTTTTCAACACCTGCTCAAAAGAGGGCAGACCATTCTCTCGATTCAGCAACACACCCTTGTAAAACTCGAAGTCAAAACGGGGTGCCAGACTGAGAATCTGGAGGGCGCGAGAGATTAACGGGTCTATTTTGCTCTCAAACAGCTTACCTAGAAAAGGATGCTCATTCAGGAGGTTTTCGATCCCCTGACGCTGTTCCTTTGATAGATGTTCCAACAGGCTTTTCATTCGAGGTTCAGGCGAATCCTTTCGAACACACGTGCTCTCCAGCCTGTCGCTGGAACCAACGTCCCCCAAAATACTTGACGAACCAGGTTGAGATCCAGTGGACTACCTTGTTGCCCCTGAATAGTCCTCGCAAATCGGAAGAACTCAAAAAACAATTTGCCGAATTCCTGACTCCGAAATGCGGAGAGCTCTATCGGCTTTACCTGAAGAGCGTCAAGGTGGTATTTGCTGTACTCGTCTAAATCAAGATCCTTATCTACAATGACGGCAATCAATAGCTGAACGTTCTTTAATTGGCCGCCGGCGATGTGTTTCCAGATATCTTTCACACCATCCTTGGTAAATTCAGCCGGCGAAAAAGAGACTGGAGTGGCGGCCTTTCGCCGGGAAAACTGATCCAATACGATAGTAAGCGGTGCGCCTTTTGCCGCTTCCTCAAGGCCGCTCTCGAAGCTCTCACAGATCCGCTTGATTTCCGCCTCGGGTAAATTTGCAATTTGTTCGCGGTTCAAATCTTTGATAGCTGAATAGAACCCTGCGAAAGGTTCTTCGGGAAGCGGTTCGTGTATGTGAGAGCCTCTCTTCTGCTCGGCCAGATCGCCTTCTCGTATGGCCTTGAGTAATTCCACAAAATTCGCGTCAGAACCGAGGGAGTCCAACGAAACATACTGGACGCGGTAACCGAACGATACCGCATCGCGAAGCGAGCGACGCACTAGCCACGTTTTTCCGCATCCTTCAGGCCCCTTGACAACGATAGAGTTCGAGCTCTGCAATGCCGTGACGAATTCGCGCCTGGCTTCGCTTGCGCCCAGCGCCACGAAAGGGGCTGTATTTCCTTCTTCTCGATAGAATTCCTTCAACGTCGCACAGCCCATCGCCCTTTCTGAGGGTTCGGTCGTTTTCCACAACTGATCTGCTGGTGTAGACATGCTAAGGACATAAAGACCCCAATCTCTTCGCGACCACCAATCGCCGTTGTCAGTGCCGCCTAACTTCAGTCGTGCCGCCGCCATTGCTACGTCCACGGTGTGGCCGGCGGAGAGTTCTTGATAAAACACTCGCGAAAACACTTGAGTAGCATCTTGTCCGATTGCCGCCTGAGTGCCCACTACTGCAACTGCGCCTCGGCGCTGCAGAACTCTCATTACAGAATAGAGGTCACCGCCGGACTGTCCTGTATCGCATGCATTGAGTACCACCAGCCTGGGAACTCGCGCCGGAAGACGGAAGGTGTTCGAAATCTTGTTTGTATCCCACCACCAGGGGTTCCCGGGGACGCTTATCCTCAGCGACGGCAGGTTGGATTGGGGAGAAAGCTCACCGTGTCCCGAGAAATGAATAAACTCCGGTTTGAGTTGATCCAATCGAGTCTCCAACTGCTCCAGCGTAGGAGTCTCGAGCAGTTCGAGATGCGAACAGTGCTTACATTTCTGAAAAGCTCGGGCAACCGAGCTCACGTCTTCTGTTGGGAAAATGTATTTTTCCCAGTCAAGCGGCTCGCCGGTTATTATAAGACCCTTCACCAGACGAACATCGTGAACGGGAGCAGTTCCCTTGTGAACTCGAATCAGTATTTGTTCAGTATCCGCAAAATAGCGATCCTCCACTACCCCGCCTTCCACCCTCGCCAGATATTCCCATGGCAGGTCGGCAAGTTTTGGTTCGACCTCATCCTCTATAGAGCCGGTTTCAAAGTAGGTCCTCGTCCCGGGTTCCCGCAATTCAAGCCATCGGTCTAACACCCCGGACGGTTTGATAAGCGTTCGCAAAGTATCCCCAATAGCTTCGAAGCGTCCGGGATACGAGTTTGAATCGCCCTGAACAAAGCTCAACATTTCGACGCGAGTCGCGTCACCGGCCCGCTGTCGATTAATCAGGGGATCGAGGGTGAAGGTCCCATCGGCAATTGGCTGGGCGTTATTTGAGGGAAAGTCTGTATCCCAGAGCCGAAGCCGCCCATTGCCGGAGTCTATCTGCTCAAGCTTGAGGCGAAAGGATTTCATGTCGGTTTGGACACCTCGCGGGATTACGATACGAGGCGGTCTATATCATGATGAAAGATCAATGTCACGTTAGTCGGGATCCGGCAGTATCGTAAAAAAGCGATAATCCGGGCGACATGAGCGGCCCACGCCTAAATGGCAGAAACTGACGCCCTAATTGAATAGACGCTGAATCTTGGGGCGACAATTCAAATATTCGCAATATCATAACAATTTGATAATGCAGTTTTACTTGGACGAGAAAGGCCAACTGATAGTCTATACCCTTAAGATGATGGGCGCAGAATTTGCAGGGGTAACCAATAAAAGCGGTGTCTCCGTAAACCACAAAAAGCTGCGGGCAAACCTGAGCTTCAGTTGCCACTCTTCTTAATTCACTATTAAATGAAAAAGGTCTGAAAGTATTTCAAGGAATTAGAGAAAGAATTTATCCTGACGCTTTCATGAGTGAACACAGAAAAGAGTTAGTGAAACCCGAATGCAAGATAATGCAGAGGATTGTATCCGAAACGCTCAGGAACAATGTGCACGGTTACTCCAAGTTCTGCGACTGAGCGTTTCGGATACAATCCTCTGCATTTGATTTCATTCCCGAATAACGAGCTGGACATCTTGTGTGCTTCATCGCACACGATCAAATCCCACCGGCATTCTGGCGCCTTGGGTTTTAGCTGGACATCTTCGTCGCGCGACAGTTTGTCGAGTCTGGCGATAACCAGGGTGTTTTCCAGGAACCAGTTGCCTGTGCGCGCAGCCTCCAACTTGTCATTCGTGAGAATGTCAAAAGGGAGCTGGAAGCGCATGTTCAACTCATCTTGCCACTGCTCGGCAAGACTACCCGGACACACGACCAGGCATCTTTGCAGGTCTCCTCTGACGATCAGCTCTTTGATTAGCAGCCCCGCCATTACAAATCTCGCTCCGTAGTCTTCCCATTGGGCCTTCAGCCTCGTCGTTAGGGCGATGAAGTGCGGGGCCTTGCGGATGGAGTCAAGGTTGGGGTCCCTCTCAAACAATGGGTAACACGGGAACCCGGTGTCCGCCGTCTGCTCCAACCAATAGATTGACGGCTCTGGCTCGTTCATCAGCGCGTAAGCACATGCGACGAAGTAGGCGTATGATGGAAGTGTCCGAATTCCTTCTTTCCAGCGCGTGTTTAATCTTTTCTTTCGCCTTGCGTTTCTCGCCAGCGGCGGCGAAAAGCATTGCCTGCATACCAGAAAGGTTGCCGCCCGTGTCAGTTGGATCAAGCTTCAGGAATTCTTCCAGCTTGGCCGCAGCCTCGTCTTTCCTTCCGAGCTGGAATAAGGCCCATGCAATGTGCGCGCCCGTATAGGAAGGAAGGCCCGCCCGCTCGACAAGCAGCCAAGAGGTGAGCGCCTGTTCATATTTCCCTTGCCAGAGGAACACGTTCCCGAAGTGCCGGCGCAGCGCATCGAGATTCCGGTTAATCGCCGCCATTCTTTGCGTCTCCTGGAGCGCCTCATCAAAGAGTCCAATGTGACTGTGCACAAGCGCTAGTTGGTTAAGCGCATCCTCCAGGTTCGGGTTCAGCTCCAGTGCGCGGCGATATTCCTGAATCGCTCTTTCGTGCGGGAAGCCCTTCGCGCGCGTCCATAGGAGCTTGCCACGAGCGAGATAGATCTCCGCTAAATCCGGGTCTGAGGAGTGTGCTTTTTCCAGCTCCACGTATGCTTTCTCCTCCAGTTGCTCCTGCTCTTCCGGCGCCACATAGAAGAGTCTGAACACGCAGGCATTGGCCAGGGCCGCATGGCCGGCCGCGAAGCTCGGGTCCAGAGCGACCGCGCGATCCAGCATCTCGATGCCTGTCTGGTTGTCCGCTTTATCGAAGCGATGGGAATGAAAAACTCCGCGCAGAAAAAGATCATATGCCTCCGGATTGACCGGGCGGGTTTTCGACAGGCGCGCCTGTTCCTGCGGTGTTACCTTGATCTTAATCTCTCGGGCAATCACACGCGCGACCTCTTTCTGTAGCGTAAGGATATCGCCGGCATTCCGCTCATAGTTCTCCGCCCACAGGTGGATGTCCGTCGCAGCTTGTATCAACTGCGCCGTAATCCGCACCCGCTCTCCAGAACGAATCACTGAGCCTTCAACTATGACGTCCACATCCAACTCCCGGGCAATCTCGGGCAACAGCTTGCGCGATCCCTTGTATTTCATCACCGAGGTTCGCGAGATTACGCGCAGCGCCCCGACTTTGGAAAGCTCGGCAATCAGCGCTTCCGTCATGCCGTCGGTGAAGTAGTCTTGTGACGAATCCCCTGACAGGTTTTCGAGCGGCAGCACCGCCAACGACTCGATTTGGTCCGGCTGAATTGCGGGGCGCACGCCGCGAGAAGAGAAACCAAGCGAGTGCGGTAACAATCAGCAAGGCAGCCTCGTGGCAATTGAAAGCCAGCGCCACGACGCTCGCCTTCCCTTTGCTCCCTCAATCGTTGATAGTATTCGCAGGGAGCGCGATTATCCTGGCCGCAAGCGCCTCGAATTCGTCGGGACAGAGCGGCGAGAACGGTAATCCCAAAATCACTACGAGCCCCGTGAAGATTATGGGCGACCGGCTCTCTCGTGCCATCCGCTGGGTCTGTCCTTTTCAGGAATAGCGACGGAGTCTTCTTTACCTTCTCTCTTGGGGGACTCACTCCCGGAGATGCGGTATCGGCGTGGCTGGCCGTATTTAATAACCCTGACTCTTGCGCAACTGTAAGCGGGTTTGATTCGTATTCGGAGAAAGGCACATCTCGGGTGAGAGCCATCCAATAGTTTTCGGCAATCTCACCGGCTTCTTCCGCGCGCGCCGATAAACGCTCGGCGGCCTCGCAATAGCAGTGCTCGAGTGCGTGAACCGGTAATCGACCTGAATGAGCCAGCTAGCGACCAGGTTCAGCGTACTGGGATCGCGCCGTGCGGCCTGAATCGCTGATCGTCGCGAAAAGCACACCTCTCCAAGATCGTCGGTCCTTAGCCGCCGCAGAGGGGAGCTCGCTCACTCGCATCGCAACGCCACAATCGGATCGATCCGCGTCGCCCGCCGTGCGGGAATGTAACTCGCTACCAGCGCCACTGCTGCGAGTAATACTGGAACCGCCGCGAACGTAAGCGGGTCCAGCGGAGCCGTTCCAAAAAGCAACTTCGTGATCAGTTGCACCAGCAAGACAGACCCCGCCAGCCCCAAACACGTACCGGCGCTGATCAACGTCACCGCGCGCACAAGTACCAGCCGCAGAACATCGGTTGGAGTTGCTCCCAGGCTCAGCCGTATCCCGAACTCACGCGTCCGCTGAATCACAAGGTAGTTCATAACCCCGTAAATTCCAATTGATGCCATCACCAGTGCCACCAGCGAGAAAGCCGCGAGGATCATGGTTCGAAAACGCGGCTGCGCCACCGATTCTGATACAAGTTGCTGCATCGTCTCGATCCGATCCACGGCTATGGCGGAATCGATGGCGGACACCGCTGCGCGTAACTCACCGACCGCGGCGCCGGCAGGGATTTCTGTTCGTACCACAATGGTTGGGTCGCTCTCTATGTTCAACGCCTGGTCAACCGGAAGATACATCTCTGCCTTCGCCGCACCGTCCAGGCCCTCGTGCAGCACATCGCCTACCACTCCGATCACCGTCCGCCATGTCGGCCATCCGGGAATCTGTAGCCGCTGGCCGATCGGGTTTTCCGATGGCCAATACTCGCGCGCCATTGAGTCGTTGATCACGGCGACCCACGGAGCTTCTGCCGTATCCGCCGACGTGAACGATCGTCCTCGTAGCAATGGAATCCCGATCGTTTCAAAATAGCCCGCGCTCACCGGGCGGTACTTTGCCACGTTGTGCGTCCCCACCGGCAACGGTGGACGGCCTTCGATCAAGAACGCCCAGTCGTTGTCGAAACCGCTTAACGGTACGTACGTCGCGAACCCTGCGGACTGAACGTCAGGTCTTCCGTGCAACCTCTCCAGCACTTCCCCTTCCAATGCCGCGATCCTCCGATTGTCAGGATAGCGAGAGCCAGGCAGCGACAAGCGCGCCGTCAGGATGTTCTCCGAACGAAACCCAGGCGCTACGCGCATCAGCGCCCAAAAACTCTTCGCCATCAGCCCGGCGCCGATCAGAAGAATGATAGCGACCGCGATCTGTGCCACC
>Ga0126382_10000103_pt1 | contig 29300 bp, 27 predicted proteins | sample PanSoiMetPlot_30_FD_92548 | JGI IMG/M metagenome (GOLD analysis project Ga0126382, IMG submission 92548) | Tropical forest soil microbial communities from Panama - MetaG Plot_30 | ecosystem: Environmental > Terrestrial > Soil > Tropical forest > Bulk soil | place: Panama | collected 2016-02-17
CGCAATCCACCTCACGCGAGTGATTTGTAGCAATCAGGTGTTCGCGGCGGTCTTCAATCCATTTCACCGGGCGGCCGACCAGCCGTGCGGCAAACGGAATGAGAAAATCCTCCGGATAGAACTCGCCGCGCGCGCCGAAGCCGCCGCCGACATCGTTCTCCACGATCTCGATCGCGCTCTCGGGCAGGTCCAGCTGCTTCGCCAGCGTGCGACGATTGAAGAACAGCACCTTGGCACCGCCCGAGACGGTGAGGCGGCTACGCGCCGCGTCCCATTCCGCCAGCAGCCCGCGCGGCTCCATGGGCAGCGCCATGTGGCGCGCGGTGGCGAAGCTTTCGCGCCTCACATAGGGCGCGTCCTCGAAGGCGGCCGTGGCGTCGCCGCGCACCGCGTGAAACTTGATCGCGAGATTGGTGCCCTGCTCTTCGAACAGAAGAGATTTGTTCTGCGCCGAGACGTGGCGGTCGGCGACCGCGGGCAGCGACTCGACGTCGACCTCGATGAGCGCGAGCGCGTCCTCGGCAATGCCGGGACTCTCGGCGAGCACGACAGCGATCGCTTCGCCGACATAGCGCACTTTCGTCTCCGCGATCACCGGCTGGCCGAACGGCTCGAAATCCGGCAGCGGCTGCAGTCGCATGGGCACGCGCGGCACGCGGTTGCCGATATCGCGAGCGGTGATCACGGAATGCACGCCGGCTAGCTTGGTCGCGGCCGACGTGTCGATTTCGCGGATGCGGCCATGCGCGACCGAGCTGCGCAGGATCACCGCATGGAGTGTGTCCTTGCGGACGAGATCGTCGACATATTGTCCGCGCCCACGCAGGAAGCGCAGGTCCTCCCGGCGCTCGATCGGGCTGCCGATGAAGGAGTTGACCGTCTTCATGCGCCGCCCTGCTTGTAGGCCGCGCGGGCGTCGAGCACGGCTTCGACAATAGAGATGTAACCGGTGCAGCGGCAGAGATTGCCGGACAGCACCTCGCGCACGCGCGCGGCATCGCAGTCGGGCTCCTCGCTCAGCAGCGCATGCGCCGTGGTGATCATACCCGGCGTACAGAAGCCACATTGCAAGGCGTGATGCTTGCGGAAGCTCTTCTGCAGCGGGGTAAGATCGGCGTCGTTGGAAAGCCCTTCCACCGTCACCACCTTGGCGCCCTCCGCCTGCACCGCCAGCATCAGGCAGGAGCGCACCGCGGCGCCGTCGACGATCACGGTGCAGGCGCCGCACACGCCGTGCTCGCAGCCGAGGTGAGTGCCGGTCAGCCGCAGCTGGTGGCGCAGGCAGTCCGCGAGAGTCACGCGCGGCTCGACCTCGACCTCGACCTCCTTGCCATTGACTTCGAAGCGGACCGACATGAGTGACCCCGCGAGCTATACCGTCGCCTGCTTGAGCGCGCGCTCGACCATCGTGCCCGTGAGCGCGCGCCGGTAAGCGGCGCTGGCATGGATGTCGTCGGGCGGGTCGACCGCGGCTGCAGCGGCTGCTTCGGCCTTGGCGATCACGGCGTCATCGATGACCTGGCCGTTGAGCACGTCTTCCACGCCCGCGAGCCGCAGCGGCCGGTCGCCGACGCCGATCGCGCCGACATGGGCGTTCATCGCCCTGCCGCGCGAATCCTGATCGTAGAACACCGCGGCCGCGGCCATGGCGAAATCGCCGCGCCGGCGTGCGAATTCCTGGAAGCCCCAGCGGCGGCCCTTGGGCCACGGCGGCAGGCGCACTTCCACGATGATCTGATCGGGCTCGAGCATGGTGGTCAGTGCACCCTGGAAGAAATCGGCGGCCTGGAACACGCGCGCGCCGGATTTGCCGACCACCGCGATCTCGGCGTCGCAGGTCATAACGATCCCGGGCATTTCAGCGGCCGGATCGGCGTGCGCGATGCTGCCGCCGACAGTGCCGCGATTGCGGATCTGGTAGTGCGCGACATGTGCGATCGCCGCTTTGAGCAGGGGATGCGCGGTGTCGAGCCGTGCGTCGTCCTCGATGTCGCGCCAGCGCACCATGGCGCCCAGCGTGACGCCTTTCTCCGAAATCCTGATGCCGCGCAGATCCGCGAGCTTGCGCAGGTCCACAAGGAGCGTGGGATGCGCCAATCGGAAGGCGAGCATCGGCATCAGGCTCTGGCCGCCGGCAAGCGCCTTGGCGTCGCCGTCGCTGGCGGCGAGGAGTTGCACGGCTTCCGGCAGCGTGGTCGGGCAGGCGTACGCGAAGGGCGGCAGCTTCATGACCGGGACGCTTCTTTCGCACTGCATCCGACAAGAAAACAGAGACGCTCGGTACCTATCATCGGATCGCCGGAAGGGTCAACGCGGCTGCGCGCAATGCTGAGGTGCCACTTCCGTCATCGTCGATTGGCATTAAGCTCAGGGTCCGTTGCAGGCAAAGGGCTCGAGAGGGATTGGCCATGCATGCGATCAGGATCGACCGGACGAAACCGCTCGCCGCGGAGCCGCGCTGCGGACACAATCGCTATCATCCGGATATCCCGCCGGTGCTGGAGGTGAGCGAGGGCGAGGAGGTTGCGCTCGAGACCCGCGACGCGCTTGACGGACAGATCACCCCGAGCACCACGGTGGCGGATTTCCCGAACCTCAACGCCGGCGCGGTGCATCCGCTGACCGGTCCGGTCTTCATCAAGGGCGCCAAACCCGGCGACATGCTCGAGATCGAATTTCTCGACATCGCGCCACAGCCGACCGCATTCAGCGCCATCATGCCCGGACTGGGCTTCCTGCGCGATGTCATGACCACGCCGTTCCTCGTGCATTGGAAACTGCGCGACGGCTGGGCGACGTCGGACGAGATCCCGGGCGTGCGGATCCCCGGCGCGCCCTTCATGGGCGTGTCGGCGGTCGCGCCCTCGGCGGAGAAGCTCGTTGAATGGACCCGACGCGAGCAGCGGGTGATCGACAAGGGCGGGATGGCGCTCCCGCCCAGTCCGGACGGCGCGGTGCCCGCAGGTCCGTGCGGACTGCACGGGCTGCGCACGCTGCCGCCGCGCGAGAACGGCGGCAACTTTGACGTCAAACAGCTGACCAAGGGGGCGAAGCTGTTCCTTCCCGTGTTCAAGGACGGCGGCTTGTTTTCGACCGGCGATGCACACTTCGCGCAAGGGGACGGGGAGGTTTGTGTCACGGCGGTCGAGATGGGCGCCACCGCTGTCGTGCGCTTCCGCATCCACAAAGGCCTCGCCGCCGCGCGAAAATTTGCGAGCCCGGTGTTCACGCAGCAGCGCTATTTCGCCGATCCGAAATTCGCGGTGCCCGAGCGGTTCCTCGGTGTCATGGGCATGCCGATCACGCGCGAGGGCGAGATCGAAGCCGAGAACCTGACGCTCGCGTGCCGCAACGCCGTCCTCAACATGATGGAGCTCTTGCAGGAGCGCGGCTTCAGCCGCGAGCAGGCCTATGTGATCTGCAGCGTCGCCGTCGACCTTCGGATCTCCAACGTCGTCGACGTGCCGAACTACGTCGTGTCGGCACTGCTGCCCGAAGCGATCTTTGATGGCGATTGACGGCGACGGGTGACTGCACGCTCAGGATGCCAGCTGAAAGCGCTCGAAGCGGTGCAGTTCCTCCTCGATCCGCTTCTTGTGCAAGCGGGGCCGGCCGGCACCCACCCAGGTCCACTTCTGCACCAGCAGCTTGCGCCTCTCGCGATCGGTCTTGAGATCGATAGCGGCGACGATGTCGTCATCGACGAGCACGGGCAAGGCAAAGTAGCCGAACAGCCGTTTGTTCTTCGGCACGTAGGCCTCGAAGCGGTGCTCGTAGTCGAAGAAGAGCTGCAGCCGCTTGCGCTGGATGACGAGCGGATCGAAGGGCGAAAGGAGATGGACTGTCGGCTCGGCAGGCTCGGGAATGACGTCGAGCATCTCGGGGCGCGCCCAATGCTCGACTTTCCCTGCGCCTTCGAGCGCAACCGGCACCAGCTCTCGGCGGCGCACCTTCGCCTCGATCAACTGCCGGACCGCCGGTTTGCGTTTGGCATCGAGATGGCAAGCTGCATCGACGCTCACGAGCCCCTGCGAGCGCAGCGACCGGTCGAGCAGATATTCGACGATCTCCTTCTCCGACGCGGGGCGCGGCCGCCGCTCCCAGCCGAAGTGCCGATCGCTCAGCTCGTAGGTCTTGAGCATGCCGATACGCTGGCTGATGGTCACGGCACCGGTGTAGAACGCCAGCTGCAGCGCCCGCTTCGACGGCTTTCGGCTCGCCCAGGGATGCAGCTTTTCCACCAGCACGTCATCGTCGATATCGCGAATGGTAAGGGCGCCCTGCTTTCTGATGCGGGCGACGACCTTGCGCAGATCCTGTTTGTTCACCGAGCGGACCCAACGGTGTGGCGATTGCTGGGATTGCTTCATGGCGCGGATGAAGAACCGCATGTCCCTGGTCGGGAGGTAGGAGAGCGCATGCGTCCAGTATTCGAAAACCGTCTTGTCGACGCTCTGCGCCTGGCGCAGGTGCTCGCGTCTGTATTCCGGAATGCGCGTATAGAGGATGTGGTGGTGACAGCGTTCGATCACATTGATCGTATCGATCTGCACATAGCCCAGATGCTCGACGGCCGCGCGCGTGGCCTCCGGCCCGTCGCCGAACGGCGCGCGAACGTCGAGCATCTGCGCGCGCAGCCAGATGCGTTTTGCTTGGGACTTGGTGAGGGCGCGAGGTTTGTCAATGCTCGAGCCGGCCACGGAGCTCACCGAACGGAATCATGACATGCATTCGATACGCCGATCTGTCCTGCAGGCGTTGATACCACGTCTCCACGTTGGGAACAGATGGGCGCTCGATATCCAGATTGAAATAGCGATAGAGATGGGTGCCGATCGGGATATCGGCCAGCGTGAGCCGCTCACCCAGCATGAACGCTCGTTCTGCAAGCCATCGATCCAGGAGCTGAAAGTGCTTCGCGCATCTCGCGATGCGCTCCTTGATGGCATTAAGGTCTCGCTGGGGCTCCGGAGTCCGGTAGAAGCCCCAGAAAACGCCAAGAAGAAAGTCCGGCTGAAGCGACGTTTGAGCCCAATCCATCCATCGATCCGAGAGCGACCGCGTCGCGGCGTCATCGCTCCAGAACGAGCCGCGTCCATAGCGCCCGGCCAGATAGCGCAGAATCGCATGCGATTCCCAGACGATCGTCCCATTGTCGTCGATGACCGGAACGCGGCCATGTGGGTTCATCGCCCTGAATTCGGGCGTGTCCAGGCCGCCAAACCGGCCGCCGGCTTCGAGGTGACGATGCTCGATCTCGAGCTCGCCGACCAGCCACATGACTTTCTGGAGGTTGAACGAGCTGCGCCGTCCCCAGACCGTCAGCATGTGACTTTGTCACCAAGCGAGTGGGAATCCGCTTCAACGCTCATTTTGCGCAATCGATGGCCTGAACCATGACATCGACGGCGGCGGCCGGTTTCAAACCGCCGTCGCGCGCCAAGGTCCGCCACGTGAAGAAGCTCAGCGCTACCCGCAACAGCTCGCGTTGCTTTGCGCTCAGCTTGGCGCCGAGCACCTCCTGGTGGGCTGCCATCTGCGGCCCGAACCGCATCTCGGAAATTTCCCGTGTGAGTGCGTGGTATTCGGCGTCGCGGAGAACGCACGCGGCCAGTGAGGCATTGCGCTCGTACCAGCCATAGACCGCCAGCAATCCGGTGCGGAGGCGCTCGCGTTGGTCCGCGATCGCGCGCCATGGCTCGGCGTCCGGCAGCGGATCGCGTTCCCCGGCCAGCCCCGAGCAGGCGAGGTAGAGGCTGCGCTCATCGGGAAAATGCGCATAGAGCGTATGGCGCTGAACGCCGGCGCGGTCCGCGATCATGCTGAACGTGGTAAGCGCGGGGCCGACGCTGCTGTGCAGGTCGACCGCGGCTTCGACGATGCGGCGCCGGGTTTCCGCCTGCTGCTCGGCGCGGCGCTTGAGGGTGTAGGTCCGCGTCATCTCAGTTTAATTGCACAGGCATGTGCATCCATTGTTGACAAGCCCGATAACTTTCACTACACGGACGTGTACTACGAAATTGGACGGAAGTCCACCGTCCAACCGCAGCCCGCTGGCGATAGAGCTCTCAACTATTTGATTGCATGGAGGAATTCATGGAAACGAAGATCAACGAAATCGCCGACGGCATCTACCGGCTCTCGACTTATGTGCCGGACATCGCACCGCCTGCCGGCTTCACCTTCAATCAGTTTCTCGTCCTCGGCGACGATCCGTTGATGTTCCACACCGGTCTGCGGAAGATGTTTCCGCTCAACCGGGACGCTCTCAGCCGCATCATCGCGCCCGAGCGCCTGCGCTGGATCGCGTTCGGCCATTTCGAGGCCGACGAGTGCGGGGCGATGAACGAATGGCTGGCTGCCGCGCCGCAGGCGACGCCCGCGCACGGTCAAACCGGCTGCATGGTATCGCTCAACGATTTCGCGGACCGAACCCCGCGCGTATTGACCGACGGCGAAGTCGTCGACCTCGGCGGCGGTAAGCGCGTTCGCTTCATCGACACGCCGCACACCCCGCATGGCTGGGACGCCGGCGTGCTGTACGAGGAAACGACGCGCACGCTGATGTGCGGCGACCTGTTCACCCAGCTTGGCAATGACCGTGCACTGACCGACGGCGATGTTGTCGGGCCGGCGACCGCTGCGGAGGACATGTTCAAGTATTCCTCCCTCAATCCCGCCATGGGCGCGACAATCCGCAGCCTCTCCAAGCTCACGCCACGCACACTGGCACTCATGCACGGGCCCTCCTTTACGGGCGACGGCGCCGCCGCCCTGCATGCCTTGGCGGATGACTACGACCGCCGCGTTTCCGGTGAGGCGTTTGAGGCGAGTTCGCGATGTGGAGGTGAGCCATGAGCAGCTGTTCGTCAGAAACCGAAGGGAATGGAGATGTGGCGATGAGCATCCCATTGATGAAATCTGCGGCGAGGCTCGCTTCGCGCGGGAGTATCGGCATCGCGGCTGCGTTGCTGATAACAGGGGCTGTGGGCGGATGGGCCACATCGACGATGCTGACCACCAGCGCGGTGGCGGTCGAAACCTTGCGCAAGGACGTGACGCAGGAGCTGCCGTATGAGGCGGTCAAGCACGGCCTCATCGGCTCCTATGCAGTGGCCGGCACCGATCCCGACGGCAAGCCCTACGCCCGCGACGGCATCGTGGATATCACCTTGGCGCCGTCCGGCGCCCTCGAGCTTGCCTGGGACAACGGCAAGCAGGTCGGGGTCGGCCAAGTGATCGGCGGCGTTCTGGTGGTGGCGACGTCGAGCAATGGACGAACCGCAATCTGGATGATGAATATCAATCCGGATGGGTCGCTTTCCGGCAGGTGGTCGCGCCGCACCGATCGTGGTTACAGGGGCACCGAGACGTGGACGAGGACCTAGCGGCTCTATGACGAAGGCTCAGCTCGCTCGGGTCCGGCCGTTCGTTCGTTCATTGATCAGCTGCCACACCCGCGGCGGCGACAGCGGCAGCTCGCGCGGCTGCACGCCCAGGGAGCCGAGTGCGGCGGCGACCGCGTTGGCGACGACGCCGGCGACCGGAATGATGCCGCCTTCGCCGGCGCCCTTGGCGCCGAGCGGGTTGTTGGGCGAGGGACACTCCTCCAGCGCCACTGCGCGGATATTGGGAAAATCGCTCGCGCTCGGAAGTAGATAGTCCGCGAACGAGCCCGTGAGCAATTGCCCGTTGGCGTCATAGATGAAGTGCTCCAGGAACACGCCGCCGAGGCCCTGCACGATGGCGCCGACGGCCTGGCCGTGCAAGGTCAACGGATTGATGATGCGGCCGACATCCTCGACCGCGACATAGTCGATGAGCTCGACGTGGCCGGTCTTGGGATCGACCGCCACATGAGCGGCGTGGGCGCCATAACTGTAAGTGCGCTTGCTGCTGGCAAACGAAGCTTCCGCCGACAAGCCGGCGAAGGCCGCGAGCGGCAACGACCGTCCATCGGGACCGCGCGCCGCGCCGGCATCGATCGCTATCTCGTCCGCCGGACAATTGAATCTCGTGCCGGCAGCGGTGCGGATCGCGTCACGCAGCTTCGCGGCCGCCGCCACGATCGCATTGCCGCCCATGACCACCGAGCGTGAGCTGTAGGAGCCGTAGCCCTCGCTGACGTCATCGGTCGAGCCGTGGTGCACGCCGGCGATGTCGGCGATTGGCACTTCCATCGCGTCGGCGGCGATCTGCGCGCACACGGTTTCGAGACCCTGTCCGATGGACGAAGAGCCGACATGAACGGAGAACTTGCCGTCGCCGTCTACCACTAGGCGCGCGTTCTCCTTCGGGCCGGATCCGCCGCCTTCGAGATAGCAGCTGATGGCGGTGCCGCGGTAGCGCCCGTCGACCAGCTTCCCCTGCATCGCCGCCTTCGCGCTCCAGCCGATCTCATCGAGGCAGCGGTCGAGCGTGGTGCGATAGTCGCCGCTGTCGGTCTCGGTCGAGATGTCGAGCGGCACGACCTTGGGGAGCTGCCAGGGCTGCTCTGCTTCCGCGATCAGGTTGCGGCGGCGGAACTCGACACGATCGAGGCCGAGCTCGCCGGCCACCATGTCTAAGAGTCTTTCGCGGAAGAAATCCGCTTCGAAGCGGCCGGGCCCGCGATAGGTGCCGACCGGCGTCTTGTTGGTCATCACCAGTGCGACGTCGATGCGCGAATGGGGGATACGATAGGGGCCGGTCAGCACCTGGGCGATGTTGCGCGCCGGGGTGGGACCGTTGGTGCGGATATAGGCGCCCTGGTCGGTGGTGGCGCGGCCGCGCAGCGCCAGAATGTGGCCGTCGCGGTCGCAGGCGACCTCCAGCTCGCAGGCGGCATTGCGGGCGTGATTGGTGGCGAGCAGATGCTCGCGGCGATCCTCGATCCATTTCACCGGCCGGCCGGTCAGCCGCGCCGCGAATGGGATCAGGAAGTCCTCCGGGTAGAATTCGCCGCGCGCGCCGAACCCGCCGCCAACGTCGTTCTCCACCATGCGGATGGCGCTCTCGGGCAGGCCCATCTGCCGCGCTAGAATGCGCCGGTTGAGGAAGGCGACCTTGGCTGCACCCGAGATCGTGAGGCGGCCGAGCGCGGCATCCCATTCCGCCAGCAGCCCGCGCGGCTCCATCGGTACGGCGCCGTGGCGCTGCACGCTGAACTTTTCGCGACGGGTGTAAGGCGCGTTCGCGAAAGCCGCCTCAGGGTCGCCGCGCACCCCGCTCATCGTGAGCGCGAGATTGCTGCCAGTCGTCTCGAACAGCAGGCTGCCGCTGGTCGCGGCGGTCGCGCTGTCCGTCACGGCCGGCAGGGCCTCGATATCGAGCGCGATCGCATCGAGCGCGTCCTCGGCGGCGGCGGCGCTGTGGGCCAGCACGACCGCGACCGGCTCGCCGACATAGCGGACCTTGCCGTGGGCGATGACGGGCTGCTCGAACGGTTTGAATGCCGGCCAGGAATCGAGCCGCAACGGAATGGTCGGGACGACGCTGCCGATGTCCGCTGCCGTGACCACCGCATGCACCGCGGGCCGCGCCAGCGCCGCGGTCGCATCGATGGAACGGATGCGCCCGTGTGCCACCGGGCTGCGCAGGATCACGGCATGCAGGAGACCGTCGCGCGCGAGATCGTCGACGAACTGGCCGCGGCCGCGCAGAAAGCGAAAGTCCTCGAGGCGCTCGACCGGGCTGCCGATGAAGGCGTTGGTCGTGCGCTTGTGCTCCATCAGACGTGCTGCCCTTCGCTCATGGGGATGTCGCGCAGCGTGCTCGGTGCGAACAATTCCTCGAGCTTGACGCGGCGGTCGGTCAGCCCGTGCTCGTGGGTATATTGCAGCAGCGCCTCGATGGTCGGCCGGTTCGCCTCGATGCCGTAGGGAAACCAATCCTCCCCGATGATCGCCTTTTCCTCCTCGATCAGCGGCTGCAGCCAGGCCGAGGAGACCTTGGACGAGCCCATGTCGGCGAGCAGGCCATAGGCGTGCTCCTTGGCGCGGCAGAGCGCCTTGTACATGCTCAGCGCCACCCACGGGTTGCTCTCGTAGACGTCCTTGCGGATCACCACGGTGTGCATGATCGGATAGATCTTGGTGCGGCGGTAATAGTCCTTCTCGATCTCGGCATAGTTAGGGAACAGCCGCCGCACCTTGGGCGAGCCGCGGCGGAAGGCGAGCGGGTTGTTGGCCGTCATCATGAAGTCGATCTCGCCGCGCTCGAGCAGGTCGCCGAGCTCGGCGCCGGCCGGCGCCTGGGTGAGGCGGATATCCGCCGGCAGCTTGCGGCCGAGGCGGTCGGCGCGGCCCTGCACCCATTCCACGTCGCTCGGTTTGACGCCGTACTCGTGCTGCAGCAACCCGCGCATGTAGACCGCCGCGGTCATGCTGTATTCCGGCACGCCGCCGCGTTTGCCCTTGAGGTCGGCGGGCGACTTGATGCCCTTGTCGGGATTGATGAAGAAATAGCCGTGGCGGAACACGCGCGACGGAAACACCGGAATCGCCACGAACGGCGCCTTCCCCGTGCTGACCAGCGTCGTGTGGTTCGATAGCGACATCTCGGCGACTTCGAACTCCTGGAATTGCAGCATGCGCCAGAAGATGTCGGGCGGCTGCGCGGCGATGTAGTTGAGATCGATGCCTTCGGGTTGGATCGTCCCGTCGCGCAGCGCCAGCGTGCGATCGTACGGCCCGCAGGCGAATGTCAGCCGCAGCTTGCTCATTTTTCTTTGTTCCTCCGTTGCCGCCACGCTGTCGCGATGACTTGGGGCTGTCAAGGTCACGTTGGGTTACGCGCGGATTGACGCCCGAGCTTCGCTTCGACAGCGGGGCCGCCGCGCTAATCCAACCTACGGCTAGCGCGGGGGCACGAGCCTGGCGTACCAATCGTGGATCTGCTGGCCGGTCCAATGCACGACGCCGTCGTGGCGATTGATGTAGTCGTAGAGCTGCTCGAAGTATTTGATGCGGTGCGCGGCACCGGTCACGTAGGGATGCACGCCGATCGCCAGCACGCGCGCGGATTCCGCCGATTCCTCGTACAGTCGGTCGAACGCATCAGCGGTCCGCTTCAAGAGCACGTCGGACTCGTGATGGTGCGACACCATCAGCGTGATGTCGTTGATCTCCGCGCTGTAGGGCACCGAGAGGATCGGGCCGTTGGTCGTGCTCACCCAGAACGGCTGGTCGTCGAGCACCCAGTCGCCGAACCAGGTGAAGCCGCATTCGGTCGCGTAGTCGAGCGTGTCGTGGGTCTGGCCGCGGCCGGGGCCGAGCCATCCGGTCGGCTTCTTACCGGTGAAGCCTTCGATCACCTCGATCGACTTGCGCATGACCGCGCGTTGGTCCTCGATCTGCTGGATCGGCATCTGCACGTAGCTGTGCGCCATGAATTCCCAGTTGGCGTCGCGCGCGGCCGCGGCTACTTCCGGATAGACCTCGCAGACCTTGGCGTTGATCGACATGGTCGGCGTTACGCGAGCCCGGTCGAGCGCGCGCTTGAGCCGCCAGAAGCCGACCCGCATGCCGTACTCGTACCAGGTCCAGTTCGGCATATCGGGGATCGGTGTCTGCCCCATCGGCGGCTGCGACAGCTGACGCGCCATCGGCCGCGTGATCTCCCATTCCTCGATATTGACCACCGACCACACGATGATGCGTCCGTTACCCGGCAGCTTCAGCGGCGGGCGGGTGAAGGGCGATGAATAGCCAAATCGTTCGCGTGGAAATTTCATTGCTGTGGTCCCAGCCGGGCGATGCGGCAATTCGACCCCGAGTGGCTGTGCCCGCCGCCCCGGCGGCATGCTGGCAGATATTTGCGAAATGAAATAGCGTGGATCGCCGGCGCAAGGAGCAGAGCAGATGCGATACGTTGCGCGTCGTCTTTCGATCGTGGTGCTGTGGTTGTTGGCGCTGGCCACAACGGCGGCGGCACAAAGCTATCCAGATCGCGTCATCCGCATCATCAATCCGTTCCCGCCCGGCGGCTCGGTCGATATCACCGCCCGCCTGTTGGCACAGAAGCTCAGCGAAAATCTTGGGCACCAGGTCATCGTCGAGAACCGCGCCGGCGCGGGCGGCAATGCCGGCGCCGACTCGGTCGCCAAGGCGGAGCCCGACGGCTACACGCTGTTGTTCACTGCGCCCGGTCCGCTGGTCGTCAACCAGACGCTCTACAGCAAAGGCCTGCCGTTCGATCCCACCAAGGATTTCGCGCCGATCGCGATCTTCGCGTTCACGCCGATCGTGCTGATGGTCAATCCGGGTGTCCCCGCCAAGGACGTGCAGGAGTTGATCGCCTACGCGAAAAGCAACCCCGGCAAGGTGTATTTCGGCTCGGCCGGCATGGGCTCGACGCCGCATCTTTCGGGCGAGTTGTTCAAGAGCATGACCGGGACCGAGCTCACCCATGTGCCCTATCGCGGGACCGGGCCCGCCATGAACGATCTCGTCGGCGGCCACATCCAGATGTTCTTCGACCTGCTGCCCGGAAGTTTGCCACAGATCAGCGGCGGCAAGGTGCGCGCACTGGCCAATGCCGGCGCGAAGCGGCCGCCGGCGCTGCCCGACCTGCCGACGGTCGCCGAGCAGGGCCTGCCGGGGTTCGATTCCGCCTCCTGGGTCGCGCTGGTAGCCCCGGCGAAGACACCGCCCGCGGTTCTCGCCAAGCTGCGGGAGGAGGTCGGCAAGGCGATCGCGTCGCCTGATATCGTCGCGCGCATTCGCGAATTGGGCTCGGACCCAGGCACGGCGTCTGAGAAGGATGTCCGCGCGTTCCTCGATGCCGAGACCAAGAAATGGGCTGAGGTCATCCGCGTCTCCGGCGCGAAGGCGGATTAGGTCGCCGTCACTGCGCGCGGATGCCCGCGCTGGTGATCACCTCGCGCCACTTCTGCACGTCGTCGCGGATGCGTGCGCCGAGCGCATCGGGCGAGCCCGGCTCCGGCTCGACGCCCTGCTTGGCAAACGCGGCGCGCACGTCGGCGTCGTTGAGCACGGCGGTCACCTCGCGATTGAGCCGTGCCACGATCGCGGGCGGCGTCGCGGCCGGGGCGACCATCGCCTGCCAGAGCGTGCACTCGTAGCCGGCGAGACCGGCCTCGGCGATGGTGGGCACGTCCGGCAGCGCCGCATTGCGGCGCGCGCCGGTCACCGCCAGCGCCCGCAGCTTGCCGGCGCGAATGTGCGTCAGCGTCGGTGGGATGGTGCCGAACTGCATCTCGACACGGCCTTCGAGCAGGTCGAGCGTCGATTGCGCGGTGCCGCGATAGGGCACGTGGGTGAGCTCGATCTGCGCCATCCTCTCGAACAGCGCGCCCGAGAGGTGCGCCAGCGTGGCCGGGCCGGCGGAGGCATAGTTGAGCAGGCGGGGCTTGGCCTTGGCGAGCGCGATGAGCTCCCGCACATTTTGCGCGGGCACGCCGGGATAGGTCGCCAGCACGAAGGGCGAGCTGCCGAGCATCGACACCGGCGCGAAATCTTTCACGGGGTCGTAGAACAGCGTGGCGAGGCTCGCCGCCACAGCGTGGGTGCTGGTGTTGGCGAGGCCGAGCGTATGGCCGTCAGGCTCGGCGCGTGCGACCTGCTCGCTGCCCAGGCTGCCGCCGGCGCCGACCCGGTTCTCGACGACGAACTGCTGGCCCAGGCGCTCGCCGAGCTTCTGCGCGACCAGCCGCGCAACGATATCCGAGCTGCTGCCGGCGGTGAAGGGCACGATGAAGCGGATCGGCCGTTCCGGCCAGCGCGCGTCCGAGGTCTGCGCCTGGGATGCGCTCGTTGCGAACAATGCGGTCAGCAGTGCCAGGGCCAAGCGGTACATGAGCGGTATCGTAGCAAACGTTGTGTCATTAATTCACGGAATCTGCTCGGCTTCGCGCAGGCTCTCGATCAGGGAGCTGCGCAGCAGAAAGGTGCGCGCGAGCCTGGGGTCGTCGGCGGTGCGGCGCAACTCGTCGTGGTTCTTGCGGCGCACGGCGGGGTCCTTCTCCGCCAGCAGGCGCTTGTTGCGCATGGTCTGCGCCTGGGTGTGCGCGAGCGCCACGTGCCGGCGCTGGCGCTCGTAGCGGTCGAGCAAGTCGTCCGACGCCTCCTTGCGCAATATTGCGATGAGCTTGTCCGCCAGGTTGAACGCGTCGTGGATGCCGCTGTTCATGCCCATGGCACCGATCGGGCTGTTCACATGGGCGGAGTCGCCGGCGAGAATTCCGCGGCCGACGCGGAATTTCTTCGCCACGCGCTGGTGCACGGCATAGAGGTTGCTGCCAACGATGTCGAACTCCTTGCCGGTCGGCAGAAAGCGCTGCAATCGTGCCTGCAATGCGTCGGGACGCGTGAGCGCCGTCTCGTCGTCGTCTGGTGCGGTCGGAAAATGTACGCGCCAGCGGTCGGGCGGACCCTTCCAGTGAAAGAGGTTCGACCACTCGTCGGGGTCGGAGATGTAGTTGCGCTCGGTATAGCCATGCTGCCGGAAATCGTAGGCGACCTCGATGTTCAGGGTGCGATCGGGGTAGGTGAAGCCCTCGAAATCGATGTCGAGGTCCTTGCGCACGATGCTGCGGGCGCCCTCGCCGCTGACGAGGTAGGCGCCATCGATTGCCTGCGCGTCACCCGCGGGATCAGTCACCTGCGCGGTCACGCCGTCGGCACCTTGCGTGAACGAGGTGAAGGTCGTGGCCAGGCGCAGGTCGATGTTCGGATGCGCCTTGGCGAGCGCCAGCGCCTCCTCGACGATCTTGATGCGCTCGCATTGCAGCACATAGGGAAAGCGGGTGTCGTCCTTGAGGTGGGCATGATCGAACGCGGCGATCAGCTCGTGGTTGCGCCGCTCCCAGTAGTGGAACAGCGGCGCGACGATGCCGCGCGGCTCGAGCCTGGCGTAAAGCCCGATGCGGTCGAGCATCTCCAGGGTGGCGGGATGGTTGGTGCCGGCACGTGGCACCTGCTCGAGAAAATTGTCGTCGCCGAGCGCCTCGATCAGACAGACCTGCACGCCTTCCTGCGCCAATGCGAGCGACAGGCAAAGGCCGACCGGCCCGGCGCCGACGACGATGATGCGATCGGATTTTTTTGTCATGTCGTTCGCTGATCGTGCAGCGAACTCGGTGCGCTCCCTCTCCCCGCTCTTCGCGGGGAGAGGGTTGGGGTGAGGGGCAAGCCGTCAATTCTTCGCGGGCACCACGTCCTTCACGGCGCCGATCCAGCCGGTGTGGGTCAGGTCGAATACGATGCCAAGCGGGTCCTTGTACTTCGCCTCGTAGTAGGAGTGCGCGGTGTCGCCGGCGGCGCCGGGCTCCGGCCGGCCGGCGAGATACTCGCCGCCGGCGTTCACCACCTTCTTCTCGGCCTCGTCGAGATCATCCACCCACATGCCGAAGTGATAGATGCCGACCTTCTCGTTGCCCTCCTGCTTGAGCAGCGCGACGTTGAAAATTCCGTCAGACACGTAAAGCCCGCGCCGAGCCTTGCCGGCGACTTTCATGTCGAAGGCCTCCTCGAAGAACTTGGCGGCCTTTTCCGGATCGGGAACGATGAGTGCGATGTGGCGAAGCTTGGCCATGACGTCTGTCCTTCTTGGGAATTAGGGTGGGCTGAGAATAGCGAGGAACCGCGGCTCACGACAAGTCGCGGCGCCTGATATCGTGGCGGGCAGGCGGACAAGGCAGGGAAGACCGGATGTACAAGGACTTGCGTGAATTCATCGAGCTGGTCGACAAGCTCCACGCGCTGCGGCGCGTCGCGGGCGCCGACGTCAGTTTCGAGATCGGTGGCATCACCGAGGTTGCCGCCGGGCAGCCGGATTGCCCGGCGCTCTTGTTCGACGACATCAAGGGCGTTCCGCGCGGCTTCCGCATCTTCACCAACGCGGTCAGCAACCCGCAGCGGGCGGCGCTCGCGCTCGGCATCGATCCTGTGTTGCGGCCGCTCGATGCCCTAAAGGCCTGGATGGAGAAGCGCAAGACGCTGAAGCCGCAGCAGCCGGTTGCGGCCAAGGGCGCGGCCTTCCTGCAGAACACCATGAAAGGTGCCGACGTCGACCTCGGCAAGTTTCCCGCGCCGGTCTGGCACCGCCACGACGGCGGGCCCTTCATCGGCTCCGGCTCGATCGTGATCATGCGCGACCCGGATGGCGGCTGGATCAACGCCTCGATCTACCGCATCCAGGTGCACGGCAGGAACCGTGTGACGGTGCAGTTCGATCACGCCGGCCGGCACGGCGCCATCATCGCGCGGAAATATTGGGAGCAGGGTAAGCCGTGCCCGCTCGCGGTGGTCAACGGCGAGGATCCCGCGCTGTTCATCGCGGGCTTCGAATACCTGCCGGCGGGCCAGTCGGAATACGAGTTCGCCGGCGCCATCAAAGGCGCACCGATCGAGGTTTGTCCCGGACCGGTGACCGGCCTGCCGCTCCCCGCGCACGCGGAATTCGTATTCGAAGGCCATATGCTGCCGGATAGCACGCTGCCGGAAGGGCCGTTCGGCGAGTTCACCGGCTATTACGCGTCAAAGGCGCGGCCGGCGCCGGTCATGGAGGTGACCGCGGTGCATTACCGCAACGATCCAATCCTGCTCGGCTCGCCGCCGATGAAACCGCCGCGCTTTCACTTCGGGCTGCCGTTCCGCGCCGCCACCATCTGGCAGAACCTCGACGCCGCCGGGGTCACGGATGTGGTGGGCGCTTGGCAGCACGTCTCGCAGCTCATGACCGTGGTCGCGATCAAGCAGCGCTATGATGGCCACGCCAAGCGCGCCGCACTCGTTGCTGCCGCCCACAGCTACATGGCACGGCTGGTCGTGGTGGTGGACGAGGACGTCGATCCCTCAAATCTCAACGACGTGATGTGGGCGGTGGTGACGCGTTGCGAGCCGTCCGAGCAGCTCGACATCCTGCGCAATGCCTGGAGCTCGGCGCTCGACCCCCGCATTCCGGCGGAGGCCAAGCTCGCCGGCATCACCTCGCATTCGAAGATGATCATCGAGGCCTGCCGGCCATTTCCATGGGCGCACAAATTCCCGCCGACCTCGGCGCTGTCACTGGAGGAGGCCCGGGCGATCGAGGAGAAGTGGGGCGCCGTGCTGCGAGGCTAGTCACGCCACCGCGTTCGCCGACCGGAGGCTGTCGAACAGCGATGAGCGATAGAGGAACTGCTTGTGCAGCTTCACGTCCTCGGAGATGCGCCGCAGGTCGTCGAGGTGCTGGCGGCGGATCACCGGGTCCTTCTCCTCGAGCGACTTCTTGTTCTGGATGGTCTGCGCCTGCACGAAATCGGTCTGTGCCTTGCGCCGCTGCCGCGTGTAGCGGTCGAGCACATCCGCCTCGGCGCGGCCGTACCAGACGTCGGAGAGCTTCTCCGCCAGATTGACCGCGTCGTGGATGCCGCCGTTCATGCCCATGCCGCCGATCGGATTGTTGACGTGGGAGGCGTCGCCGGCGAGCAGCACGCGCCCTTTGTTGAAGGTCGCGGCGACGCGCTGATGTACGGCATAGAGCGCGTGATAGGGGATGTCGTAGTCGCCGCTCTTGGGGTGGATGCCTTGCAGGCGGCGCTGCACGCCTTCCGGGCTCATCGCGGCTTCGTCGGACTCGCCGGCCGGCACCGGAAATACGCCGCGCCAGATACCGGGCGGGCCTTTGCCCTTGACCTTGAACAGGTTGAGCCACTCGTCCGGGTCGGAGAAGTAGTTGCGGGTGCAGAACGTCTTGTTCGCCGCCAGCAGATCGAACGTCGTACCGATCTTGATGAAGCGCTCGGGATAGGTGAAGCCCTCGAACTCGATCTGCGCGAGCCGGCGCACGGTGCTGCTTGCGCCGTCGGTGCCGATGACGTACTTGGCCTTGAGCGTCTCGGATTCTCCGGCCTCGTTGGTGATGGTCACGTCGACATGATCGGCGTGCTGCGCGAGGGCGGTCAGCTTGCTGGAGAAACGCACCTCGCCGATCCCGCTCGCTTTGATGTGCGGCAATGCCGCGTGCACCAGCTTGTATTGCTCCCACTGCAGCACGAACGGATACGGCACCTCGCCCTCGAGCAGGCTGATGTCGAAAACCGCGAACAGCTCGCCCGTGGCGCGGTCGCGGAAGTGGAACAGCGGCGCCGACATGCCGCCGCTCGGCTCCTCCGAGAAAGCCTCGTCCTTGAGCCCGAGCTCGACCAGCATTTCCACGGTCGGGGGATGTACAGTGGCGGCGCGTTGATCCTCGGCCGCGTCCGGCAGCTGCTCAAGCAGCGTTACCGGTATGCCCTTCTTGACCAGCGCGAGCGTCATGATCGCTCCCACCGGCCCGGCGCCCACCACGATGACCCGATCCTGCTGCTGCATTATCCGCTCCAGTCGAAGCGATTATACACACCAATTGGCTCGCGCCTGACAAGCCGGCGCGCGGCAAGTCAGGCATGTGAACCGGTCAGACTTTCGAAATCTCGAACATCGAGGGGTGAAACAGCTCCTCGACCGCGACCTTGCGATCGATCAGCCCCTGCTCGTGGGCATATTGCGTGAGCGCCGTGATCTCGCGCATGTTCTCGTGGATGCCGTAGGCCCAGAAATCCTTGCCCATGACCGCCATGGTCTCCTGCGTCTCCGGAATCAGCCACGGCAGCGTCACCATCAGCGCGTTGACGTCGAGCAGGTCGATCATCGCCAGCGCCTTGGCCTCGCAGAACGCCTTGTAGACGCTCGACGGCAGCCACGGATATTTCTGCACCAGCTCCTTGCGGATGCCGACGAGATGCATGAGCGGGAACATGCGAGCCTTCTTGTAATAGGCCTGCTCCGCCGCGCGGGTGTCGGGGAACAGTCGCTGGATGTGCGGCTCGCCGAGCAGGAACGACGAGGGTGCGCGCGCCGTGAACAGGGCGTCGAGTTCGCCGTCGCGCAGCATGTTGACCAGCGTCTGCTCCTTGCCGATCGGTTGCAGGTCGAGCCCCGGGATCGGCTTGAGCGGCGTGCGCTCGTCGCGCCCCGCCTCCTCCTGGCCGCCGCTGCGCCAATGGATCTCCGTCGGCTTGACGCCGTATTCGTGCTGCATCAGGCCGCGCATCCAGACCACTGCCGTGATCTGGTATTCGGGCAGGCCGATGCGCTTGCCGCGCAGGTCCTCCGGCGTGCGGATGCCGGCATCGGCGCGGACATAGATGCCGGAATGCCTGAACAGCCGCGACACAAAGGCGGGGATGCCGACATAGGCCGAGTTCCCCGCGGCGATAGTGCGGATATAGCTCGAGAACGACAGCTCCGAGACGTCGAATTCCTGATAGCGGAACGCGCGAAAGAAAATTTCCTCCGGATAGAGCGGCAGGTAGGTGACCTCGCAACCCTCCACCTTGACGCGGCCGTCGCGGATCGCGCGGGTGCGGTCGTAGTTGCCGCATGCAATCGTTATCGGCACCTCAACCATGGCGGCTCCTTGATCGGTTCTGTTGTCGGGGTGGATCGGCGTGCAAGCGTACTTGCTTCTGTTTTGGCTGGGAAGCCGCGGATATACCGGCTCCTATGCATCCGCATCGCCTTGTTGTGCCGTGCTTTGCGGGATATTTTTGAGGTCCTACGGCCGGCGCCGAGCCTGCTCGCGCGCGCCAGGGAGTAAGGACCATGATGTCTACCGTGCTCGGCGGGGCGATGCTGCCCCATGCGCCGCAATTCTTCACCATGCCGGAGACCGAGGACAAGAAGAACGTCGAGCACGTACGCGAGGTGGCCGCCGACATCGGCAACAAGCTGCGGTCGCTCAAGCCCGATCTCTGGATCATCTTCTCCAACGACCACGCCGAACAGTTCTTCCACAACGCCGCGCCGCCGTTCACCGTGCATGTCGGCGGCGAGGCATCAGGCGAGTTCGCGGGCCGGAAATTCCACTGGAAGATCCCGAGCGAGATCGGCTTCGAGATCGTGCGCCAGCTCTATCGGCAGAACTTCGACCCCGCCTTCACCAGCACGGCGAAGATCGACTATGCGATCGGCATCCCGCTGACCCATATCGGCCACACCGGTCCGGTGCTGCCGATCTACGTGAATGCCTATCTGCCGCCGCAGCCGACGATGGAGCGCTGCTACTCGTTCGGCCAGGCGGTGGCGCGCACGGTGACCACGCTCGGGCTCAAGACGGTCGTGCTGTCGAGCGGCGGCATGTCGCATTTCCCCGGCACTGATCGCTACTCCAATCCGGAATTGAGCTGGGACAACCGCGTTCTCGAAAAGCTCAAGGCCGGAAACCTAAAATCGCTGATCGGCTACGACGAGACCGAGCTCGATGAGACCGGCAATATCGAGCTGCGCTGCTGGGCCTGCGCGGCGGGTGCGCTCGGCGAGCGCAAGCCCGACGTCGTTTCGATGGATCCGAGCTGGCATCACAACTACGCATCGTTGGCCTGGACCAGCGGCCATGGCGAGGCCGAGCACGCAGCGCATTATCCGTCCATCAAGCCCGAGTTGGTGGAGCTGACCTCGGCGCTGCACGGGCTCGCCCATGACGCCGACTTGCGCGCGCAATACATGGCCGATGCGCCGGCCTTCGCCGACAAGTTTCAGCTGCCGCCGGAGCAGCGCGAGGCGCTGATCAAACTCGACCTGCCGTCGATCGTGAAGATGGGCGCGCACCCGCTGGTGCCGTTCCTGGCGCAACTGCAGATTCAACGGCTGCGCCCGCGGGCGTAGCGAAGACGTTCGAGCGAACGCGCTGCAAACTCGTGCGAACTTCGGAATCGGGACACTAGGAGCAAGTCCGATGAAAAAGCTGGTCTTGGAAACCACCGCGCCGTTCCAAGGATTGCCGGAGCTCGTCGCCTACGACGAGGGGCTGTTCGCGAAGGAGGGCCTGGCCATCGAATGGGCCGACCGCGAGCAGGGCGTGGAGAAGAAGGTCGAGGTCGATGTCACCAGCCCGAAAGGCGTCGATCCCTTCGCCAGCCACGGCAAGCTGTTCGAGCAGGGCAAGGCCGACATGTACAACGCCTGCGAATGGGGGAATTACTGCCGGGTGCAGGACACCAGCGCTGGCAGCCGCCAGCTCGGCCGCCGCGCCATCGTCACCTACGCGGCGCTGGTCGTGGCGCCGGATTCGCCGGTCTTCACGCCGCAACAGCTCGCCGGTCGCACCATCGGCGTGCCGTTCTATTTCGGTACTCACTACATCGCGCTGCATATGCTGGAAGGTTTCCTGCCGCGGGAGATGATCAAGCTGTGCCGTGCGCCCAACGGCTCACGCTATCGGCTCGCCGCACTGATGAAGGGCGAGCTCGAGGCCACCACGCTCACCGAGCCGCACATCACGCTCGCCGAGAAGAAAGGCTGCCGGATCATCTGCTCGGCGTTCTTCCACGGCACCGAGGTGGCCTCCGACCGGGTCGACGCCGAGACCTATTCCGCATTCAACCGTGCGGTGCGCGAGGCAGTGCGGCGCATCAACGCGAACAAGCGCGCCTACCTGCACTATTTCATCGACTACCACGGCAAGAACGATCCGGAAGTTGCCGCGCTAAAGGTGGAGGACCTGCGTGAAGGTCGCCTAGTCGTCTGCGATCCCGCGCCGATCCCGCGTGACGAGATGCAGCGCACCTACGACTGGCTCAAGAGCTGGGGCATGCTGGAAGAGACGGCGTCGCCGCTGCAGCTCGTCAACATGGACGTGCAACGCGCCGCCCATCAAGCGGCGGAATGAGTCGCGTCGATCGTCGTGCTCGCGGCACGGCACTTCGACGTCCATAGCGAACGCCTATGCCGCAAGCTGTGTGAACTACGTCACAAACAGAAGACGGACGACACCTTAGAAGGAGGCGCTTTCGATCCATGACGCCTGCTGAGGGAGATCGTCGTGACATTGCAGTCTCTTTCGTCTTCGCCTCTCCTTGCTCGGACATGGGAAGGAACCGATCGCTCCCTTTGGCGGCGTTTGGTGGATGCTATCGTGAGGCGGCGGGAACGCGCGGCCAATCGCGAAATCGCGCGACACCTGCGAAACCATCAGGGTGGCCATCGAGACGAGTTCAGGCTCGAGCTCGAACGACGCTTTCTCGGTCAATAGTGGACCGCTAGTCCTCGTCGTCCATCGTAAGCTCTTCAACCAGGCGCACGATGCCGCGCCTGACCTTTGCGCGCCTGATTCGCGTGAAGGCCTTGGCAAGCGCGATCCCGTCCTGGGTGCTGAGAAAATCCGTCAGGAGCTCCGGCGACGTTGCTTCATTGCTCTCCCGGGACGACGCCCGCGGCAGGCCCGGCGCGCCGTCGAAAAAGTAGGTCACGGGAACGCCCAGCACATCGGCGATCTGCTGCAGGCGGCTGGCGCTGATCCGATTCGCGCCTTTTTCGTACTTCTGCACCTGCTGGAACGTCAGGCCGATCGCGTCGCCGAGCTTCTCCTGGCTCATTCCGAGTACCATCCGCTGCATGCGCACCCGCCCGCCCACGTGCTTGTCGATCGGGTTCGGAGATTTTTTCGGCACGGTGGGCGTCCCCTTGGTGGTGCGCGAAGCTAACGCGTCCTTCGGCGAAAGCTGATCGACGAAATCGCGACCATGATACCGCAACCTCATCGCAGGATGGTCTGGCATGCAGCGATATCTGTGGATTTGCCTGTCAGGATTTTCCCGTTTCTCATTTCGAAACGAAAATGACGGGATGAATTCGCGGGGCAATGCATACCACCGCAGAGATACTCGTGTGCCGTGCGTACGGCTTCCCCTTGTGCATGGCGAAAGCCGATTTGTGTAGGTGGAGTACAGCCGGTGCCAAGCTCCGTTAGTTTGCTCTTGGAGTCGGTTTGCTCGCGAGAGTAGATAGCTCCGCCGGATGCAACACGATGTCTTTCCGCCCTTGTACAAGGCGCGCGGCGGCGAGGATTCGGCCTCAAGACGCGCGTGGAGCGCCGTTACGGGTCGGCGCAGGGATGGCTGGCGGAACATTTGAGCCCGATCTCGGGCGCGCTTGCGTGCTGCGACCGGGCACGAGGATGACGCTGAGGTAAACCGGCCGTTAAACAGCAGCGAAACACTGCGAGCGTTTTTGCGGTAATTTTTCAACAGCTTGGTCGCAAAATAAGCGTATCGGTTCCGCGCTGAAAAGAATTGAAAATCCGGCCCGGGACGACGCCCGCGAAGCCAAGCGACGAGGAGCGCGCATGGCACGAGAAAAACGCAAGCAGCGGCGGCGCTATCTCGAGTATCGTGCCCACATCGATTTCGGCGACGGAACGCCCGCGCGTGCATGTCTGTTGGCAGACGTATCGGAGACCGGAGCACGGCTCACGCTCGACGCCCGCAGCATGCCGAACATCATGCCGACCCAGTTCATGCTCCTGCTCGCGGGTGGCGGGAACGCGCGGCGCCATTGCCGCGTGGTCTGGAGCACCGGCCGGCAGCTCGGAGTCCGGTTCATGTCGCCGGTGGACGCGACGCCGCTCTGCCTCTCGGTGACGGTCGACGCTTAGCTCGTTTGAGCTGCAGCGAGGTGCTGCTCATCAGCGCGAGCAGCGCGCGGGCGGCCGCGCTCAGATAGCCCTTGCGACGATGGATCAGCATGACCGGCACGGCCGTGCGCAGCGCCGGCGCGTCCAGCGTCTTCACCGCGCCGAGCCTGAGCTCATCGCGCACGCTACTGGCGGGCACCAGCGCAATGCCGAAACCGGCTTCGACCAGACGCTTCTGCGCGGTCAGGCTGTCGATCAGGGTCACCGCCGCGCCGTCGAGGCCGGCCACGACGAGCTGGCGCTCCAATACGCCGCCGAACGATTCGCGGCCACGTGCGGCGGGAAAGGCGACCCACCGCTCGCCGCGTAGCTGGCGCGCCGCAGTGACGCGCCTCCCGGCAAGGGGATGATCCGCGGCGCAGATCACCAGCAGATCCTCCCGGCCGACCGTCTGTGAGACCAGGTCGGGATGAGGGCTGTCGAAATAGCGCAGCCCCAGGGTGGCCTCGCCGCGCCGCACGAGGTCGCTGACCTCCTGGCTCGACGCGGTCCGCAGGTCGAGATTGATGCTTTTGCCGCCGCCCCTGGAGCGTCGCGCGAACTGCCGCAGCACCTCGACGATATGCGTGTCCGCGAGCGTGCCGACCAGCGCGAGCGAGACGTCGCCGCGCCCCTCGCCGATGGTGGCACGCACCGCTTCCCGTCCGTCCTCGATGGCGGCCAGCACCGCCTCGGCGAAGGGCAGGAAGGCGCGGCCGGCTTCGGTGAGCTTCGCGCCGCCTCGCACGCGTTCGACCAGCGGCGCGCCCAGATCCTGCTCGATGAGACCAATGCGGCGGCTGATCGTCGGCTGCGACCGGTTGAGCCGGCCGGCTGCACGGGTGAAGCCGCCGAGCTGGGCGATCGAGACGAAGGTGCGGATCTCGTCGATGTCCATTGCGGCCCTTTCATCAGGAAAACTGATGGATCGAGATTATATTATGCATTGGACAAATCAACGCAGCGGAGCGATCCATGCTCCCCGCAACGGGACCGTGAGGATATTCCATGCGCGAGCAGGCGGAGAAGGCGGCGACCTTTCGGGCATTGCACGAGCGCTCGGGCGCCTTCGTGATTCCAAATCCGTGGGACGCCGGAACGGCGCGGCTGCTCGCCGCGCTCGGCTTCGAGGCGCTCGCCACCACGAGCCTCGGGCTGGCCAACATGCTCGGCAGCGGCCAAGTGGGCCTTGACGACATGATCGAGAATTGCCGGGTCATTGCGGCGGCGACCGGCCTGCCGGTGAACGTGGACCTCGAGAATTGCGGCGCCGACGAGCCCGCGCCTGCGGCCGAGGCCATCCGGCGCGCGTCGGAGGCCGGCGCGGTCGGCGGCTCGATCGAGGACGCCACCGGCGATCCCAGCCGTCCGATCTACGACTTCACTCTGGCGGTCGAGCGCGTGCAGGCGGCGGCCGAGGTCGCGCACGCGCTGCCGGTCCCGTTCCTGCTCACCGCGCGGGCCGAAAACTACGTGGTCGGCCGCGCCGACCTCGACGACACGATCCGGCGGCTGCAGGCGTTCGAGGCCGTAGGGGCGGACGTGCTCTACGCGCCGGGCCTCAAGGACCTCACGACCGTCCGCACCGTGGTGGCGTCGGTGACGAAGCCCGTGAATGTCGTGATGACCCATCTCGATCCAACGGTCACCGCGGCGCAATTATCCGACGCCGGCGTCAAGCGCATCAGCGTCGGCGGAAGCCTGTCGCGCTTCGCGCTCGCGGCGTTTTTGAGGGCTGCGCGCGAGATGAAGGAGCAGGGCGCCTTCACCTTCGTCCGCGACGCCGCTCCCAGCAAGGACCTCAAGGCGGCATTCGCGCGCGGCGCGGCCGCGACCGGCGCCAAGGCGCCGACCGGTGCCTAAAGCTTTATGAGTTTGCTCTGGGACTCGCAGGCCGCGATGTAGCGGTCCGGCATGTGGTCGCGCACGCGCGGTGGCAAAAGCTCGATTGCAATTCCTCCGAGGTCGGTCCGCGCGCCCGCGGGACCGACGCCTGCGACCAGAGCCGCGGCGAGCTTCATCCTGGCCGCAAACGACAGCACGCCCGACAGCGGTCCCTGCACCAGCTCAGTGAGCTCCTTGGAAACGCCCTTGACGAACGAGGGCTCGTCCGACGCGGTGTTCGGTGCCAGGTTGGCCGAGCTGAACTTGCCGAGCCGATCGCAACGCAGATGGCGGCCGACGTGGCGGAAACCAAGAAACGACGGGGCCACCGTCGGGACCAGATCCTCGCCGTGGACCAGCCGGTAGGTGCATGGTCCGAGACGCTGATTGTAGGCGGCTGCGAATGTCGCATCGCCCGGACGCGACATGCCGAACGTGTAGACCGCGTTCACCTTCGCCAATGACGGCTCGGTGCTGATGCGGTCCGCGATGACGGTTGCGAGCGCACCGCCGAGACTGTGCCCGGTCACGAAAATCGAGCCATCTGCCGGCACGGCCCCGGCGATCAGCGGCTTCAGCCTCGGCCAGACCGAATTGGCAGCGACCTGGTGTCCCTTGGTGGTGCCGGTCGCGCCGGGATGGACGTCGAAATTGGTGATCCAGTTTGCGAGCACCACGGGATCGGTCCCGGCGATTGCCACGACGGCAAATTTCGGTCCGGCGGCGACGATGCAGTGCGTGCTCGCCTGCGGCAGCACGGTCGCGACTTCCTCGACCACGACTCCGCCTTGGACCAATCCCAACCCCCACATCGCCAGGATATCGGCGATTTTCTTCGGGTCATCGGTTTCGTAGGCAAGCTGCGACATCCAGGCCAACGCCAAGGCATTCTGCGGCACGAACACCGTGCTGACCGTAAAACCGTCGAATGCCTTGCGGCTGTATCGATCGGTGGGAAGCTGAGTGAATGCGCTCATTAGAAATGCCCCCGCACGGCTGATCTTCACCGATCCTTACGAGGGCGGCAACGCCCAAGAAATCCCAAGAGATGCTGGAGCGCGCCGCCGCGCTGGTGGCGCCTTGGTCTGTGCGTAGCGCGCCACAACAAGTTGTCGTTGTAGGCCTTCAGGTGGCGGGGGCTTCCCGGGCGTGATACACGAAATGCCAGTGCCGGATGTCGCACGGGTCCGCTACCGCGGTGCGGGGAACGCCGCGCGGATCGCGACAGCGCACAAGAAACGGGAGGAAACGCATGAGATCGACGACGCTTGCCGTGGGGGTGCTCGCCTGCACTTTGGCGTTGCCTGCCGCGACTGCGAATTCGCAGACCGTCCTGAACGTGAACGCCTGGGTCCCGCCATCCCACCTGCTGGTGGCCGACGTGACCATGCCGCTCTGCAAGGACATCGAGCAGGCCACGGCGGGCCGGGTGAAGTGCAACCTGCTGCCGAAGGCGGTGGTGGGCGCGCCGCAGACGCTCGATGCCGTCAAGGATGGCCTCGCCGATCTGTCGTTCATCGTGCACGGCTATACGCCCGGCCGCTTCACGCTCACGGACGTGGCCGAGTTCCCGTTCCTGGGCGACACCTCCGAAACGATCTCGGTCGCCTATCAGAAGATTCACGAAAAGGTGCTGGCCAAGCAGGATGAGCACAAGGGCGTGCACGTGCTCGCCGTGTTCACCCATGGCCCGGGCCAGATCTTCAACACCAAGCGCCCGATCACGTCGCTCAAGGATCTCGAGGGCCTCAAGATTCGCGTCGGCGGCGGAGTGGTGAACGACGTCGCCAAGGTGCTCGGCACCGTGCCGATGCTCAAGCCCGCGCCGGAAAGCTACGAGCTGCTGAGCCAGGGCGTCGCCGACGGCCTGTTCTTCCCCAAGGAATCGGCGCTCTCGTTCAAGCTGATTCCACTGATCAAGCACGTCACCTTCGTGCCGGGCGGGCTCTACAATGTCAGCTTCGCGCTGATCATGAACGAGGCGAAGTGGAATCAGATCTCGGAAGCGGACCGCGCCGCGATCAACAAGCTGTCCGGAGAGGCTCTGGCCTTGCGCGCGGGCAAGGCCTGGGACGCCACCGACGCCAAGGCCGAGAAGGCGGTGCGCGATGCCAACATCCCGGTCGTCACCGCGGACGCGGCATTCATCGCCGAGATCAAGTCCAAGACAGCCGGTCTCGAGCAGGCCTGGATCGACAAGGCCAAGGCCAAAGGCATCGACGGGGCCGCGACCTTGGCTGCCTTGCGCGCCGATATCGCGGCGGCCGGCAAGAAGTAACTCGCAGCCCGACCGTCGCGGCACCCGGAAGGTTCGGGCTTGCCGCTGCGGCGTGGCGCGCGCGCCGGGAGGGGTGGCGATCGTGGATTCTGAAAATCAGCCGCTTGGTTTCATCGACCGCATCATCGTGCCGGTGCTCGGTTATTTCGCCGCGCTGGTGCTGTTCGGTCTGATGGTCCTGACCTGCGTCGACGTCATCGGGCGATATTTTTTCGACATGCCGGTCCGCGGCGGTTTCGAGATGACGGAGATGCTGCTCGCCGCTCTCATCTTCGCGGGCCTGCCGCTGGTCACGCTGCGGGACGAGCACATCACGGTCGACCTGCTCGACCCGGTGATGCCGGACTGGCTGTTTCGCATCCAGCACATCGTCGCTTGCCTGATCGGCTTCGCTGCGACTGCCTATCTCGGATATCGGCTGTGGCTGCGCGCCCTCGGGATGGACAGCGCCGGCGAGACGACGGCGCAACTGAAGTTCAAACTGGCCTACCTGACCTACGGGATGAGCATCCTGATGCTGCTGACCGCGCTGGCCATGCTCATTCTCGTGTTCCGGCAGCCGACGCGCCACAGCGTCGGGCAGGTCTGACGCCATGGTCGAGGCGCTGATCGGGTTTGCGGCCTTTCTGGCGCTCGCCTTTCTGCGCGTCCCGATGGCATTCGCCATGGGCATCGTCGGCTTCGCGGGCGTGGCCTACAAGCTCAATTTCAACGTCGCGGCCGCGATGATCGCGCAGGTGACCTACGAGACCGGCCTCTCCTATTCGCTGTCGGTGATTCCGCTCTTCATCCTGATGGGCAATTTCGTGGCGCATGCGAAGATGTCGGAGGAGCTCTACCACGCCGCCTACTGCTTCCTCGGTCACCGGCGCGGCGGGCTCGCCATGTCCACGGTGGTGGCCTGCGCCGGCTTCGGCGCCATTTGCGGCTCCTCGATCGCGACTGCGGCCACCTTCACCAAGGTGGCGTATCCGTCGATGCGCAAGTATCGCTACAAGGACACGCTCGCCGCCGGCTCGATCGCGGCCGGCGGCACGCTCGGCATCCTCATCCCGCCATCGGTCATCATGGTGATCTACGGCATCATGACCGAGACCAGCATCGGCAAGCTGTTCGCCGCCGGCATCATTCCGGGGCTGGTCGCCACGGCCCTGCTGTGCGCCGCCGTCGCGTGGATCACCTGGCGCGATCCGGAAGCCGGGCCACCGGCGGAGCCGTACTCCTGGCCGCAGCGGCTCGAGGCGCTCAAGCACGTCTGGGGCGTCATCGTGCTGTTCGTGCTGGTCATCGGCGGCATCTATGTCGGCGCGTTCACCGCCACCGAAGGGGCCGGCATCGGCGCCGGCGGTGCGTTCCTATTCGCGCTGGCGCGCCGGGCGCTGACCTGGAAGATGCTGATCGATGTTCTGATCGAGAGCGCGCGCACGACCTCGATGCTGTTCATGATCCTGATCGGCGCGCTGCTGTTCGCCAACTTCGTCAATTACACGACCATGCCGGCGGACCTGAAGAGTTTCGTCACCCAGTTCAACGTCCATCCGACGCTGGTGATCGCCGCCATCTGCCTGATCTACGTCGTGCTCGGAACGGCCATGGAGGAGCTCTCCATGATCCTGCTGACCGTGCCGCTGTTCTTCCCCGTCGTCATCGGTCTCGGTTATGACCCGATCTGGTTCGGCATCCTGGTGGTGATCGTGGTGCAGATCGGCATGATCAGCCCGCC
>Ga0126382_10000104_pt1 | contig 28983 bp, 22 predicted proteins | sample PanSoiMetPlot_30_FD_92548 | JGI IMG/M metagenome (GOLD analysis project Ga0126382, IMG submission 92548) | Tropical forest soil microbial communities from Panama - MetaG Plot_30 | ecosystem: Environmental > Terrestrial > Soil > Tropical forest > Bulk soil | place: Panama | collected 2016-02-17
ACGATCTTGACGCCAACGCTGGCACCAATGCGAGTCGCCCCGGCCCTGATCATCTCCTGGGCTTGCTTCAGGTCGCGAACCCCGCCAGATGCCTTTACGCCCATCTGCCCGCCAACTGCCCTGCGCATCAAGGCAACATCCGCCGCGGTCGCTCCACCCGAACTGAAGCCGGTCGATGTCTTAACAAAATCGGCACCCGCTTCCTTGGCGATCAAACAGGCGCTCACCTTTTCATCATCGGTAAGCAATGCGGTTTCAATTATTACCTTGCAGATGTATCCGCCTTCGCGAGCTACTTCGACGACCCCTCTGATGTCTCTGGATACGAGGTCGTGGTCGCCAGACTTCAAAGCGCCAACGTTGATCACCATATCGAGTTCACTCGCGCCATCGAAGATTGCTCGTCTGGCTTCGTAGGATTTTGCGTCCGGGACATTTGCGCCAAGCGGGAATCCAATCACTGTGCATACTTTGACACCGCTTCCGCGAAGCGCACATGCCGCTTCCCGCACCCACGTAGGATTAATGCAAACGGATGCGAAGCCGTAACGAACACCTTCCTCACAAACTTTGAGGATCTCTTCGCGAGTCGCATCCGCTTTGAGCAGCGTATGATCGATGTAACGAGCGACTTCGCGAGCGGCTTCGCTTTCTATTCCACTTAATCCAAACCTTACGCCGCCATCGTCCAGCAACGATCGCATACGATCCGGGCACTTCACAAAGCACTCGTCGTGATGCGAACCGCAGTCGCCGGGCGCCGCGGCTCCAAGCCGCGCCAGGATAACGTCGGTGATCTGTGAGACTAAAGCTTCAATATTTGAATCGTCAGCCATACGTAACCACTTTCAGCAACAGAGATGGTCGATCAAAATGATCTTTCCCCACTCGTTGCTCGATCACAACAGGTCCAGCTCTATTGCCTTGCTTGAGATCTGGTAGCCGCACGCGCCTTTACTTCGGTCAACAACTCATAAGGCACTTCAAGATCACCAAGGCCAGTAACTATATTGATGTCCGGCTTGTAGCTTCCATGATAGTCGCTCCCGCCGGTTATTAATAAATGATGGCGTTTCGCAATCTCAGAGTAACTTTCTCGCTCTGCCTCGCTGTGGCGGCTATAGATCGCTTCAATGCCGTCGAGCCCAAATTCAGTTAGCTGACCGACCAGATTATCAACCTGCTCATATGACGAGAGCTTCAGCTGATAGGGGTGCGCCAGGACCGCAACTCCTCCAGCTGCTTGAATTAGGGAAATGGCTTCGGGTGGGCTTAGACGAGCCTTCTCGACATATGCCGGCGCCCCCTTCTTAAGGAAACGATCGAATGCATCCTGTACGCTGGAAGCATATCCCTTATCGATCATCACTCGCGCAAAGTGTGGTCTGCCGACGACCTTGTTGCCTGCGAGCTGAGCTACCTCATCATAGGTGATCTCAAAGCCAAGAGACCTCAATCGATCCGCGATCTGCGGATTCCTCCGTTCCCTCGCAACTCTCAACTCGTCGAGCTTCGCAACAAGAGCACCCGCTTGGTCATCGAAACAGTAACCGAGTATGTGCATGGTTCCCGGAGAATAATCCGCGCTGATCTCCACACCAGTGACGAACTCTATTCCTAATCGATCAGCTGCGCCTCTCGCTTCGGAAACTGCCGCGACCGTATCGTGATCGGTAATCGACACAGCACGCGCTCGCATCGATGCGGCGAACTCAATCAATTGATCAACGCTCGCACTCCCATCAGAGTATGTAGTATGAGTGTGTAAGTCGATCGGACCAGTTGACATTGCTCACGCATATTATCGACGACGAACACCTCAGTCAATGATCCGGAAAATGCATGCATAGATACCGGGAATGTGCATTGGGAGCCGCTTTCGTGACTATGTCACAGAATAGGCTCCCAGAGCCGCTTTCAGGGGTGCGGTCACACAATCGGCTCTGGGAGCCTGTTACGTCCTCATTATATTTTGCAAAATAACGCTGATACATTCGCAGCGTGCAAGCGGGGCGTTCAAAGCACTTGCGAACCGGTCGTCAAACTGGCCGCCTTGAAACAGGCTCTGGCAGCCACTTTCACGTTTTGGATGGTCAATTGCTATTTTTAGGCGGCTTTAAGCAAAAAAAAACGTTGACAAGAAATCGTTAAGCAAATATATACAACAATATGTTGTATAACATTTACGGTAGTACACAAGGGCAACAACGATACATTATCTTGTGTACGAGGTAAAAATTTAGAAAGGAGAAGCACATATGGCAACTGCAAAGAAAGGCGGCGCCAAGAAGAAAGCCGCTGCTAAAAAAGGCGGCGCTAAGAAGGGCGCAAAGAAGAGATAGTATATCGCCGCTACGCAAAACGGGGGTTCTCTGTGTGAGAACGCGGGGATGGGCGACCATCCCCTTTTTCTTTCCCTTCACCAACCGCAGTTACTTTTCGCAAACCTCGCCACGCTGTTGTAAACTGACTTCATCATGGATATAGAGAGAGACATGCGACCCTGGGGAATGTTCGAGGTGCTTACCGAAGGCGACGGATACAAAGTCAAACGCATCCAGGTTAATCCGGGACATCGACTCAGCTTGCAGATGCACCAAAGCCGAAGCGAACATTGGGTAATTGTCAAAGGCGAAGCATTCGTCACAATCGGGGACAACGAGTTCACATTGCGAGTCAACCAGGACGCTCTCATTCCAACCAGGACAAAACACCGAGTTGCAAATAACGGCTCAGAACCGGTGGTCTTTATTGAGGTGCAATGCGGCGCCTATCTCGGCGAAGATGATATAACCCGTTTCGAAGATGATTATGAAAGGATCGCGAAGGGTTGATCCGGGCGAGTAATTCCCTTTTAGACTTGTACTTCAACTTTTACCGATGAGCCCTGCTTCTGTTCCTCATTGTCGGCCGCGTACAGATCCGCCTCACCTTCCGGCCGTGTGTGCCAACGTTTGTGAACCCAGAGCCATTGGTCGGGATAACGACGGGCGCATTCCTCGATCACCTTCGTGAATCGCGCGGTATTAAGCCTCACTTCTTCCTTGAAATCTCCCGTGCGAATCAACGGTATCTCTGGTTCGAACTTGAGACGATGTTTTCCAAGCTTCTCCCAGATTAAAAAACCGGGGACCACTGGAGCCTCGGATCGCAGTGCGAACACCGCAAGTCCCGTCGTAGAACACGCCGGTATCCCAAAGAAGTCGCAGAAGACTCCCTGATCACGAAGAGTGTTCACATCGATCAGAAACCCAACATCTTCACCGCGCTTCAATGTCTCGAGTACCTGTTTGACTGCACGATTCTTGTTGATCGTGCGATTGCCCGATAATTCTCTGTATTGAGTTACCATGCGATCCAGAATCGGATTGTCCAAAGGCCGCACGAGAAAGCTCAGCGGATGTCCATACGCTCCGTGCGCAAAAGCACATAACTCCCAGGCACCGAAGTGGCCGGTCAACATCAACACACCTCGACCGCGCTCCGCGGCACGCTTGTAGTTCTCAAAGCCTTCGTACTCCACAAGTCTGGAGATGTTTTGTGGTGTGATCTTTGGAAACTGAGCAAACTCTACCAGAAGATTGCCGAGGTTTCTGAATACCTGCCTGACGATAGCGCGTCTTTCCCTCTCACTGAGTTCCGGCAGTGCAAGCTGTAGGTTGATATAGCCCACCCGACGCAACCGGGCATGTAGAAAATAAGCCGCCGCACCAATCATCCCACCCACAATCATTGCAACCTTTCGCGGCAAGAGCCGGAGCAGCTTCAGGAGCAACCAGGCAGGAACGGATTCGAGGAAATTTCGTAGCGCGCTTCTATTACCGGCAGGCACGGCCTCAAACTAGCACGGCCCCCCAAGAGTGTCAATTTGGCGAGTAGCAGGGCCTTGTAGAACATGACCAGATTGAACCCAAAAGATTCCTGTAAACGCTATTCTCCGATATGTTTACTCCGATACGTTTACTCTTGCGCGTCATAGTCCCCTACGTTATTCTGGGCCAGCCTGCCCCTTCCTTGTATTCGCTAACAAAGCAACCCAAACTGGAGTGACAGCAATGAGAAATCTCTTTCATCAGCTTATCTACGCCGTCGCGTTGACTCTGCTGTTTTTGGTCTCTCAGACCGCGGCTCAACAACCTGCTACAGGAAGACAGAGGCCGCCCCGGCTGACTACTGATGATGTGCGACCGGCGACTGAACAGCCAGTCACAGATTCGAAGGATTCCGGCAAGCCTGAGACCCCGGAAAAGGCCGACGAATCGGCCAAGGTTGATGGTTCCAATCCAAAGGTTGATCAGACCAAACCATCCAATCCAAAAGGGAGCCCCGAGGAGGTTGCCTGGCGGGAAAGCGTCGCGAGAGCACGCGATAAAGCTAAGCGGCTCCAGAAAGCCACTGAAGAAGCCGAACTTCGAATTACTTCACTTCGAAACGATCTCGGCGTATCTGGTCAAAGCGCTCGCGAGCGAAATGACACCGCCGCTGAGATTGGACAAGCGGGTCATCGACTGACAGAGCTTCAATCAGAGGCGCGTACCGCGGCTGACGATGCTGAGCAACTCATCGAATACGGAAAGAAAAAAGGATTCAACGAAGCCGAAGAACAGAAAGCTACATCAGAGGATGGAAGACCCAACGAGGAGTATTATCGAAATCAATTCGCGAAGCTGAACGAGGACCTCGAGGGCGCTCAACGTCGCGTTCAACTTTTTGACAATCGCGTCCGAGACCTGAATCAACAGATATCACTAAACAGCGGTGGAACAGACAAGCGCGGACGAGGTACCGGCGGAGATTCCTTCTATGCCATGCAACTACAGAAAGACCGCGATGCCGCTCAAAAGCAATTGGAGGAAGCGCGCACAGCTCAAGTAAAAGCCCAAGCTGATCTCGACGCCTTAAGAGACGCCGCGCGGCGGGCAGGTGTGCCGCCTGGGATCCTGAGATAAACCTTACCTTATGTCGACGGCAGAAATACTTCTAGTTGAAGACAAAGACAGTCTAAGGCAGATGCTGCGTCTGACCCTTCAGAACGCAGGTCACACGGTTGATGAAGCACGGGATGGCGCCGAGGCACGTCGAAGGCTCAGCGATAGCCGATACAATCTCGTTTTGACCGACCTAAAAATGCCACGCGCCGATGGTCTGGAGGTGTTGCGGGCTGCCAAGTCCGCCGATTCCGACACCGCAGTGATAATGCTGACGGCTTACGGGACCATCGATGAAGCGGTTCAGGCAATGAAGGAAGGAGCATACGAATTCCTTCAAAAGCCGGTCGATAGCCGTCACTTGCTTCTGTTAGTCCAGCGCGCTCTCGAAGAATCCAAACTGCGAGCTGAGAACGTGTTGCTCAAGGACGATTACGCGCGCAGATACGGCTTCCCCAGAATCATCGGCGAGTCAACCTCGATGCAGAGAGTCGGACGCGAGATTCAACAGGTTGCTGCTACGCCGACCACCGTCCTCCTTCTTGGAGAGTCAGGCACCGGCAAAGAACTGTTCGCGCGAGCAGTGCATCATCTGAGCCAGCGGCGAGACGCGCCGTTCATCGCCATCAACTGCGCAGCAATACCTGACACGCTGATAGAAAACGAACTGTTCGGACACGAGAAAGGGGCGTACACCGGCGCGGATCAACGAAGAGTCGGTAAGTTTGAGCTCGCATCCCGGGGGACAATTTTTCTGGACGAGATAAGCGAAATTGCACCGGGCGTTCAGTCAAAACTTCTTCGGGTACTGGAGGAGAGAAAGATTACGCGTCTGGGTGGCTCGGCCGATATCGAGGTGGATGTTCGGATAGTTGCTGCGACCAACCGTGACCTTAAAGCCGCAGTGGCGGCCAAGCAGTTTCGCGAAGATCTGTACTTTCGCCTGGCCGTATTCCCGGTGAACATACCCGCCTTGAGAGAGAGGCGGTCAGACATTGGACAACTCGCCGGGTTCTTCGCTGCAAAGTACGGACGAGAGCTTCGGCGATCACCCTTGAAGCTGACGGATGAGTGCATTCGGTCGCTCGAGGAGTACGACTGGCCCGGCAACGTTCGCGAGCTCGAGAACTGCATCGAGCGTGCATGCATTCTCGCGCGAGGGACCGACATAACTTCCGAGGACCTGAACATCAGTCCGCCTGCGGATTATTCAGTGCGAGAACAGGCAGCTCTGCTCGATGGGTTTGATCTGCGTGGATCGCTATCGGAGGTAAGCGGTCGCGCCCAACGCCTGGTGGAGCGCAGAAAGATCGCCGCAACTTTGAAGGATTGCGAATACAACAAGTCTCGAGCGGCCGAACGACTGGGCGTGAGTTATAAGACTTTGCTCACCCGCATAAAGGAACTCGAGCTCGACTAATATCACCCAAAACGGACAACCTCTCCAAATTCGAACGCAACAAAATTCGCAGGTCGAGTCGTCGCTATAACTGCGTTTCTTGGATTAGCCTGCGCAAGCAGATAGAATCAACGCCCGTATGAGTGATGTGGAATTCGAATCCCGAGCCCCGGTTAAGGAAATAAAGCCACTAGCTTCGACAAAACGCAGAAGCGTTGCGCGGTCCGCCGGAATAGTCAGCCTGGCGGTTATGGCGAGTCGAGTGCTCGGGCTCGTACGCGAGATGGTGTTCGCTTATTTCTTCGGCGCTTCGAAGAGCTTTGCGAACGATGCTTATGTAATCGCCTTCCGCATACCGAACCTGCTTCGCGATCTCTTCGCTGAGGGCGCCTTATCGAGCGCTTTCGTACCTGTATTCTCTGACTACCTGATAAACAAAGATGAGAAGGAGGCCTTTCGGCTTTCAAACCTTGTGGCCACGGGCTTGATAGTCGTGCTTGGGGCATTTGTCGTACTTGGCATTATTTTCGCGGGACCTTTAGTGGCATTCATCGCGCCTGGCTATCAGACAGACCCGGCGAAATTCGAGCTCACCGTTCGCCTGACGCGGATCATGATGCCGTTCATTCTTCTGGTTGCGCTTGCCGCGCAGGCTATGGGTGTTCTGAACGCACGCGATCGATTTGGGATACCCGCTTTATCTTCATCGTTTTTTAACGTCGGCTCGATTATTGGCGGTCTATTAGTCGCTGGGCTCTTGACCGACCCAACCTTCTCACACCCGATTCGCGCCATCGTCGAAAGGCCCACCGAAGGGATCGTCGGAATGGCGTACGGAGTGCTTATTGGCGGCTTTCTGCAATACGCGGTTCAATGGCCCAGTCTCAGGCAAGCCGGGTTCAGATATCGACCGATGTTGAGTTTCAGCGATCCGGGTGTTCGACGGATGTTCGGATTGATGGGACCGGCAGTGATCGGCGGCGCTGCGGTGCAAGTGAATGTCCTGATCAACAGTAATTTCGCGTCGAACATTCCCGGCACCGGACCGGTCTCGTGGTTGAGCTATGCGTTTCGCCTTATGCAGTTTCCGATCGGCGTATTCGGAGTCGCTATTGCAACCGCAACTCTGCCGGCAATCTCTCGCAGCGCTGCTCAAAAGAACGAGGGCGAATTCCGCCATACTCTTGCAAGCTCGATGCGCCTGGCGTTTCTGCTAACTATCCCATCGGCGGTGGGGTTAATCGTGCTGGGCAACCCGATCATCGCATTGATATACGAACGGGGACATTTTGGTTCGACCGATACGGATCACACAGCTGCGGCGTTGGGTTTTTTTGCGATCGGGCTGACCGGTTATGCTGCGATAAAGATTCTGGCTCCGGCATTTTATGCGCTTGGAGATGCTCGCACACCCATGATCATAAGTTTGGCATCGATGTTAACCAACTTCGTGATGAATTGGACGCTGGTAGGACCGCTACAGGAACGCGGGCTAGCGTTGTCAACTTCCACGGTGGCCTTAGGCAACTGCGCTTTACTTTATGCAATCATGCAGAGGCGGATTAATGGAATTGAAGGAAAGCGGACACTGGTGGCGGTCTTGAAGATCATCTTCGCATCGTTGGTGATGGCAGCTGCCTGCTGGGCTATCAGTCATTGGGTAAACGGAATGTGTGGCCGGAGTTTCGCGGCGCGGCTCCTAAACGTAGCGGGATCCGTAGGCGCAGGAGCGGGCGTGTTTTATCTGGCGGCATCCGCTGTAAGGGTCGAGGAACTCAAGATCGCCACCGACGCTCTGATCGGTCGCTTTAAACGAAAGCGGATCTGATCCCCCGCCAGAACTCTAATCATTTAATAACTTAACTTACCTCTTGACTCCTCTGAAGCATCTCTCTATTCTTTAATCAAACGTTTGATTAAGGATTTATATGCCGAGAAAGAGGGTAGAGGATCCGGAAGCGAGAGCAAAGATAGCGGCGGCGGCCGAGGAGCTGTTCGCCGAACGTGGATTCGACGGCGCCGCAATCCGCGATATAGCCAGAAAAGCGGGCGTTAACGGCGCGATGATCCATTACTACTTTGGCAATAAAGAAGGGCTGTACCACGCAATGCTCGAAGGCGCCGCCTCCCGGATCCGATCGCTGTTAATCGAAACAATCGGCAAATCCGGTTCGACTAAAGAGCGCCTCGCGTCTTTCGTCGAAGCTTACGCTGCCTTCATGCTCAGCCAGCCAAATATCACACGCATCCTTTATAGAGAGATGTTGACCGGCGCCAAACGCATTAAGCAGATCGCGCAGCAATATGCGGTATCCAATTACTCGATGCTGAAAGGATTGATCAGCGAGGGCGTAGAACGCGGCGAGTTGCGAGATGTAGATGCTGAACTCGCTCCAATAAGCCTGATGGGCATGGTGGTCATCTTTCAGTTTCTTAGACCGATAATCTCGGTTGCCCTCGGCAAAACACAATATGACCAGGCATTCGTCGACAGAGTTACCGTTCACACTATTGATCTGTTTTTGAATGGAGCTGTCGAGGGACGGGTTACTAAATCGGTCAATGACAACAGCGGGCTTGAAGAGCCAGGCCGCAAACGACAACCTCGGGTGCAATCATGAAAACAGGAAGCTTCAGACGAACAATTCTGATCGGCGGTTTGTTTCTCGTTTTGTTGGGAGCCGCCGCCGCATGGAAATACCTCAACGGGCGAGTTTCCGCCGACTCACTGATGCTGTCGGGCACAATCGAAGCAGACGAGATCCACATCGGATCGAAGGTTGGTGGTCGAATCGCCGAAGTGCTCGTCAGAGAAGGCCAGGAGGTCAAACAGGGACAACCGATCATCCGATTCGACCGCTACGATCTTGATGCCAGGCACGCGGATGCAGTTGCCGCCGTGTCCCAGGCGGACGCGAATCTGCAGAAGACTAAGCGCTGGTTCCGACCCGAGGAAGTAGCGGCGGCTAAGGCTCAGGAAGAAGCGGCATGGATGAGCTACGAACAGGCACGAAATGGCCCTCGAAAACAAGAAATAGATTCTGCCCGCGCGGAGTTAAAGGCAGCCGAAGCTGACTATGAGGTGGCCAGGCTAACCCTCACCAGAGCCTCAGCATTATCAAGTAATGGGGTATTGTCCCAACAGGAGCACGACAACGCGAAGGCCGGTTATGATCGAGCTGGTGCTCGTCGTGATGCTGCTCGCCAGTCGCTTGATCTTCTCCAGGCCGGTACGAGACGCGAGGAGATAGAGCGGGCAAATCGCCTGTTCAAACAGGCCGAAGCTAATCGCCAACTTGTAGAACGTGGGGCGCGCAAAGAAGACATTGACGCTGCAAGGGCTCAGCTTGAACGCGCTCGCGCCACGCTGCAGCAGATCGACGTGCAACTTGGCGAACTGGAAGTCAAAGCGCCGGCGGACGCGTTCGTCGAAATCCTCCAGGTAAGACCTGGGGAGCTCATTAATCCAAATTCTCCGATCGCAACGCTTGTAGAGGTAGACCGCCTGTGGGTTCGAGTCTACGTTCCGGAACCTGAAAAGGGAAATGTGCAACTGGGCAAAGAAGTGTCTGTCAGTGTCGACTCATTTCCCAGCGAGCGATTCCGCGGCCGAATCGAGGAGATCTCCAGCAGAGGAGAATTCACGCCACGCAACGTTCAGACACGTGACGAGCGCGCCCACCAGGTTTTTGGCTTGCGTGTCAGGCTGGACAATAGTGCGCGGCGTCTCTCGGCAGGTATGGCGGCGGATGTAACGATAGCGAGGTGAAGAGGAGTGATAAGCGATGAGTGATAAGTGATGAGTGATAAGTGATGCGTGATCCGTGATTCGTGACGAAAATCCGGGATCAAGAATCACGGTTCACGCATCACGCCTCACGAATCACGCATCACGCCTCACGAATCACGCATCACGGATCACGAATCATTGACTTGTATGACTACTGCTATCGAAATCACTGGGCTTACAAAAAAGTTTGGCGACGTTACCGCCGTCGACGGGGTGAGTCTTTCAGTTCAGAACGGCGAGATATTTGGTTTTCTTGGGCCGAACGGTTCCGGCAAATCAACTCTGATCCGAATGTTGTGCGGGTTGATCGTACCCACGGCCGGCAGCGCGCACGTTGCTGGTTACGATATTTTGAACGAGACCGACGATATTCGTCAGACTATTGGGTATATGTCGCAGCAGTTTAGTCTCTACGAGGATCTTACAGTGTGGGAAAACGTGAATTTTTATGCCCACGTCTATGGTCTCAAGGGTGAGAACCTGAAACGCCGTCGAAATGACGTGATCGATCTGACGCACATCGGGCCCTTCCGCGATCGTCGAGCCTCGGCACTATCGGGGGGTTGGAAACAACGATTGGCGTTGTCGTGTGCGCTTGTTCACGAGCCGAAGATTATTTTTCTCGATGAACCTACTGCCGGTATCGATCCGGTTGCCAGAAGAGAGCTTTGGGATCTCTTCTTTCAGCTTTCAGGGTTGGGAATAACTTTATTTGTAACTACTCACTATATGGACGAAGCTGAGCGGTGTTCGCGCGTCGGCTACATCTTCAATTCAAAGCTCATAACATTCGGGGAACCAGACGATTTGAAAAAATTGCCCGACGTAACACCCGCTGGCGCAAGATGGGTCGAGGTTACCTGCCCAAACACGACTGTTGCGTTGGGTGCGCTCAAGCGCGCGACATATGTCCGCGATGCCACTATTTTTGGGCAATCAATTCATTTGCTTATGGACTCAAGCGATCGGCTCGACAGAATAACCGAGACGCTCGAGCAAATCGGCATTCGAGGTGCCGAAGTTACCGCGGCTCGCCCGTCGTTGGAGGATGTCTTTGTGACGCTTACGAAGAGGTTTGCAGGAAATGGAAACTTAGCAAAATAGGTTTACGATCATGTTCAAAGGATTCACATCGATCTTCTACAAAGAAGTCATCCAGATCAGTCGTGATCCGTTGACGCTTGCATTAATGATGCTGGTGCCGATGATTCAGCTGATGGTTTTCGGCTATGCCATAAATACCGATGTACGCAACATAAAGACGGCGGTGTACAACCTGGACCCCGGCCCGCAATCGCGTGAGCTCCTGCAGGCGTTTGAAAACACTGATTATTTCAAAATCTTTCGCTATGTTGAATCTGATGACGAACTCAACAGCTCGATCATCACTGGTCGAGTCAAGATCGGCATCAAGATCCCTCCAGATTACTCCGACCGACTGCTGACAAATCGACAGGCGACGGTGTTGGTTCTGATCGACGGTTCTGATTCGAGCATTGCCACCCAGAGTCTTCAGGTAGCATCGCAGGTTGGGCTCACCGAATCTTTAGCGAGGTTAAGTACGCAGCTACAGAGTTCTCTGAGTCGAACGTCGCAGCTGCCTATCGAGGTTCGGCCAAAGATGCTCTTTAATCCCGATTCTCGATCCGCAAATTTTATGGTGCCTGGTTTGATTGCGATTATTCTCCAGATCATCACAACACTGCTCACCGCATTCTCAATCGTACGTGAGCGAGAGCAAGGCACTCTGGAACAGCTGCTGGTCACGCCGGTTCGTCCGTTCGGACTGATGCTGGGGAAACTTGTGCCCTACGGCCTTATCGGCATTGTGGAGACATTTACTGTGTTGACTGTGATGCGGCTCGTGTTTGACGTGCCGATCAAAGGATCTTTATTGCTGTTACTCGGACTCTCAATTTTGTTCCTATTTACCGCGCTGGCGATTGGTCTGTTGATATCGACCAAAGCACAGAGTCAGATGCAGGCTTTGCAGCTCGCCTGGCTAATAATGTTGCCCTCAGTGTTACTCTCTGGGTTTATGTTTCCTCGCGAGTCAATGCCGGCGATAATGCGCTTCATTGGGTACCTGGTGCCGGCGACTCATTTCATGGAAATAATTCGCGGTATTGTGTTACGGGGCGCCACTCTGGTCGACTTGCTCCCGGAGGTGCTGACCTTAATCTTCATGGGAATTGTGTTGCTGGTGTTGAGTGCATTCCGGTTTCGGAAAAAACTGGCTTAGTCAGCCCACGTCCACGTAGAAACGAATTTTTTCGTTCTGCTTTTAATCGCGCCGCACCCTATGAACTCGTTGCAACGGGATGTTGCATGGAGTGAAAACAGAACGAATAAATTCGTTACTACGTGGGTGGCAGAAAGCTTCCTGAATAAAGTTCGAGCGCCACAGCCACTTCCTGCCGCGGCGCCCGGTGAGTAATGGAGGAGGATTCACCCCAAGCGGTAATGCTTGGACTAACAAGTAGGGCCACGCCTATCAGGCGCATTAGGATTCAACGTGGTCCAGGCTCGTTGTTCACTCACACGTCTAATAACGCGGAAGGCCGACGTCGGTTTCAAAAAAAGTCATTCTCTCGGTCTTCGAAATGCTTAAAGTTTTCTAATGTTTTTAGCGTTCCGGTCATCGCGCGGGAAGCGATTCCAGCCTTTCACGCCATAAAGATTCGGGGCGCCACGAAGCGCCCCAAAAAGGAGAAGGATTTTCTGTTCTGAACTCAGGTCTCGAATCGGCGGAGAGAATCCAAATGCACATCCTCCTCAACCGGGTCGCGATCTTTGCTCATCTTATGAAACGCCCTCGCGTCGAATTTGTTCCGTCGACCTACATTAAGGTTTCCTCATGCTAGGTCTGAAGAACTCGATCAACTTTGTCTTTCGGGATCCAGCGGTGAATCGCCCAGGGCGTAAGTAGAACGAGGCTGCTCACGCAGGCCAGATTAACCGCCGCAGGAACGGTGCCGGCGTGCCTTGCCCCGCCGCGCCGCAATCTTTTCCATCCATTTAAGTGCCTCATCGAAGCGTTGAAACCGTCGTTCCTCCTCTCGAAACGCCTGGCCGTGATAAATCGTCCGGCCAGACACTACTCGGGGCGGGTGCTTAACGTGAAGCATCTCATGATAAAGTACATATTCCACTACAAATTGCGGAATGGCAGGGTTGTCCAGGCTGCGGCTTATTATGATCGCCGAGTGAACGTGATCGTGATGTCCGAGGATGCGCCTGGTTGGCCGCGCGCTCCAGGAGAGCACGGGGCGCTCCAATGCGCTTTTGAAATAGCGTTCATTAAGCTCAGTGAACAGGGAGGCCAAATCGTAATGTTTACCCTGGGCCGAGGTAGTAATTTTGTATCCGCGGCGTCTTCTGGAGGCTTCGGAGGCTTCTCGAATCAAAGGATCCAACGTATGTGCGCGATAGATCCGCTCGTGAGCCTTTGATGTTCTTTGTCGATAAAGCTTCGCAACCAGAATACAGGCAAGGGCAAACAGGACGTCTCGAGGTGAGCCTCTTAAAATATCGGATACTCGGGCAAGAACCCTTCCCTGGCGGAGTCGAATGGTCGAGGAGAGGCCCGCATAGGGGTAAAACCGCGCTTCGACGTTAGGCCTGGGCTCCTTCTTTAGTGATACTTGCAGCGCCTGGTCAAAGACCGCCTTGAGTATCTCGTCCGATGTGACGGGTTCGTAGAGATGGAGCTGTTCGTAGTAAGGCATTACCCGCGACCGCTGACCGAGTGGCAGAGAAATCTCAAGCGGCGTCCAGCGGCCTCGGTCACCGCTGGTCGGCCCGCGGTCGTTCTGTTACTTCTTCTTAGCAGTCGGGTTGTCATCCGGTTCGGTATACTTTTCGCGATAGTAGACGGTAAGCTGTTTGTTATCCGGCGCGCCATCTCCGTCGACGTCAATGTCTACCTTCAGTTTTCTCTCTTTTCCTTCGCGGCGAGTATTCGTCGGAGAATAACCAAGACTGTACTGGCTTCGCAGCATTGCCGAAATGTTACGCATGATCTGAGGAAGTTCGCTCTCAAACGTCATCGGGAAGTAAGCGCCGCCGCTCAGCTTTGCAAATGTATTGAGCCCGTTCTGAGCCTGTAAAAACTCGAGCCTCATCTCAGGAGGAAGGTTGTCCCCGTATTTCTTGAAGAACAGGTTGCCCACACCCACTATGTAAATGGGAACGCCTGCGTTGGCCACAATTTTCATCGCCTTGTCATAAGTGAGTTTGCTGAAGGTATCGATTCCTCGCGTTATTAGAATGACCGCCGTATGTCCTTCGATCTCCTGCAAGCCGGTATATTGGCTTTCGCCGGCCTCCTCCTCAAAGAGCTGAATAGCCTTCCCGCCCAGGAGCACAAAGGAAAGCGAGTCGTAGATATTGGCTTCGCTGAAGTTCAACCGATCACGAGCAGCAGCCATCACTGCTTGATGCAGGAGTCCACTGTCCCCAGTAAAATCCTGGATGACCTTTGGCTTCATGCTGTAGGTAACGACGGCTATGTGATCGACCGGTTTGACAAAGCTATGAACAAAGGTTGCGGCACCCATAAAGATCTCTTCATAGAAGGTTGGATCGAAATAACTCGTATAACGCCGATTTCTGTAGTTGTTCTCCAGGAGCAACACCGCAGTCATCGGGCCTTCTCCTGATGAGAAGTTTGTCGTCTCTTGTTTGACACCATCCTCGTAGATTGTGAAGTTATTCTTTGAGAGGTTCGTATATAGCCGGCCGCTCTTTTTATCGATCACGGTAACTTCTACGTTGACCACCTGGGTGGACAGTTTGATGGGCGGCTCCTGCTTAAAGTCCTTTGGCAAGGGGGGCATTGGATCCTGCGGATCGCCTGCCTTTTTATCTTCATTCCTCTTTTCGTCGGTCTTCTTTTCGACTTTCTTCTTTTCAGGCTGACGTCCGCTTTGCGCCAGAACGCTCGATCGCGGAACCGCTGACGCTATCAATAATACGGCCAAAAGAGCGGCGATGATCGTTGCCCTGATGAGCGCGATTGACTTCATATGACCTCCGGTTTTAAGTAACTAGGGCTGGAACCGTCCGAACACATATCTCTTCGAATCTTAGCAGAGACTCATCGACAATCAAACCAGCAGCCGCGAGGTTCGGGGCAGGTAAATTTAAAGGCGGATCTATTTTCTCGAAACCAACACTCGCACCGTCGATTTGAGCGTGTGCGTTATCACCTTTTCACATCACAAAGATGTCGTGTTGACCTCGAAAGGATCGCGCCAGTATATTGGCGACGAAGGACAGATACTTGAAGTGGCCCGTAGGCGCGCGCTCGCGCCATGTTTCGTACAACTTAAGCACTCTGCAACTTTGTAATTGGTAGATGTGTTACCGCGTTTATGAACCGGTAGCTGGACTCATAAACATCTAATTATTATTTATCATCATCGGAGGAGAGGATGGCTCAATTTAGTCCGGAACTGCGGAAAGATCCGATCAGTGGCCGGTGGGTAATAATTTCGTCGGCGAGGGCGCAGCGACCAGAGGCGCCCGAGCCCAGGCGCGAAGATGAGACGCCCGAAGCGCGCGCCCGTTGTCCCTTTTGCTATGGGCGGGAGGATCAGACTCCGCCCGAGATCTTCACAATTCGCTCCAACCGCGATCAACCAAACAGCACTGGATGGCTCACGCGGGTTGTGCCAAACAAGTTCCCAGCGTTTGGTATTTTTCCCGAGATAAATCTTCGGCGCATCGGAATGTTTCAGATGGCTACGGGATATGGTGCGCACGAGGTGGCAATCGAATCGCCGGATCACGACACTTACCTGGAGCACCAGCCCCTTGCACAAATCGCTCGCATCGTTGACACCTGGTGGGAACGACATGTCGATCTGGAGCGCGATCGTAAGCTTAAATATGTCTTGCTATTTAAGAATCACGGTAAGGCAGCCGGCGCGTCGCTAACCCATCCACACGCGCAAATAATCGCGACCACAGTTATACCTGACGCGCTCAAGAGCAAGTTGATTAACGCCAAGGAACATTTTGTCAACGGAGAAGGCTGCATCTGGTGCCGTCAACTCGATCAGATCTTCTATTATGAAAATAAGATCTACAATGCTGATGGATCAGTGCTGGTTGCGATCCATCAACGTGATCGTGTTGTAGCGGAAAATGAGAAATTCATTGCCTATATCCCGTTCGCGGCTCGAATGCCTTACGAGATTCACATCGTACCGAAGACTCATCAGTATTCATTTATCCAGACATCACCCGAAGAGCGCCTCGAGCTTGCCAAGATTCTGAAGGTGGTGTTGATGAAGGTTTACAAGCTGCTGGGGAATCCACCGTACAACTTCTACATTCATTCCGCGCCCAACCTGAATGTGATGCCGCGAATGGGCGACTACAGTACGATACGCGAAGACTTTCACTGGCACATTGAAATATTGGTGAGAACGACAATTTGGGCAGGGTTCGAACAGGGTAGCGGTATTTACATCAACCCGCTCAATCCGACCGATGCCGCCAGGTACCTGGCAGAAACCGAGATCGAGATTGAACCCGACGCCCTGAAACAGAATTAAGAGACCATCGAGACAGGCATCCAGTCGAGGTTAGAGTTTACGGTGTGTCAGACCATCCTGGCTCGCGACTAAAGTACCTGCCGCGCTGGAAGACTCGATCGTCAAAATAGCCTCGTAACAACTCAACTTCGTGGCACTCGGCGCTTTGCAAGATTGTTAGAACGTCGTACCGGTACGGCTCGTCGTAGACCTTCATCAATTGGCGATATCGTCTCGCAGCCCGAGCAATCTGCCGTTGCTTTCGCAAATCGACAGAGCGTTCGGGCTGAACAAACTCGTCGGAGGTCCGGGTCTTGACCTCAATGAAGACCAGGGTATTTTCGTCGTAAGCGATCACATCAATCTCTGCGGTCAGCTTCTGACCACGCAGACCACGTCCCAACGGTACCCGAAAATTCGTAGCCACGAGCCGATAGTCAATCGATTTGGTCAAGTAATTCAACGCCATTCGTTCGCCTAATTCACCGAGCCTCAGGTGTGGCGCACGCAATGCACCGGTTCGCCGCCTTAGTCTTGCTCTGATGCGTTCAATCATTATTTAACTAAAATATTCAGCGGTTCGAAGAGAAGACACTAACCTGGATCTAACGTTATTTAAAGTCAAAAACTTTGAATCCGGCCGACGCTGTTGGTGAAATTGTTCCTTACTCACAGGTCCGTCCTTATCATCTATGTAATCTGCGCAATCTGCGGATGACGGCCGCACAGAGGAGACTCATCCGCAGATTACGCACAATAGGTTGTACTTTGAATCGTGAAGTCCCGTCTTGATCCCCGCTGGATCTATCGAAAGCGAACTGCTTGTAAAAGGTCTGAACAACGGTCTACAGTGATTTCCTGACTCACATCATGCCAGACCAACAGGCCGAATCGGTGAACTCTTCAAAAGACCGCCAGCCCCTCCCGACGGTTGTCATCCTCGGTCGTCCAAACGTCGGCAAATCAACCCTATTTAACAAGCTCACCGGCCGGCGGCGATCCATCGTTGGAGACGAGCCGGGAATTACGCGAGATCGAATCTACGGACGCGTCGAATGGCGCGCGAGAGAGTTCGAAATCGTTGACACCGGCGGGATCATTCCAGACGATAAGGAAGTCATACCCTCAAACATCCTCAGCCAGGCAAATGCCGCGCTTAAAGAAGCATCTCTGATAGTCTTAGTAGTAGATGCACGAGCCGGAATTACTCCGCTCGATGAAGAGCTCGCAAACCTTGCGCGAACGAGTGGCGTTCCAGTTTTCGTGGCGGCAAACAAAGTTGATACCGCAAAGCTGGAGGCGGACTCGCTCGAGTTTGAGAGTTGGGGATTTGATTCAGTGTTTCCAATTTCAGCAGAGCACGGAAGCGGTGTCGCCGAGATGCTCGACCAGGTAATCGAACATCTCGTTGCCCCAGATGTGCTGGAGACTTCCGGCCAGGAGATAAGACTGGCGATTGTGGGGCGTCCGAACGTCGGGAAGTCATCTTTAGTTAACCGGCTGCTGGGAGAAGAACGCGTAATTGTATCTCCCATCCCTGGTACGACCAGAGATTCAGTCGATACCGGACTGGAATATCAGAACAAACGCTTCAGGCTGATAGACACAGCGGGAATTCGCCGCAAAGGTAAGACGGAACTTGTCGCTGAAAAGATTTCAGTGATGATGGCGCGGCGAAACCTGGAAGAAGCCGACGTCGCAATTCTGATGATCGATGCTATTGAAGGTCCGACTGCTAACGACGCGGCCATAGGAGGATACGCTCACGAAGCTGGCGCAAGCATGATCATAGCGGTCAACAAATGGGATGCAGTAGAGAAAGATACGTATACTGCGCAGAGATATGAGGAGCGAATACGCGAAATGATGAAATTCGCTGACTACGCTCCGGTTATATTCGTCTCAGCGAAGAGCGGCCTGCGGGTGACCAAACTCCTTGAGCTCGCGCAGCAGGCTCACACTGAACGGCGCAGGCGCATTTCCACCTCTGAGCTAAACCGGTTCTTTGAACGCAATTTGGAGCAACCCAGAGCGACCACTCCTTCGAAGTATCCGCTGCGGGTTCTCTACATGACCCAGGCAGGAACCAGTCCGCCAACTTTCGTGCTGTTCACGTCTTCGGCGAGTCCCAGGGCGAAGCTGCATTTTTCTTATGAGCGGTATCTCGTGAACCGACTGCGGGAGGAGTTTGGCTTTTTTGCTACTCCAATCAGGATAAAACAAAGGAAGAAATCATAGGACGAATAGGATCTAATGGAGATTCGTCCTATTAGATTCTACGCCTTCACCGGAGCTTCATTTCCCGCCTCGATTGCGGCCTTGCGCACATCTACCTTAACCAGCAGTGCCAGTCCGGCAACAAAAAAGATAACCAAGGAGAGAATTGCAGTCCGGTAACTTCCGGTAGCCTGCAGCGCCAGTCCAAACATCAGTGGCGCAAGCCAACTCGTCCCCTTGTCGCTTACCTCATAGAGACTGAAATATTCGGCTTCCTGGCCCTTTGGAATCATCAGCGAATACACCGAGCGACTTAAGGCCTGGCTCCCGCCTAACACGATTGCGATTACGGCTCCAAGAATAAAGAACTGCAGCTTTGTTTGAAGCAAGCCATATGCATACACGAGAACACCGGTCCAAATCACCAGACTAACAATGATCGCGCGCTTATTTCCCATCGCTTTGGCGACCCAATTGAAGAGCAGTGCGCCAAAGAACGCAGCAAACTGAACCATCAGGATCACCTGCACAAGTGTCGATTGCTCCAGCTTTAATTCTTCGGACCCGAACACCGAAGCGAGCGCGATCACCGCTTGAATAGCGTCGTTGTAAAGAAGATATGCGATCAGAAACAGCAACGTCTGCGGGTAACGTCTGGCGGTGGTTATCGTATGAATCAGCTGTTTGAATCCGGCAGCGATGTAGTGTTGGCCTGGAGGCGGCTCCTTTGCAGGCTGACGGTTTTTCAGTGTTGCAAGTGGAATTATTGTAAAGACAGCCCACCAGGCTCCGGATGAAGCAAGACTGATTTGAACCGCGTGCGCGGATGTTAAACCTAACGATTCCGCATTCGAAAACAGGTAGAGATTCAGGGCCAACAGTAATCCGCCGCCAAGATATCCAATCGCCCAACCCGCCGATGAAACTGAATCGCGTTCTTCAGCGGTTGCTATATCCGGCAGAAAGGAGTTGTAGAACACTATCGAAGCGCCGTAGCTAAGATTCGCAATGACGAATAGGGCCCCTCCAAGGAAATAATTTGTTCCATGAAGAAAATAGAGACCTACAGTTGCCAGGGACCCCACATACGCAAATAAGCCTAGCATCTGCTTTTTGCGATGCGAGTAATCCGCTATGGCTCCCAGTACTGGCAGGAAAACCATTTGCAGAGCAACGGAAAGAGCCACTACGTACGGGTAAAAAGATCCGTAGTAGACTTTGATGCCAAGGGGATAAACAAACTGGTTGCCTTCAGCAATTGATTCAGCGGCCACCTTAGCGACACCAGTAAGGTACGGCCCCAGAAAGACCGTAACTACTGTCGTATAAAACGCCGAGTTGGCCCAGTCATAGACATACCAACCCCACTGCTCGCGCCGATTATTCATTTTGTTACCTGGTGAAGGGGCTCGCGTACTCAGGTTCAGATGGAGTTCCGAACCTTCCGCGGTAGATTATCACTAATCTTCGGGGTATCTGAAATGTTTAAGAGGTAATTTTGCGTATTTGCGGCCCGCTGCACGAGACAAGCTGCTCGAAAAGGCGCAAAGGAACGACCGCAAAGACGCTAAGAAGGAAGCCCCTCAGGGATCTAAGGGCGGAGATTCAATTACTCGCCGCCATACCTGATCTCCATCCGCCGAATCTGAATGCTTGCAAGCGCAAGCACTCCTGCGGTCACAAGCAAGAGGCCAGGAATCGAAAGATATGCAGGAGTCGGTTCAACAGGCATTGCGAACGGGCCCTCGGGAACAGGCACCGGAGAAAGAGAATGCAGATAGTGTATTATGCTGATCTTTTTCAAAACCGGCGGCAGCAGAAAGTTGATCCACTCCCATCCGTACGCCAGAAGCGCCGGAATAATTGGATTTCTAAAAAAGAGCCCTATCACCATGAACGCTGCGCCATAGCCTACACATGCCAGGGCGGTTATTCCGAGATAAGCCGCCGCTTGATTCTTCCCGGCACCGGCAAAATAGTTGCCGCCTGACGCGCCCAGGCTCACAAACAAAAATAACAACGAACCGCCCGTGCAGATCCCAAACAACACCACCGAAGCTACGAGCCCTGATAGATACTTGCCACAAACGAGAACTTCTCGACGCAGTGGCGAAAGAAAATAATAGTGCAGACTTCGATCCACTACCTCGCCGCGAAAGAGATTCATGAAGATCCAGGCGCAACCGAAAAACACAATCGTACGCAATATCAGTCCTTCATATAGATTTGCGAAGATGATGTTGATCTCACCGATGTTGTTGTTTCGGGACTGTTGCCAACTGAGTTCGGCCGACAAAGCCGCCATGAGGAGGATCGGAAACGCCGCCAACAAATAAATCAGGATTGCACGCTTGCCCATGAAGTTCTTTCGTACTTCAAGGCGCAGGATAGCGGCAATCTGACCAGACCATAGCGCCCATTTACCGCTTGATGGTCTCAACCCACTCACTATCTCGGCTGATGCGCTCATGCTGCTCCTCCTCCGATCAAGTACTGATAGACAGCGTTGATATCATCGTCCACCGGTGCAACTGACTCGACAGTCAAGCCATCTCGAACGACGATGTTATTCAACAAAAGATAGAAGGCGTCCGCGTCCCTCGTTTTTATGAACAGGCCGTGTCGATCCTTATGAATCTTTGCTTCTACAACCGAGTCCTGTTCGAATACCCGCGCCGCAAGAAGACCTGGGCGATCGCAGCGAATCAGAATTTGCATCGGATGTTCTTCCATCTCGTTCCGCACACCTTGAATCTCTCCTTCGGCAACGACATAGCCGTTATTGAGGAGGATCACCCTATCGCTCATCATATCGACTTCGTGAAGGATGTGGCTCGAGATAATCAAGTGAAGTCCTTCGGCTGCGAGTTGCCGGAAAAGACGAATGGTCTCGGCTCTGGCCATCGGATCGAGCCCGTTCAGAGGCTCATCCAGAATCATCACCACCGGCTCATGGGCGATAGACTGCGCGAATCGCACACGCTGGCGCATACCTTTGCTGTACGCGCCTATTTTCAGATGCGCGGCTTCGAGCAAATCGACGCGATGGAGGGCCTTCCACGCAAGATCCTGAGAGTCTTTCTTTGAATAACCGTGAACACGAAGAAAGGACTGGATAAATTGAAACCCGGTCAGCGCTCTGGGAAAGGAATCAAACTGTGAGCAATAACCTATCTTGCGAAAGAAGACCTCGGGAGCTTCCGGCTTAAGCCCAAGTACGCTGACCCGACCTCGAGTTGGCCTGATAAGACCGGTCATCAAATTCATCAGTGTCGTCTTGCCCGATCCGTTCGGCCCGACAAGACTGGTGATCCCGGGCTCGATCGTGAGTGTAACGCGATTCACACCGAGTATCTCGCCGTAGAACTTAGAGACGTCCTCGAAGACTATCGTGTGGTCGACTGATTTTTCCTTCACCGTACCACCTCATAAGCCCTGACCTTGCGAGTCAACAAAAACAGACATCCGGCGCAAAACAATCCAAACGACAACCATGCTGCGGGAGTTGGCAGGACCATCCAGTTTGGGAGAACTGCCGAGTTCGGCTCACGAAATAAGCCGTCCTCGATGGTTCTCAATATAAAGAAGATGTTGAACAGGCTGCCCCACCGAGTCTGAAGCACTCCGTTAACCATGAACCCAATCGCGTTCGAGATAATGAACAAGCCAAACAATGCGGCGCTCGCAGCAATCCTCCATTTAACCCACGCCGAAATCGTAACCGAAAGCAGCGCAAGCAAAATTATCCACACCCAACTCGAAACAAAAATCGCACCCGCTATATAAAGATTGCTTGCAGCCCAACCCGCTCCCTCAAGATAGACCTGAAAGAAGAAAAGCAGCTCGCCTGGGACCCACGTTATTGCCGATATGAGGATCACCAGAACACTCATTTTTCCGAAAACATATTCCGCTCTCGAAAACGGCCGGCACAAATAGAGCGGTAGTGCGTTGTTTGCCAGATCGCGAGAGATCAGCGGCGGCCCGATCAGGACTGTCAAGATAAAAGCCAGTGACGTTTGAACTCCCATGAAGATTCGGAAGAACAGCGCATTAATCGGTGCAAGGTCGCGAAGATTAATTTGAAAAATCGCCATCGCCGTCAGGTTGTGGTGAAGATAGATGAGAATCGCCATCACCAGAGGGCAGACGAAACACAGGGCAAAGAACGCAACAAAGAATTTCGAGCGATAGACGTCTCGATACGCGTGCCGAGGAATCACCAGAAAGCGCGACCACTCGGTGGTCAGCGGACCGGCGTATGGTTTGTAGGTGTGCTCATAGACCGCCATTGCCGCCCTCCATGGCTTTGAGGAAAATGTCTTCCAGCGAATCACGTTTAAAGTTCAGCCTGCGTATCTGGACGTTCTGCTCGCCGGCTATGCGATAAAGATCACGAATCTCGACTCCATCCTGCAGCACAAGCTTAAGACGATGTTCGCTGGTAAGCGCGTATTCGCACTCAAGCGCGGCTACCGCCTCAACGAAAGGTTCACGGTTACCTCGTGTTTCGATCTCCAGGAACTTAAGGTTGGCCTTCCGCTCCTCCTCAAGATTGCAGTAGACCGCAATCCGGCCTTGTTTGACGATAAGAATTTCTTCGCAACACTCTTCGACGTCTCGAAGCAAGTGAGATGAAAGAACTATGTGAGCCTTACCGCTATCGCGAATCTGTCGGATCAACTCGATCATCCTCTGTCTCGCCGGAGGATCAAGACCGTTTGTGGGCTCGTCCAGAAAGATCAGGCGAGGACCGTGCACAATAGCCTGGGCCAGCTTTGCCAGCTGCTTCATTCCCAACGAATACGTTCCAACTTTTCGATAACGCGCTTCACCAAGACCAACGTAAAACAAGGCTTCGTGTGCCCGCTCCAGAGCAGCTTCGGAGGGCAATCCTGAAAGCTCCGCCATCAAACGAACGAAATGCACGCACGTCATATTCGCTATGAACGAATCTCGCTCAGGCATGTATCCAATCTGAGTACGGATCTGTTTAGCCTCGTGACGAATGTCGCGGCCAAAAATACGAGCTGTTCCAGCTGAGGGAGAGTGGAAGCCTAATAGCGTGTGAATCAGCGTTGTCTTCCCTGCGCCATTCGGACCCAGCAATCCAATGGCTCTGCCACGCAACTCTCCACGAAGCTCTCTCAGTATCGGTCGGCCGCCAAAGGTAACGCTTAGACCGTCCAACTCAATCACCGGCGCCGCCGGCACAAGCTCAGGTGTCTTTGGCAGTACTGCGACATCGGTCTCTGCTTCTGAAGCTTTCTTTAAAGCATTGTCCATTGTGTCACTCGTTCAGGGTGTTGATTGAACTTGTCCTTCTGAAGTCGTTGACATTCTGACCTCGAGTTCTATTCGAATCAACCCGACCCCGATCTTTTTACTGCGTTTTGTTGCTTGGTGAATTTAATTCCAAATCTAAAAACATTACGCCAGCCGTTGGATCTGAGTTCCAGACGGCTGGCGAGTTAAGCAAACAAAAATACAAAGTTTCAATGAACCGAGTGTTGGATGATACTGCTCAACCCAAACGAACCCGGCATGCCGATCAAGTTCGAAGGCTTCAACCCGATCGGTCCCTCTTCGCCGTTCAAAGCAAACGATATGTGATCACCTTGCGCATATGCGTAGGCAAGAACAGGCCCGTTAATCAGCGAGCCGATACCCTTTTGCTGTGCCTCCGGCAAACCCTTAGCAACACCACCTACGCGCTTCGCAATCCCTCCCAGCACTGGAGCCAGGTTCTGATAGATAAGCGCGGAGAAGTTTGCCTGCTTGTCCCCCGGCAACGAGGCGACAAATCGCGGCGCGTGAAGCAGCGTAACACCTTGATCGTGGTATCGAATTGCTCGATCGATTAACGCGCGGCTGGGACCGGCAATCAGATATCCGTTTGAGTAGGCGTAACTCAGCTCGAGTCCGAAGTCGAGCGACTTCAAGGTGTAGAACGTTCGACCCCCGGACTCCGAACGGTCCCACTGAAAACCTCTCTTGCCTTCTCGAGCCGCAAGCTCGTTCATCTTCTCGACCACCCGTTCAAAGGTTTGCTGCAGGTGAGCCGGGTCATAAACTTCGAACACCATTTTCCACGAAGGCGTCGGAAGCAGCGGTCCGTCCACCGCAAACGCAAACTCGCCGCCAAGCGGCTTTGCAAAGTCATCGCGTATGTTAAGGCCGGTCTCGTTTTGGAACTCGCCGAGATGCTCGCTGAACTTGGGATCAACCGCATTCAATGCGCTCATCAGATCATCGACCAGCCGAACCGGTTCTTTCACAACGAACGCGGCGACAACATTTGCATCCGGTGAAATAAATTCCAAGGCACCCATCGGACCAGGCGCGGCAAGCCAGGAAGCCATTCCGTGGCTGGTGTCGCTAAAACTCAGAGTCGCGCGGTTGAACGACTGACCTTGATCTTCCTTGATCTCGGCGATGAAATACTTGAGATTGGTAACGCCCAGACGCTCCAACGCGGAGTTAGTTTTTGCGTCGTTTCCTTTCGTCTGCGCTATGAAGCTTTGAAGGTCGGCCGCAATAATAAAGCCAGCACCGTCGTGATAGATGTCGGCAATTCGCGCGCGGAATGAGTCTTCAGGATACTGTCCCGCTCCTGAGGCCTTCGCGTTTGCCTGCGCGTGTTGTAAGAACTCGATCTTCGGGGACGCCGCGAGCACGTCCTCATTTATCCAGACGTACAGGTCTGCAGCGCCGCTCGCCGCCCCAGTTTTCAGCTCGCCCGACGGATTGTCCACGAATCTAACTCCGGGCATCTTCTTTGAATTGACGCTGAGCGTCGCGAGCTGACCTTCGACATATGAGCGGAACGACGCAGGATCCTTCAGCGTTGTCAGTACAAGCGGGCCATCTGGTTCGCCCTTTCCGGATGTGGACAGCTGCGCGGTTACGACTATTTCATCGCCGATCTGCGAACCAAATTCAGCGATCTTGCCGATTACCTTGTCCCATTCCTCTTTACCTCGGGATGACGCCTGCTCTTTTTCCCACCACTGGCTGAGTTCAGGGTTCTGTGACAATCGCTCCTGAATGATCTTATTAGATTCTGCGATGGTCTCAGAAAGATTCGGAATCGCGACGTAGAAGACCGTGTCATCCGACGTCATATCGAGCAATCGAGTAGAGTAGCGCACGCCAGGGCTCGCGACGCGCTGATCGATTTCTTTGCGTATCGCTGCCACTTCGGCAAGCATCTGTTTGTAGCGCGCTGCGTTCCGGCTCCACGAGATTTCATCCTTTACTGGAACGTTTTCTATACTCGAAGTTGTCGCAACCTGATCGCCGGCATGCAGCACATCCTGCTTGTTACCGTGATCAACATGAACTTCGCCTTCGACTACTGAAACACGTGAACCCTTCGTTCCGTTGTTCACCGAGAAGATGGTTCCAACGACCGAGACCGTGCAGTCATCAGTTTGAACAAACAAGTGCCGCGATCGAGCCTGCTTGGCAGCTTGTACGATGATGTTTCCGCGATCGAGGTGGATGGTCGTTCCTGCTGCCCCGTCGGTCACCCAAAACTCCGAACGCTCCCGCATTTCGATTAGCGAGCCATCCGGCAGACTAACGACTGCCCCGGCATCTTTCGCCGTGCGGACTTTATCGCCAGCCTTTATCTCCTGCCCGGTTTTGAGTCCTTCGGTGGTGGCATCGGATACAACATAGGCCTGGCCGTCCATCGCGTGAACAACCATGTGAAACGCATCCGCCGCCCTGTAGAGCCGGTCGTATGAGAGGATACCGATCCCAATAATCAGTGTAGCGGCGATCGCCCATCTGACTATTTTGCGTTGGGAAGCCGACAATTTGGACGCCGGCGCTGCTGGAACCGCTGCAACGCCATACCGGGCTTCCTTGAGCGCCTTGCGGCACGGGATGCATTCGTGGGTGTGATCTTCCAGAAGCAGCGAGCGCGCTGGGGAGAGGCTTCGGTTTAAGTACTCCGGGATGAGCTTCTGGAAGTCATCGCAGCTACGGATGTGGTCGACGCGCGCAGCGGGCGCGCTGGCCGTCGTCTGTTCATTAGACAGCTTCGCCCTCACGCGCTCCGCCGCGCTCTCGACCACGGACTGATCCACCCGCTCGCTGCGGATCTCGGCCGTGGCCCGGTCAAGAATGTCATTAAGCTCTTTCTTACTCCGCTTCATCATGTCCCTCCATGAACTTGGCGATTTCCTTGCGAAGCCTGGTACGCGCTCGATGCAGTAATACTCCGATTACCATTTGTGAGGTACCGAGCATCTCGGCGATTTCGAGATTGGAGTAACCTTCAAAATATTTGAGGACGACAATCTCAGCGGCTTTCGGGCCAAGCGTAGCAATTGACCGCCTGATTTGGTTTTGAAGCTCGCGATCAACATGTTGTGCTTCCGGACTTGGCTCGGAGCTATGAGGCGCGTCATAAGTGACTTCCTCTATCGACACCGAGCGCGAGCGGGTACGGCTGCGCAACAAATCAAGCGAAGCGTTAACAGCGGCGCGGTGGAGATAGCTGCCCGGGCTGGGCGACAGATCAACTTTCTCTTTGCGTCGCACGAGTCGGAGAAAAACGGTTTGAAGAACGTCCTCAGCATCCACGGCGTTACCCGTGACGCGGTAAGCGGCACGGTAAACATGGTCGTAGTGCTCTCGAAAGAGAGTTTCGACCTCATCGGGAGGACTGGGCACGGCTCTGAGGTGTTTGACGGCTTGCACTCTTTCCTCCTTCACATCGTCTCCAGCCATATAACGACCCCCAAATACCTTTATTAACAGGGCAGACAAGGATTTATTTCGTCGGTCGGACCAGAAATATAGGGCCTGCAGTCTCGGTCCTCAAGCGCGGCCCGGCGAGAGACCGAGAGATTCTAGATTTGCGCGAGAAATACCGGGGAAACAGCAAATACGAGAAGTTCAGTGCGCCAGGTCGTCTTTTAGTGCTTCGAGTTGCTCATTTTGTCTGACCTCTAAACTCAGCAACAATGAGGAAGGGCGTCCGCTTTGGCCGTGTCTGCATTAAAGCGACTTAAATTGGGGGGGTGCATCAATTCCTCAGTTATGGCGCGAAGGACTGTCACCTCCCGGTGCATTAAGGGACTTTTACTATTCCGTAGCCGTAGTTGCGCCATTTCAGTGCGGCGGTGGCTCAGTGGATCAGTTCGATTGTCTGATGCGGCGCTGTTATAAAGGAGATCGCCGGGATCCGAAGCCTTTCGGAATTCGTCAAGACGATTTTTGAATGCCGGCTGAACGGAGGGAAAAAGGGCGATGCTTCAATTTTTTTGGAAACATCGCCCTCATTTGTTGTTCCGTTAAATTAATTTGTGAGATTCTAATCGCATCCCTGATCATCCGATTCTGCCATTCAGAATACGTTAGAAACCTCTCGATAACCTTGTCGCTAAACTCGCACGAGATCAAAGCGGTCGAGGTTCATCACCTTCGTCCACGCAGCTACGAAGTCACGCACGAACTTCTCCTTCGAGTCCTCTTGTGCGTAAACCTCGGCGAGGGCTCGGAGTTGGGAGTTCGAGCCGAAGACCAGGTCGACGGCGGTGCCGGTCCACTTCGGCGAGCCGCTGGCGCGATCGCGCCCCTCGTACACGTTCTCACCTGAGTCGGATCGCTTCCACTCCGTGCTCATGTCCAGCAGATTCACGAAGAAGTCATTAGTCAACGTCCCAGGACGCTTGGTGAAGACACCGTGTCCAGACTTCCCGGAGTTAGCGTTCAGGGTGCGCATGCCGCCGACGAGAACAGTCATCTCTGGAGCGGTCAAATTCAGCATGAACGCCCGCTCCACCAGCAGCGTCTCCGGCGACAGCTCCTCTCCGGCTTGGACGTAGTTGCGGAACCCGTCGAAAGTCGGTTCGAGCACGGCGAACGACTCCACGTCGGTTTCCTCCTGCGAAGCGTCCGTGCGCCCCGGCGCGAAAGGGACTGTAATGTTGTACCCGGCGCTCTTGGCCGCTTGCTCGACGGCCGCGCACCCGCCAAGGACGATCAGGTCAGCGAGCGAGACCTCCTTCCCGCCTGACTGTGACCGGTTGAAGTCCTGCTGGATCTTCTCGAGTGTCTGCAGCACCTTTGACAGTTCGGGCGGGTTGTTTA